>OLNX01002932.1_pt1 | contig 12036 bp, 12 predicted proteins | sample 1672611 | NCBI WGS metagenome assembly OLNX01 (sample SAMEA3136705, study PRJEB25190) | human gut metagenome
GCGGCCCGGCGGGCCTTGATCTCCAGCCGCTCCGCCGCAGGGGCGTAGCGCTCCGGGTCCAGGGCCGCCAGCTTTTTGACGATGGCCTCGGCAAAGCCGATGTCCGTCACCGCTGCCATGGCGCAGCTGGTGCGGCCCAGGGCACGGCCCAGCCGGTCCTTGTCAAAGGGCACCGTCAGGCACAGGCAGGCCCCGGCCTGACCGAAGGACATGGCCCGGCGCACAGATCCGGGCGCGGCGTCCTGGGCCACCAGGATGACCCGGGCGTCCTTGGCCCGGGCGGCGGCGCCCACCGGCTCCTCACCGATGGCCACCTGTCCGGCCTTTTTGGCAAGGCCGATCATGGATAAAATGTGTTCTGTCATGCTTCCGTTTCCATCTGGCGCTCCAGCGCCTCATACACCTCGTCGGGGATGCCGGTCTCCAGCATCCGCTCCAGCGCCCGGGACTTCCGGGCCTTCTTCAGGCACTGCGGGTCGCGGCACACATAGGCGCCCCGGCCGGACCTTTTTCCGGTGGCATCCAGCACCAGCTGGCCCTCCGGCGTGCGGACCACCCGCAGCAGGTCCTTTTTGTCCCGCTTTTCCCGGCAGCCCACGCACATGCGCTGGGGAATCTTCCGCGGCTTCTGCATGATGGTCCTCCTTCCCCAATGCCCTTACTCTCCGGTGTAGGAGGCGGGCTTGATGTCGATCTTATACCCGGTGAGCCGGGCGGCCAGGCGGGCGTTCTGCCCCTCCTTGCCGATGGCCAGGCTCAGCTGGTCGTCGGGCACGATGACCCGGCACAGCTTGCCCTCGTCGGACAGGCGCACCTCCACCACATCGGCGGGAGCCAGAGCGGCGGCGATGAACTGGGCGGGATCCTCGGAATACTTGATGATGTCGATCTTCTCGCCCCGCAGCTCCTCCACCACGGCGGCCACTCGCTGGCCCTTGGGGCCCACACAGGCGCCGATGGGGTCCACATTCTCGTCGGAGGACCAGACGGCCATCTTGGTGCGGCTGCCGGCCTCCCGGGCGATGGAGCGGATCTCCACGGTACCGTCGTAGATCTCGGGGACCTCCAGCTCGAACAGGCGCTTCACCAGGCCCGGATGGGTCCGGGACACCATCACCTGGGGACCCCGGGTGGTGCGGCGGACCTCCACCAGGTAAACCTTCACCAGCTGCCCCTCGGTAAGCTCCTCGCCGGGGACCTGCTCGTTGACGCCCATAAGGCCCTCGGTGGCCTCGCTGCCGGAGCCGATACGCAGGTGAACGGTGCCCCGGGGGTCGATGCGGTGGACGGTGCCGGTGAGGATCTCGTGCTGCTTGGAGCCCCACTCGTCATAGATCATGCCGTGCTCCGCCTCCCGCAGGCCCTGGATAATGACCTGCTTGCCGTTGCCGGCGGCGATGCGGCCGAACTCCACATTTTTCACGGGGATATTCACCACGCCGCCCAGCTGATACTTGGCGGACATGGCCCGGGCGTCCTCCAGCGAGATCTGGGAGCCGGGGTTCTCCACCTCCTCCACGATCTCCTTCTGGACGTACATCCGCAGGTCCTTTTTCTCCTCGTTGACGTCCACGATGACGTTTTCCACGCCCTCGTGGTCCTTCTTATAGGCGGCGGTCAGAGCCTGGATGATCTTGCCCATCATGAAGTCCTGGGGAATGCCGCGTTCCTTTTCCAGCATTTCCAGCGCGGCAAAGATTTCTTCGCATTTCATGGTATTTCTCCTATTCTATACTGTTTCGTCAGAATTCCACACGCAGACGGACCAGGGCCAGCTCCGGCTTTTCAAACCGCAGAGGCTCCGCCCCGCCCATATCCAGCAGCACGGCCCCATTGTCGTACCCTGCCAGGGTCCCGGCAAACTCCTTGCGCCCGTCCTTGGGCTTGTAGGTCTTCACCAGCACCGGATGGCCCAGGAACCGCTGAAAATCCGACGGGCGCTTCAAGGGGCGCTCGGCCCCGGCGGAGGACACCTCGAAGGTGTAGCTGCCCTCGATGGGGTCCGCCTGGTCCAAAAGGTCGCTGACCTTGCGGCTGACGGCCTCGCAGTCCAGAATGTCCACGCCGCCGTCCTTGTCCAGGTACAGCCGCAGATACCACTGCCCGGCTTCCCGGACGTATTCCACGTCCCACAGGGTGCAGCCCTGCTCCGCCACGGCGGGGGCGGCCAGCTCGGCCACCAGCTCCGTTACCTTTTTCATGCCCGGCCTCCTGTCTTTCCGAAAATTTTAAGGGGGCAAATTTGCCCAAGAAAAAGAGCGGACAAACTGTCCACTCTCTGTCAACACTTCCTTACTATGCAGTAGTTTACCACAAAAACACTCCCAGCGCAAGAGTTTTTTCCCGGAAAATGGCGGGATTTTCCGGCATTTTTACGTCGAACGGGGGCAAAGCAGGCGGCGCGCCGGTGCGCGCCGCCTGCTGCGGCGCATTTATCCGTTCAGCAGGGCCAGCTGATAGAAGGCCACGGCGCTGGCAGCGGCCACATTCAGGGAGTCCACCCCGTGGGACATGGGGATCTTCACCGTGTAGTCGCAGGAGGCGATGGTGGAGGAGGCCAGGCCGTCACCTTCGGTGCCCAGGACCATGGCCAGCTTCGGCTCCGCCAGCAGGCGGGGATCGTTCAGGGCCAGGGAGTCCTCCCGCAGGGCCAGGGCCACGGTTCTGAAGCCCAGATCGTGGAGCAGGTCCGGCCAGCTCTCCCCCTCCGGCAGATACGTCCAGGGCACCAGGAACACGTTGCCCATGCTGACCCGGGCGGCCCGGCGATACAGCGGGTCGCTGCCGGCAGCGGTCAGCAGCACCGCGTCCACATTCAGAGCGGCGGCGGAACGGAAAATGGCCCCGATGTTGGTGGGGTTCATGACGTTCTCCAGCACAGCGATGCGCCGGGCTCCGGCACAGACCTCCTCCACAGAGGGCAGCCGGGGCCGCCGCATGGCGCACAGCATCCCCCGGGTCAGGTGAAAGCCCGTCAGTTGGGTCAGCACCGGCAGCTCCGCCGCATACACCGGAATATCCGCCGGACAGCGGGCCAGCACCTCCGCGCCCTTGCCGGTGATATGCTTGCGCTCCATCAGGAACGACACCGGCGTGCATCCGGCGTCCAGAGCCCGGCCGATGACCAGAGGACTTTCCGCCACAAACAGGGCGTTATCCGGGTCCGCCCGGTTCACCAGCTGGTTTTCCGTCAGGCGGGCGTAGATATCCAGCTCCGGCGCGGAGAAATCGGTGATGTCAATGATCCGGGCCATGTTATCTGGCTTCCCGGGCCCGGCGGGCAGCCTCTTCGCGCTGGCGGCAGATCTCCGCCCAGGTGGGGATCTTCTTCAGCTCCTCGTCCAGATCCCTCAGAACGGTGGGAATGTCGATGTTCTGGGGGCAGGCCCGGGTGCACTGGCCGCAGCCCACGCAGGCGGCGGGGCGCTTGTCCTCGGGCAGAGCCTCCACCCGCATACCCACGTTGGTGCAGGGAGAGAACTTCATCTCGTTATACACCTGCAGCAGCATGGGAATATTCAGTCCCATGGGACAGCCGTCGCAGCAGTAGCGGCAGCCGGTGCAGGGCACCGCGCCGTACATGCCCTTGGCGATGTCCAGCAGAACCTTTTCCTCCTGCTCCGTCAGGGGGCGGCGCTCGGCAAAGGTGCGGACGTTGTCCTGCATCTGCTCCGGGGTAGTCATGCCGCTGAGGATCATCTGGACCCCCTCCACCCCCTGGAGGAAGCGGAAGGCCCAGGCGGCGACGGACTCCTCCGGGTGCAGGGCGCGAAGCCGCGCCTCATCCTCCGGCGTCAGGGACGCCAGACGGCCGCCGCGGATGGGCTCCATGACCCAGATGGGAATGTTATAGCGGCGCAGCAGCTCGCACTTGGCCTTGGCGTTCTGCATGGTCCAGTCCAGATAGTTCAGCTGAATCTGGCAGAACTCCATGTCCTTGCCATGCTGAGACAGGAAGCGCTCCATCAGCTCCAGGCCGCCGTGGGTGGAGAAGCCCAGATGGCGGATGCGGCCCTTTTTCTTCTGCTCCAGGAAATAGTCGATGATGCCCCAGCGGGGGTCCGTATACGTCTCGATGGACTTTTCGTACACGTTATGCAGCAGGTAGAAGTCAAAGTAGTCCACGCCGCACTTTTCCAGCTGCTCCTCGAAAATGGCAGCGGGATCGTAGTGGCTGCTGAGCTGGTGACCGGGGTATTTGGTGGCCAGATAGAAGCTGCCGCGGTCGTAGTCCTTCAGCACACGGCCCATGACCCGCTCGGACATGCCGCCGTGATAGGGATAGGCGGTGTCGAAATAGTTGACGCCATGCTCCATGGCATAGCGGACCATGTCCGCCGTGGTCTTTTCGTCGATGTCCGCCGGAGTGCCGCCGGGAACCAGCGGCAGACGCATGGTGCCGAAGCCCAGCAGGGACAGCTTTTCGCCGTGAAAGTCGGTATAGATCATAGGGAGAGTCCTCCTCGTTCGGGATACAGGTGCTTTTATTATAGCACGGGTATCCCGGCTCCCGCAAGGCGGATTTTCCGGTTTATTGCAGCTCCAGCACGGAGGAGATCAGGCGCCAGGATAACGGTCCCGGCGGTGACCTCTGCCGCGTCGTCCGCGCCCATCAGCGCCCGCAGCAGCGTACTCTTGCCGCAGCCGCTCTCCCCCGCCACGCACAGAATCTCCCCCGGGGCCAGGGCAAAGGAAATGTCCCGCAGAACGGTGTGTCCCCGGTACCCGGCGCACAGGCTCTGCACGGACAGAATCGGTGTTTGCTCCGTCATACGCGCTCCTCCACCGCCGCACAGTCCCGGACGCAGTCGCCCAGGCGGTTGAGCAGCATCACCGTGAGCACCGTGGCCGCCGCCGGGGCCAGCACCGGCCACGGGTTCAGCTGGATATAGGCCCGGGCCTGGTTGATCATGCTGCCCCACTCGGCCTGCGGCTCCTGGACCCCGATGCCCAGGAAGGACAGTCCCGCTATGTCCACCAGCGCAGTACCCAGCTACGTGGCGGCGGTGACCGCCAGAGGGCCGATGAGCTGGGGCAGCATATATTTCAGCAGGATGGTGCCCCCGCACAAGCCCGGTGGGGGGATATTTTTTCAGGAAAAGCGGGCGCAAAAAAATTGGGTGTTCCTGGAAAACACCCAATTTCTTCATGTGCGCTTCATCCGCTGGCCGATGGTGCTGCCGCCGGACTGGTGCATCCGGGCGATAAACGCCTGGATCTGGTCCGACGCCTCCGCCACCTGGCGGCCAAACTCCGCCGAGGACATGCGCATGACCCCCGTCCGCACCGCCGACAGCTGGATCAGCCCGTCGGAGGTCACCACCCGGACGTGGTCGTTTTTCCCCACCTGCTGCAAAAACCGCTCGATGTACATGTCGCCGGTCTCCCGCTCCTTGGTGTACACCACATGGATGCCGCGATAGTCGAGCTTCTCCCCCAGGCTGCCGGGGACCTTGTAGCCGTCGAACACCAGAACCACCTGGGTGCGGGTAAAGGCGGCCCAGCCGCAGAGGGTGTCCATCAGCCGCTCCCGGGCGGCGGACAGGTCCCGGTCCGCCAGGGCGTGGAGCTCGTCCCAGTCGAAGATGACGTTGTAGCCGTCCACCACATAGTACCGCTGGCCGATCTCCCGCAGGCCGGTGTCCGGCAGCGTTTCCCGCTTTTCCGGAGCCCGGTACAGGGGGCGGCGGACGGGGCCGAACTCCCGGGCCATGATGGCCTCCAGCTCCGCATCGTCCAGCCGGATGCACCGGCGGCGGGCCGGGGCTTCCTCATCCCGGGGCTTTTCCAGGCAGCCGGGCAGATGCATGTATTCCGCCACCCTGTTCCACTTCACGGGGAACCCGCCGCCGTGGGCGCAGAACACGGAGTCGGGGGTGTTTTCCAGGTCCGCCTCCGGATCGTAGTCTGCGGCGGCGATCACGGCGTCGGGGTTGTGGCAGGGTCCGTACCCCGCCGGCTCCAGGGACAGGCGGCCCCGGCCGCCGGTATAGGAGGCCACCTCCTGGGCGTAATCGTCGAACTCCGTCACCGGGACCCGGCCCCGCAGCAGGGTCATGTCCCCGGCCTCCTCCGGAGCATCGAAGCTGCCGCTGCGCAGGCGCACATCACTGATGGCCCGGCCCAGCTGCTCCGGCGGCACCTCCAGCCGGAAGGCGTAGTACGGCTCCAGCAGGCGGCTCCGGGCCTGCATCAGCCCCTGGCGCACCGCCCGATAGGTGGCCTGGCGAAAGTCGCCGCCTTCGGTATGCTTGATGTGGGCCCGGCCGGACATCAGCGTGATCTTCATATCCGTAACAGGGGAGCCGGTCAGGACTCCCAGGTGGGTCTTTTCCTGCAAATGGGTCATGATCAGCCGCTGCCAGCTCCGGTCCAGGTCGTCCTCGGGACAGCGGGTGGCCAGCACCAGGCCGCTGCCCTGGGGCAGGGGCTCCAGCAGCAGGTGGACCTCCGCATAGTGGCGCAGGGGCTCGTAGTGGCCCACGCCCTCCACCGGGGCGTCGATGGTCTCCTTGTATAGGACCCGGCCCCGGTCCAGCTCCACCTCCACGCCGAAGCGCTGGGCCACCAGGCTCCTGAGGATCTCCGCCTGGACGCGTCCCATCAGGGAGACGTGAAGCTCGCCGTCCCGGGCCGTAAAGCGCAGCTGGGGGTCCTCCTCCTCCAGCTGGCGCAGCTGAGGCAGCAGCACCCGGCTGTCGCAGTCCGGCGGCAGGGCCATCCGATAGCGCATCACCGGCTCCAGCACCGGGCGCACCGCCTCCTCACGCTCCCCCAGACCCTGGCCGCCCCAGGTAGCCGTGAGCCCCTGGACGGCGCATATGCCGCCGGCGGGAACCTGGTCCACAGGCCGGAACCGGCCTCCGGTGTAGATCCGCAGCTGGGCGGCCTTTTCCTGGCGGCCGCCGTAGGAAATGGCATCCCGGACCCGCAGGGTCCCGCCGATGACCTTCAGGTGGGTCAGGCGCTTGCCCTGGGCGTCGTGGCTGATTTTGAACACCCGGGCGGAGAAGGCGGCGGGATAGGCCGGAGGCTCCACATACCGGGCCAGGCCCTCCAGAAATTCGTCGATGCCCTCCAGCTTCAGTCCCGAACCGAACCAGCAGGGAAACACCAGTCGCTGCCGCACCAGCTGCCGCACCAGCTCCTCCGGCACCATGCCGGTATCCAGATACGCCTCCAGAGCGTCCTCCCGGCAGGTGGCCAGCTGCTCCATCCACCGGTCCCGGGCGGCGGGAGTGAAGTCGACGCACCCCTCCCCCAGTTCATGGCGAAGGCTCTCCATCAGGCAGTCCCGGTCGCGGCGGCCGAAGTCCATTTTCGTCACGAACAGAAACGTGGGCACCCGGTACAGCTCCAGCAGCCGCCACAGGGTGCGGGTGTGGGCCTGGACCCCGTCCACGCCGCTGATGACCAGGATGGCATAGTCCAGCACCGACAGGGTCCGCTCCATCTCGGCGGAGAAGTCCACATGACCCGGGGTGTCCAGCAGAGTCACCTCCAGATTCCCGATGGGCAGCTCCGCCTGGCTGGAAAAGATGGTGATGCCCCGCTCCCGCTCCAGCAGATGGCTGTCCATGGCGGCACTGCCGTGGTCCACCCGGCCCAGCTTCCGCAGCTGACCGGTGCGGTAGAGCATGGCCTCGGCCAGGGTGGTCTTTCCCGCGTCCACATGGGCGGTGATGCCGATGACCACCCGGCGAGTCTCCTTGTTGTTCATCTCCATACGCGAAAACCTGCTTTGCTTCGTTTTCCTCTATTATGGCAGATGCGGCGACGTTGTTCAAGGCCGGATTTTTCCTTGCCCGACCGGCAGATTCGTGCTATGATGGGAGAAACTTTGCGCCGTGGGAGGATACCGTCATGAATCAGAGGGAGCTAAACGAGCTGCGGCGGCGGTTCAAGCCGGACCGCACCGCCATCAGCAAGGTATACGGCTGCTATGTCAGCAGCAGCCGCCAGATCATCTCCTATGTAGACGCCCCCCTGGGGCTGCTGTCCCAGGAGGAGCAGGAGATGTACCTGAATCTGCTGAAAAAGAGTCTGTCCGGCACCCTGGGCCGGAACCTGATCGACATTGAGTTCTCCACCCGGCAGGTGGCGGACAGCGATGAGCACCGGCTGCTCCAGACCCTGCGGCAGACGGAGCTCCAGGACCCCAATGCCCGGGAAAGCCTGTACCGACGGATCATCGACGCCATCGACATGGGCGAGAGCAGCTATCTTATCCTCCTGGCCGCCGACACCTACGACGTGCCTCACCGCAGCCGGGACGATCAGGAGGTGCCCGACGGGTCGGACACGGTGTTCCGGTATTTCGTGTGCGCCATCTGCCCGGTGAAGGACCCCACCCTGGCTTTGCAGTACAGCGACCAGGACAAGGAGTTCCGGGGCAGCTCCACCGGACACATTGCCCTGCCCCCGGCCCTGGGGTTCCTGTTCCCGGCCTTTGACGACCGGTCCGCCAATATCTACAACGCCCTGTTTTACAGCAAGGACACTGCTCAGCTGCACCAGGAGGTCATCGACGCGGTATTCTGTATCCAGAATGCCCCCATGTCGCCTCAGGAGCAGCAGAATGTGTTCACCTCCGCTCTGACGGAGACGCTGGAGAAGGATTGCAGCTACGACGTGGTGCAGGCGGTCCACGAGCAGCTGCGGGGCCGCATCCAGGAGCACAAGGACAGCCGGGACCCGGAGCCGCTGACCCTGTCTGTCCGGGAGGTAGGCGACGTACTTACCGGCAGCGGCGTGCCGGAGGAAAAGGCGGAGGCCTTCCAGGAGGCCTGCCGCAGGCAGTACGGCCAGGACGCCGCCCTGAACCCCCGGAACATCATCGAGGCCGGCAAATTCCAGATCGCCACCCCGGAGGTGAAGATCACCGTGCCGCCGGAGTACAGCTATATGGTGGAGACCCGGATCATCGACGGGCGGCGCTTCATCCTCATCCCCGCCGACGACGGCGTGGAGGTCAACGGCATCCCCGTCACCATCCCCAATCCCCAGGCGTGACACGCGCCCCATGCGCATAAAAATGCGCATGGGGCGATTTTTTGTATTTTTATCCAGATAATGCTTGACATGGCCGAAATGATGTGGTAGTATCTTTATCCGTAATCGTGTTTGATTTTCAATTTTTATTCATGGAAATGGCGTTTATATGGCTATGTATACCGTTCTCCGACGACGACCGTGGGGTGCACTTTGAATCGATCCACCACATAAAACAAAAGAATCGGAGAATGAATATGAAATATTTTACCAAATTCCTGTGCCTGTTTTTGGGCGCGGCGATGATGCTGACTATGGCTGCCTGCGGCAGCAAAAGCGGTACCGATGCAAACGCCGGGGCAGACGGCGAAAAGAAGCAGCTGGTGGTGGCCACCAGCCCGGACTTCCCGCCCTTTGAGTTCCTGGATGGCAGCCAGATCGTGGGTATCGAGCCCGCACTGATGCAGGCCATTGCCGACAAGCTGGGCATGGAGCTGGTGTGGGAGCAGGTGGACTTCGATTCCATCATCCCCGGCATCCAGGCCGAACGCTATGACGTAGGTGCGGCAGGCATTACCATCACCCCGGACCGCCAGAAGAACTGTGACTTCAGCAACCCGTACTTCCTGGCCAACCAGGTCATCGTGGTGAACCCCGGCAGCGATATTCAGGGCAAGGCGGATCTGGCGGGCAAGACCATCGCCGTTCAGACCGGTACCACCGCCGAGGAATACTGCATGGACAACGGCTATTCCGTTCTGTCCTTCGCCTCCAACAACGACGCCCAGGCTGCCCTGACCAGCGGCAAGGCCGATGCCTGGGTGGTGGACAACGAGGCAGCCGCCAGAATGGCCGCGGACCAGAGCCTCACTGTGCTGGATGAGGCCATGACCAGTGAGCCCTATGCCTTTGCCTTCGCCAAGGGCAGCAGCCTGGTAGACCAGGTGAACACCGCCCTTCAGGAGCTGCTTCAGGACGGCACCGTGGAGAAGCTTTTCCAGGAGTACGACACCGTGTACGTGTCTCCCCTGAGCTGATGAGTATTTTTCAGCAAATCGGTCAGTTTTTTGCCCGCTGGCTGGCCCAGCTGGAGGCCACCTTCATCGAAAAGCAGCGTTATCTCCTGCTGGTGGACGGGCTGAAAAACACGCTGGTCATCACGCTGTGCGCTCTGGTCATCGGCGTGACCATCGGCGCCCTGGTGGCCATGATCAAATACTGCGGCCAGGGCAGCCGCCTGCTGCGGCCTCTGTGCTGGCTGTGCGACGTGTATACCACGGTGATCCGGGGCATTCCGGTGGTGGTGCAGCTGCTGATCTTCTACTTTCTGATCCTGAAGTCCTCCGACGGGCTGGTGGTGGGCATTGTCACCTTCGGCATCAACTCCGGCGCATATGTGGCGGAGCTGATGCGCAGCGGCATTGCCGCCGTGGATCCGGGACAGATGGAGGCCGGACGCAGCCTGGGTCTGTCCCGGCTGCAAGCCGCCTGGCACATTGTGCTGCCCCAGGCCATGAAGAACATTCTTCCGGCCATCGGCAACGAGATGATCGCCCTGCTGAAGGAGACCGCCGTGGCGGGCTATGTGGCGGTCCAGGACCTGACCCGGGCCGGGAACCTGATCCGCAACAACACCTACGACGCCTTCAATCCCCTGCTGCTGGTGGCGGTGGTGTATCTGCTGCTGGTCATCGGCATGACGCAGCTGCTGGGGCTGCTGGAAAGGAGGCTGCGCAGAAGTGATCAGCGTTAAGGATCTGCATAAGAGCTTCGGCGGCGTCCCCGTGCTGGACGGCATCTCCACCCAGGTGGAGCGGGGCGACGTGGTGTGCATCATCGGCCCCTCCGGCAGCGGCAAATCCACGTTTCTGCGCTGCCTGAACCGGCTGGAGACTCCGGACAGCGGCCAGATCCTCCTGGACGGTGTGGACCTGACGGACCCCCGGACGGACCTGGACCGGCAGCGGATGAAAATGGGCATGGTGTTCCAGCAGTTCAACCTGTTTCCCCACATGACGGTGCTGAAAAACCTGACCATGGCTCCGATACTGCTGAAAAAGGAGTCCCAGCAGACGGCGGAGCAGCGGGCCATGACGCTGCTGGACCGGGTGGGCCTTGCCGACCGGGCGGGAGAATATCCGGCCCGGCTCTCCGGCGGACAGAAGCAGCGCATCGCCATCGTCCGTGCTCTATGTATGGAGCCGGAGGTGCTGCTGTTTGACGAGCCAACCTCCGCCCTGGACCCGGAAATGGTGGGCGAGGTGCTGGATGTGATGAAGGAGCTGGCCCAGAGCGGCATGACCATGGTGGTGGTCACCCATGAGATGGGCTTTGCCCGGGAGGTGGCCAGCCGGGTGCTGTTTATGGATCAGGGCGTCATCATGGAGGAAAACCGCCCCGGCGCCCTGTTTGAAAACCCCCAGTCTCCCCGCCTGCGGAGCTTCCTGTCCAAGGTGCTGTAAAATTACCCTTGCGTACTCCAAATTGATAGGTACCCCCAATGCTGGACACCCAGTGTTGGGGGTATTGCTATAGATAAATACAACGATGCGTACAAGGGGAGGGACAGGGGAGCGGCAATGAGGCGGTCTGCTCAAAATCATACCATGTCCCGCTCCGCTGCCGAATTTCCTTGACACGGCAAAGGGGAAGACTGTAAACTAGGCATATCCTTGGATTTTCCTGCTTTCATTGCGCCATTGCTGATTTTACTGCGCGGGGCGCAATTTCCGCGCCCGATGTGTTTCAATGAACTTTCACCCAGGAGGAGACGAGAACATGAAAAATTCGACCACCCGATTGAAGGAGGCACCTACTATGCGCTCTGGATTACCGATCATCATTCTTCTGATTGTCCTTGTGATTGGGCTGTCCGCCTGCACTATCCGCAATGGGGATGGTGCAGATCAGCCGCCCAGATTCTTTGATTCCATTGCAAACCGTCCATTTATGTCAATGCGTAAGCAAACCGATGCGCTTATTACAGAGCTTCTTTCCTACATGGAAAATCAAGATCAGACAGCCTTTCTGGCACAATTTGCCCCC
>OLNX01002939.1_pt1 | contig 12001 bp, 9 predicted proteins | sample 1672611 | NCBI WGS metagenome assembly OLNX01 (sample SAMEA3136705, study PRJEB25190) | human gut metagenome
CGCTCTTCCGATCTCGCAGGCGGCACTGACCGCCCAGGCCCGGGTCGACACGCTGGCGGCCGACTGCGCCGCCCTGCCGGACGATGCTTCGCTGACGCTGCTGGAGGGGCAGGCCGCCGCACTTCCCGGTGAGCTGTCCGCCCTGACGGAAAAGCGCAGCGCCGCGGAGGAGGCCGCGCAAACCGCGCTGCAAGCCAAGAAAGCTCTGGAACAGCACCCCCTTTACCCCGCCGCAGAACCGGAGCTGCGGCAGCGGGCCGAAGCCATCCAGCCCGATAGGACTCCCTCTCTGCTCCTGGTCCTCTTCCCCGCGTCGCTGATCGTGGTCGCCGCTGCGCTGGCATTTCTGTTCCGGGCGCAGCAGCCGCTGCCCTTTTGGCTGTTCATCGGCATGGCAGGGCTGGGCATGATCGCCACGCTCTTCGCTGCAAGGTCCCGCCGTCAGGCCATCGTGGAACGGCATAAATACGCCGAAACACAGCGCGCCGCGCTGGAGACCCAAATCGCAGAATATCTCCCCCTGCGGCAGCAGGCAGATGAGGCCGCCGAGGCTGCCCGCCGGGCGGAAGTCTCCGCCGCGGACAGTGAAGATGCCTGCCGCCGCCGGCTGCGGGATCTGCTGACCCAGGTACGCGTCTTCGCCCCCGCCGCTGCCGATCTGTCCGGCATACAGCTGGCCCTGTCAGACGCCCGGCGCCGCAAGACCGCGCTGGCCGACGCCCGGCAGACGGCCCGGGAAGCCGCCCTGTACCGGGATGCCCTGCGGGTGCAGCTGCCGGAACAGCCGGCCGCCGAAAGCTCTATCCAGCGCCCTGCGCTCTCACGCGAGGAGGCCACCGCGGAATTGGCGCGCACACAGGCACTGCTGGCGCAGGAGCGCACCCGGTTCGACACCCTCACCGGCCGCATCCGCGCGCTGGATCGCTCCAGCGATCTGGAGGCCCAGCTGGTACAGAAGCAGGAACAGCTGAGCGCCTTGCAGGGGGAATATGATGCCATCGCGCTGGCCATGGACGCTCTGTCACAAGCCAACACCGTGCTGCAGAACCGCTTTTCCCCGGCGCTGGGCGCACGGGCGGCGGAGATCTTCTCCGCCATCACCGGCGGGCGCTATAACCGTGTGCTGCTGAGCCGGGACTTCTCCCTGTCCGCCGAGCCCGTCGGCGACCCGGTGGGACGCAGCGTCCGCCTGCTGAGTCAGGGTGCCGCCGACCAGCTGTATCTGGCGGTGCGGCTGGCCATCTGCGACATGGTGCTGCCCGCCGACAAGCGGGTGCCCCTCATTCTGGATGACGCGCTGGTGACCTTCGACGACGAGCGGCTCCACGCGGCGCTGGACTACCTGCTCGCCGAGAGCCGCAACCGCCAGATTTTGCTGTTCACCTGCCAGAAGCGGGAGATGGACTATCTGCAAGGCAAGGAAAACGTCACCGTCACGAAGCTGTGAGGTCGGGATATGCATATTTGGACAATTACTGATTGGGAAAAGAACCTTCCAGATAATTCCCTCAGAAGAACCGGCTTGCGATTTCGATACGACAGGAATACGCACCCCGAAGTAAAACGTGCGTGCTTACAATTCGCGATTTGGCTGAGAACCCAATATTACTTTCCGCTAAGAGTCGTTGTTTATGTCAAAGGAGCAAAAACCATTCGCACAAAAGATGGCGATCATGTAGTAGGAAGCTTTTTTGAACCTTTTTCATACTTGGATGAGCCGTATATTCGAATTGCAGCGGGTGATTATAATGAATTAGCGAACCATTTAGGGAAAGACAATGCCCTGGCGTCGATCCTTCTTTCCTTGGCTCATGAGTTGACGCATTACTATCAATGGATCAATAACATCCAATTAACACCTATGGGCAGAGAGCGGCAAGCCACCAAATACGCGAACTATATCATAGATGAATATGCGTCAACCAGAGAACATCCTTAAGGCACGCAGAGTGCGGCGTCCCGCATAAAAATGCGTAGGGGCGGACGACTCTGTCCGCCCGGACAGAGGTGCGGCGGGGCGATGTGGGCATCGCCCCCTACGAAAGGGCAAACGGATGCCCCCTACAACGCACTCAAGAGGGCACCGCACTCTGCCCCCCCTTGCAAATCCCCTCAAATCGTGCTATACCATATACAACAGATCGAAAGGAGTCTGCCATGCCTGACTTTGACTGTCTCCGCTGCGGCACAGCCATGCATTTCGTGGGCCAGCACAAGCTGCAGCTGGGCAAGACCAGCTGGATATTCGGCGACCTGCCCAACCTGATGGCCGGCGCGCTGGACGTGTCCATCATGGCCTGCCCCGCCTGCGGCAAGCTGGAATTCTTCACCGGCGGCGTTTCCCAGCCCAGCGGCAACGACCCCGGCCTGCACCAGCGCCGGTGCCCGAAGTGCGGCTTTGCCCACGATTTCGACTACCCCAAATGTCCCCTGTGCGGCTATGTCTACACCGCCGGGGACGAGCTGTAAGAATATTTAAAAGGAGAACCTGTTATGAGCGATTGCACCCACGATTGCAGCACCTGCGGCGAAAGCTGCGGCGAGCGCAAGGAAGTAAACGTATTTGAGAAAAAGCCCCTCCGCCCCGGCTGCCGCGTCGGTAAGGTCTACGGCGTGGTGTCCGGCAAGGGCGGCGTAGGCAAGTCCATGGTCACCAGCCAGCTGGCGGTGGCGCTGCGGCGGGAGGGCTACCGCACCGCCATTCTGGACGCGGACATCACCGGCCCCTCCATCCCCAAAGCCTTCGGCATCCACGGCCGGGCTGTGGCGCAGGGCGACGCCATCGTGCCCGTGACCACCGCCACCGGCATACAGCTGATGTCCGTGAACCTGCTGCTGGAGCACGAGACGGACCCAGTCATCTGGCGCGGGCCGGTCATCGGCGGCGTGGTGCAGCAGTTCTGGGGTGATACCCTGTGGAACGATGTGGATTATATGTTCGTGGATATGCCTCCCGGCACCGGCGACGTGGCACTGAACGTGTTTCAGTCGCTGCCGGTGGATGGCGTCATCATTGTGGCCAGCCCCCAGGACCTGGTATCCATGGTGGTGCAGAAGGCCGTGAAGATGGCGCAAATGATGAACATCCCCATCGTGGGCCTGGTGGAGAACATGAGTTACGTCCAGTGTCCCGACTGCGGCAAGAAACTCTATATTTTCGGCGAAGGCAAGACCGAGGAGGCCGCGAAGGAATACCATATTCCCCTGCTGGCGAAAATGCCCATCGACCCGGCGCTGGCTAAGCTGACCGACGACGGCTGCATTGAGCAGTTCGAGGGGCACTGGCTGGACAGCGTAGTGGAGACCATTCTGCGGAAATAAGCAAAAAAAGAAGCGGCGCGGTGCGCCGCTTCTTTTTTGATCTTATTTCATCAGCTCCTGCACCAGCGTCACCAGGCCGCTGACGCCCACGCCGATGTACACCACCTGCCGGGCCACGTCGCCGGACATTTTCCGGCTCAGCCGCGTGCCGATCCACAGCCCCAGCAGGATGCACGCCATACCCAGCCCCGCCATAGGCAGCAGTGCCGCGCTGAAATAGCCCCGCACCGTCCGCATGGTGAAGTTGATGAGGTTGGTGGTAAAGAACAGGAACTGCATATTGCCTACATACGTCTCCTTGCTCCGGGCGATGGCGACGAAATACAGCGCCATCATAGGCCCGCCGATGGTGAACGCCCCGGCGCAGCACCCGGAGAAGGCGCTGCACACCAGCCCCGCCGCCAGGCCGGGCTGGTCCAGCTTCACCCGCTTGGCAAAAAGCAGGAAGTACGCCGCCAGCGCGATCAGGAACGCTCCGAACAGCGCCGTCAGCACGTGCAGGTCGAAATTCCCCAGCAGATTGATGATGACCAGACTGCACACGGTGTACAGCCCGATGGGCAGCGCGATCTGCTTTACATCGATGTGCTTGCGGTACATCCACGTCATGGTGCCGGACTGGGCCATGCAGATCAGCGCCACAATGGTGGGCGCGATGGTCATGTCGTAAAACGCGCTGGCCGCCACCATCATAATGACCGCCGCGCCAAAGCCCGTCAGTGGCTGGATCACACCGCCCGCCAGCGCCGCCAGCCCCATCATTGCGTATTCCACCGCGCACACCGCCTTTTCTGTCATATTCCCGGCTATTATAACAACTTCACGCAGGAAAGGCAATCCGCAAAATGAACATCCCCCGGCCTGACGGCCGGGGGATGTTTGTTCAGCTCTTCTTTTTGCCCAGGTAGGCTTCCTTGATGGACTCGTCCGCCAGCAGCTCCGCGCCGGTGCCGGACTTGGTGATGTTGCCCGTCTCCAGCACATAGGCGTAGTCCGCGATCTTCAGGGCCATGTTGGCGTTCTGCTCGATCAGCAGCACGGTGACGCCCTGCTCGTTGACGGTGCGGATGATATCAAAGATGCCCTGCACCACCAGCGGCGCCAGACCCAGCGACGGCTCATCCAGCATCAGCAGCTTGGGACGGCTCATCAGCGCGCGGCCCACGGCCAGCATCTGCTGCTCGCCGCCGGACAGCGTACCGGCCAGCTGCCAGTTGCGCTCCTCCAGCCGAGGGAACAGCTCATACACCCACTTGATGTCTTTCTCGATGCCGTCCTTGTCTTTCCGCAGGTACGCGCCGGCCTTCAGGTTCTCCAACACGGTCAGGTTGGCGAACACCCGCCGGCCCTCTGGGGACTGGGCGATGCCCGCCTCCAGGATCTTGTTGATGGGCTTGCCCAGCAGTTCCTGTCCGTCATAGGTGATGGAGCCGCTGTCCGCCTTTACCAGGCCGGAGATGGTCCGCAGCGTGGTGGACTTACCGGCGCCGTTGGCGCCGATCAGGGTGACGATCTTGCCGTCGGGTACCTCAAGGCTGATGCCGCGCAGCGCCTTGATGCCGCCGTAAGACACACACAAATTCTCAATCTTCAGCATCTTCTGCCACCCCCAAGTATGCGTCGATGACGCGCTCGTTGTTCTGTATCTCCTCCGGTGTGCCCTTGGCGATCAGCTTGCCGAAATCCAACACGTAAATCCGGTCGGCAATGCCCATGACCAGGTCCATGTGGTGCTCGATCAACAGGATCGTCTTGTGGAAATGATCCCGGATCTCCTTGATGAACTCCGCCAGCTCCAGCGTCTCCTGCGGGTTCATGCCGGCGGCCGGCTCATCCAGCAGCAGCAGCGTGGGCTCGGTGGCCAACGCGCGGGCGATCTCCAGCCGGCGCTGCTTGCCGTAGGGCAGGCTGGTGGCCAGCTCGTTCTGCACATCCTCCAGACCCACCACCTTCAGAAGCTCCAGCACCTCGGCGCGCTGCTGCATCTCCTCCTTGGCGTTCAGGTGGAACGCCGCGGTAAACAGATTGCTGGTGCGCCGCATATGCTTGGCGATGAGCACATTGTCAAACACCGTCTGGGTCTTCCACAGACGGATATTCTGGAAGGTACGGGCCATACCCAGCGCCGTGATCTTATCCGGCGTAGGGGCCAGCACATGGTCAGTAAATGCGTAGCTGTCCAACGCCTTCTGGCCCTCTTTCCAGGCCTTCAGCGCCGCCTCGTCCAGTTCCTCCTCCGGGGCGAACTGGACGGTGTACATATCGGCGTGCTCGCCCTTGTACATCTTCTTCATCTTGCCGGTGGGATGGTTTCGCACGATGCACGCCTCATTGAAGCGCACCCGCCCGTTGGTGGGGGCGTACACACCGGTGATGACATTGAACGCTGTGGTCTTGCCAGCGCCGTTGGGGCCAATCAGCGCCACGATCTCGCCCTCGTTGACCTCCAGATTCAGATTGTCCACGGCTACCACGCCGCCAAACTGCATAGTGACGTTCTCCACGGACAATACGTTCTTGCTCATTTGGACGTCACCTCCTTCGCCGCTTTATCCTTCTTTTTGAACAGCTTTCCGAAGAAGTTGATGATGGCATCCCACGAGAACTCCCTGTCGCCCATGATGCCCTTGCGGAAGAACAGCACCACGATCATAATGATCACCGAGAACACCAGCATACGGAAGCCGCCGCGCATGAATGGGATGTTCACACCCAGATAGGGCATGGGGTCATCCAGGAAACGCAGCCACCATTCGGAGCAGGCGATGTACAGGAAAGAGCCCAGAATGGAGCCGGTCACGGAGCCAATACCGCCAATGACCACAATCAGCAGTATCTCATAGGTCATGGTGGAGGTGAAGGCGTTGGCCTGGATACTGGCCTGGAACATGGCCAGCAGCGCGCCGCTGATACCGGCAAAGAAGGAGCTGATCAGGAACGCCTGCATCTTATGCTTGGCCAGATTGATACCCATAGCTTCTGCCGCCACCTCATCATCGCGAATCGCCTTGAAGGCACGACCGTAGGTAGAGTTGATGATCAGCACGATAATAGCGATGCAGATGCCGGAAACAATGAACGGGAACAGCACGCTGTCGAAGTTGGCGAACTGCCGCAGCAGGTTAGAGGAGTTGGTCAGCGGGCCCACCTTGTTCCACTGAATGATAGCGCGCATGATCTCAGCGAAGCCCAGCGTGGCAATGGCCAGATAATCGGACTTCAGCTTCAGCACTGGCAGGCCGATAAGCCACGCAAACAGCGTCGGCACCACGCCGGCCAGGATCAGACCCACCACCATGGGCAGGCAGAACTGCACGATACCACCGTCAAAATATTGATACACGGCAGCGCGGGAAGCCACGGGAATAGTCAGGATTGCATAAGTATACGCACCGATCATCATAAAGCCCGCCTGTCCCAAAGAGAACAGACCCGTAAAGCCGTTCAGCAAGTTCAACGACACTGCCACCAGGGAGTAGATCGCGCCCTTTTTCAGCACGGTCGCCAACATGGAATAGTGCTGGAACTTGTCCACATACAGCAGGAAAGCAAGGCAGACGGCGGCGAGGATCAGAGACAGCAACAGATTTCTTTTCTTATTGTTCTTCATATCTCACACCTTCTCCGTCAGTTTTTCGCCGAACAAGCCGTTGGGCTTGCACAGCAGGATCACGATCAACAGTGCAAACGTAAAGGCATTGCTGAACACGGCCATATCGGCGTTGGACTTGATAAGCGACTCGCAGATACCGATGATAAACGCACCGATCACCGCACCGGGGATCGAGCCGATACCGCCGAACACCGCCGCTACAAAGGCTTTCAGGCCAGGCATAGCGCCGATCATGGGGCTGACCTGACCATAGTTGGAGAAGTACAGAATAGAGGCTACACCCGCCAGCAGCGAACCGATAACAAAAGTCACGGAAATAACGCTGTTGATCTTGATGCCCATGAGCTGCGCCGTCTCAAAGTCGCGGGATACCGCACGCATGGCCATGCCGATCTTAGTCTTCTGGATAAGAATGACCAACACCACCACCAGCAAGATAGTCAAAATGGGGGTGATAATGGTGATACGTTTGACATTCAGACTGCCCACCTGCATCACCTGGGTCAGGAACGGGATGTCGGGATACGCACGGGCGATACCGCCGGTGATATAGGTGGCCAGATTCTGCAGCAAATAGCTGACGCCGATGGCCGATATCATCACTGACATGCGGGGCGCGGTACGCAGGGGGCTGTATGCCGCCTTTTCGATCAGAACACCCAACGCCACTGTGGCAATAAGTACCAGGGGAATACACACTGCCATCGGCATCCAGGTGGCGGCATACACCATAAAGAAGCCCGCCATCATAAAGATGTCACCGTGTGCGAAGTTGATCAGACGCAGTATGCCATACACCATCGTATAGCCGATAGCGATCAGCGCATACAGGCTACCCACCGTTACGCCGGAGAGCAGCAAGTCGATATAATACGCTGCGTCATGCATAAGTAAAGCATCCTCCTTATATGAATCTTGCGCTTTCGGAGACCGGGGGCGATGCCATCGGCATCCAAAAACGCAAGAGTCATGAAAGTTGCATTGTGAGGGGAGCGCACGCTCCCCCCACAATGGCTGTTATCCTACAATGAGGTTCGTCTCAGACTCGACGTATGCCGTCTTTTACTCCAAACCGTTGAAGGTGCTGAAGTACACAATCTCACCGTTCTCGATGGTCTTGATAACCGCGTAGTTCTTGATAGCGTCGCCGTTCTCGTCGAACTTCAGGTCACCGGTGATGAGGCCGGAGATCTCCAGAGTTGCCAGCGCATCGCGGATGGTGGCGCCGTCAGTGGACTGGGCCGCCTCGATCGCGCCCACAGCTGCCATGTAAGCGTCATAGCCGCAGGGGGTCACGCTGGAGATAACGTCGGACACACCGCCGTTGTTCTCCACGCGGGTCGCATCCTCAGCCACCCACTTGGTGAAACCGTCCACGAAAGCCTTACCGGCCTCATTAGTGGTATCGGCGGCATCGAAGAAAGCGGAGAAGTAAATATCGGTAGCCTTGCTGCCGGTACGCTGGGCGATGGAGATGTCATCCCAGGTGTCGCCAGCCATGATGGGGCAGGTGATTCCGGCATCGCGGGCCTGAGAGATAATCATAGCCGCGGTCTCGATGGAAACAGGAGCAAAGATGCCGTCGTAACCCTCGGACTTGATGGAAGCCATGATAGTGGAAAAGTCAGCCTCGCCCTTCTGGAACTCCAGAGTGGTAGCCTTGCCGCCCAGACGCTCCATCTCCTGACGGAAGTAGTTACCGAAACCAGCGGAGTAGTCATCGCCGGACTCGATGATCAGGGCACAGTTGCTGCTACCCTTCTCATTGAACGCAAAGTTGGCCATCACAGCGCCCTGGAACGGATCAATGTAGCCGACACGGAAGTAGTAGTCATTGCCCGCAGTCACCTGGGGGTTGGTGCAGGAAGTGCCGATGGCAGGGATCTTAGCGCTCTCGAACAGAGGGCCGGCAGCAATCGCGCAAGCAGAACCATATGTACCGATCACCACAGACACACCCTGGGAAATCAGGGTCTGCGCGGCAGTGGGTGCCTTAGCCTGGTCGGAAGCATTGTCCGCATAGACCAACTGCACACTGTACTCCTCGCCGTTGATGGTAACGGTGGGCTTCAGGGAGTGGGCATACTCAATACCCAGGATCTCCTTCTTGCCGCCGCCGCCGTTCTGACCGGAAGTGGGCTCAAACACGCCGATCTTAACGACCTTGTCGCCGGAAGCGGAATCATCACCCTTCTGACTGTCGCCCTGCTCACCGCAGGCCACCAGAGACAGAGCCATGACCAGCGCCAGCATCATTGCTAAAAACTTTTTCATGGTAATTCCTCCTAAATTCACCTTGCAGCGGTCAAGTCTGTCGACCGCTCACAGAATATGTGTATTTTAGCGGAAACATTCGGCAAAAACAATTGTAACAACCTCTAAAAATCACGGCTTTTCCATCATCTGCCAGGCGTTAAGAATTCGTTACCACCGTCAAATTGTCTCTCTTACAAGGACAAACGCCCCGTGTGGGCAAACTTTTTCCGTTGGGTGTCTCCCGTTGGCGGACGGCGTGTCCCGTCATTGTGCACAAAACCAGCGGCGCTTTTTGTGCAAAAACCGGCGGGCGCTTCTGCGCCCGCCGGTTCCGCATATCGTTATATCACTCTCACTGACGGCTTTCGCCGCTTTGCGTGAAATATGTCTTGAACGTATCGCCGTCCATGGTCTCGTGCTCCAGCAGGTACTCCGCCACCGCCGTCAGCTCCGTCTTGTACCGAGCCAGTATCTCACGGCATTTTTCGTAAGCCTCGTCGATGATGGCGCGGATCTCCGCGTCCATCTCCGCCGCCGTCTTTTCGGAGTAGGGGCGGGTGTGGGCCATGGACTTGCCGATGAACACCTCGTCGGTGCCGGCGTCAAAGGCCACGTTGCCCAGCCTGGACGACATACCGTAGGTGCCTACCATCTTGCGGGCGATGGCCGTGGCCCGCTGGATGTCGCTGGAGGCGCCGGTGGAAATATCGCCCAGCATCATCTCCTCGGCGGCGCGGCCTCCCAGCAGGCCGGCCACCCGGTCCAGCATATAGCGGCGGGACAGGTAGGAACGGTCCTCCTCCGGCAGATAGATGGTCATGCCGCCGGCCTGACCGCGGGGAACGATGGTGATCTGATGTACGGGGTCCAGGTCCGGCAGGGCCTGCATGACCACGGCGTGGCCGGCCTCGTGATAGGCAGTGAGCCGACGCTCGGCCTCGGGCACCACGCGGCTGTGCTTCTCCGGGCCGGCGATGACCTTGATGACAGACTGGTGGATGGCCTCCTCGGTGATGAAGCGCTGGCCGCGGCGGCCGGTCAGCAGCGCCGCCTCGTTCAGCAGGTTCTCCAGATCCGCACCGGTAAAGCCGGAGGTAGCGCGGGCCACGGAGCCCAGGTCCACATCCTCCGCCAGGGGCTTGCCCTTGGCGTGTATCTTCAGTATCTCCTCGCGGCCCTTGATATCCGGCAGGCCCACGAACACCTGGCGGTCGAACCGGCCGGGGCGCAGCAGCGCCGGGTCCAGAATGTCCACGCGGTTGGTAGCCGCCAGGACCACCACGCCCTCGTTGGCGGCGAAGCCGTCCATCTCCACCAGCAGCTGGTTCAGGGTCTGCTCGCGTTCGTCATGGCCGCCGCCCAGGCCGCTGCCGCGCTGGCGGCCCACGGCGTCGATCTCATCGATGAAGACGATGGCCGGAGCCTGCTTCTTGGCCTGCTCGAACAGGTCACGGACGCGGCTGGCACCCACGCCCACATACATCTCCACAAAATCGGAGCCGGAAATGGAGAGGAAGGCGGTATCCGCCTCGCCGGCCACGGCCTTGGCCAGCAGCGTCTTGCCGGTGCCCGGAGGGCCCACCAGCAGCACGCCCTTGGGAATATGCGCGCCCAGCTCGGTATAGCGCTGGGGATCGCGCAGAAACTGGACGATCTCCTCCAGCTCCTCCTTCTCCTCATCGGCACCGGCCACGTCCTTGAACGTGACCTTCTTGCCGTCAGAGGGGATATCCTGGATACGGGCCTCGCCGAAGCGGGCCATTCTATCGTTGACGGCGCCGCCGCCCAGGCCGCCCATACGGGCGATCAGGTTCATCAGCAGGATGAAGGCCATGGCCGCCAGCACATAGGGCAACAGGGTACGCAGCCAGCCGTTTTCGCTGCCGGCGGCGTAGTCATAGCTGGTGATGACGCCCTTTTCCGCCTGGGACACCACCAGATCGTTCATGTCGTTATAAAACGTGTCGAAGCTGTGGAGGGCGCAGCTGACGCTGGAGCCGTCCTGCAGCTTCGCCACCAGGCGCGTGTCGGTGGCGGTGAAGGACTTGACCTTCTCCGCCGTGAAATAGGCGCGCATATCGCTGTAGCTCACGTCGCCGGAACGGCCGAGGTTGCCCACCACCTGGGTAATGAGCACCACCGCCAGCACGATGAACAGCAGCATGACGCCGCTGAAACGTTTTCTTTCCATGTCTCCCCGTCTCCCTTCTCAGCCGATCCAGCGGACGCCCTGCCAGCTTTGGTCACTGCCCACGGAGATGGCCACCAGCATCCGCGCCTGGACAGCCTCCACCGGGATATAGGGCTCGCCCAGCAGACGGCTGTCGTTGGAGCCGGTGCGGTTGTCGCCCATGACGAACATACAGCCCTCCGGCACGGTGAAGGTCTTGTCGGCCATGCTGTCCGGCAGGGCGGTGATGCCCTGGGTGGGCAAATAGCTCTCGTCCAGCTTCTCGCCGTTGACGTAGGTATAGCCGTTCTTGAAGGAGAGCGTCTCACCGGGCAGGCCGATGACGCGCTTCACCAGGACCTTGTTCAGCTCCTCGTCCCAGAAGGTGACGATGTCGCCGCGCTCCGGCACCGGATCGGACACCACATAGGGCAGCCGCCAGCCCACCAGCAGGCACTTGGTGGGGATGGTGGTCTCCATGGAGCCGCTGGGCACATAGGCCAGCTGCAGCAGCACCTTGAACAGCACGAATACCGCCGCCAGCGTCACCAGCAGGTAGCCGTAGTCGTCCCACAGTCTGCGGCCGCGGCTTTTGGCGGGCTTGGCCGCAGGGGCCGCCGTCTCCGCCGGGGCGGGTGCGG
>OLNX01002940.1_pt1 | contig 12001 bp, 11 predicted proteins | sample 1672611 | NCBI WGS metagenome assembly OLNX01 (sample SAMEA3136705, study PRJEB25190) | human gut metagenome
CATAGTCTCCGAGGCTTCATATCCGCTTCGGGTGCTATGCTTATTTTGTACCAAACAAAGAGTACGACTACCACCCTATCCTCTCTATACAACAAATCAGTAGACTGTAAAAATCATCTTAAATGGATTTTACATTTCAGGTGCCATTATTTGAACAAGGTATCATTTCGTTTGCCTGACTATCTAATTTCAACCCTTGCTGCTTGTACCTTTGGGCGAAAAAGATTATACTATAATTGATTTGTATAATTCAAAGATAATAGTGGAGAACCATCATAATGAGTAAAATATTATTAGTAGAGGATAATCCAGATGCAGTAAAAAGGATAATCCGATATATCAATAAAATATTCGCTGAATTGGACGTGGTTTCTTTTCCCGAAGCAGGCGATGCCCTGCAATATGCAAAAGCGAACGATGTTTCCCTTTTTATCCTTGATATTCAGTTAGAGGACTATAAAGGAACCAGCTTAGCAAAGCAGCTCCGCGAATTGCCGGAATATAAATATACGCCGATTATTTTTGAAACGGCATTGGCAGGAGAAGAACTTTCAGCTTATCGAGATGTGAAGTGTTACAGTTTTCTTGTAAAGCCATTTGGCGAAGAAGAATTTGTAACGGCATTTCGTGACGCGTTGGGATTGTCTAAACAGATGAGCCAACAAGCAAAAACCATTCAGATTGAGCAAAAGCAATTTATCTTAGAATATGTTACACAGGATATTGCCTATATCGAAGCCTTTGGAAAAAAACTTGTGATCCATACCAGTAGCCGTCTGTCCGGCATCAAAGAAGATACGATTTCCGGGTACACTTTGTCTGGTTTATTGGCGTTGCTTGATGATCCAGCATTTGTTCAGTGCCATAAGAGTTATGTCGTGAACAAATCCCATATTGAGAAAATTGACAAATCCGAGCGGAAGATTTTTCTGAAAGGATTTACAGATACAATCCCCATCGGAAATAAATATCAGGCCGAATTATGGGGGTAAACATGAACTTTCTAATGAATCTGATACAGTTAGGATTGGATGTGGGAATACTGGCTCTCTGCTGTGAAGCCGTTTTCCGGCAAAAATCAGAAATAAAGGCAAAAGATTTTTTCATTTTTCCCATTCTTCTTGTTCTTTGTGTTGTACCGAGAGTGGATTTTTCTGTCGGAGCAAATATGACGGCATCTTTCCGCAGCGAAGGTTTTGAAATGCTACCAGCAGACAATATCGTTGGATTGCTGTTTTTGCTTTTTACAGTATTGTTGTTGAGCAGTATTTGCTTCGGCTCCAAATCCAGCGGAACGGTTTTCTGCGGCACAATGGCAGCTTTCTCCGTTTTCCTGTTCGTCAAATGTCTGTGCGCGGTTCTTTTTGCTGCCTGCGGAGCTACGGATATTTTACTCCTGTTGGGTAGCCGTGTAGCGGCATTGTGCCTTATAGTTGTACTGGAGTTCACGCCGCTTTTCGGCTTAATCCATCAGCTCGTCCAAAGAAGCGATTTTACAATTTTGATCGTATCTACCAATATCGCTCTGCTTCTCATGACAGTGCTTTCGATTCTCTCTTTTGATGTGGATAGGCTTCTTGCCAATCTATGGATAATTATTATACTGATCCTTGCGGTCCTGCTGCTGGACAGTATATTGCTGTTCCTACATCAGCGTCGAATGCAGGAGCAAAAGCGAATCCACATGATTGAGCAGTATGTGCCTATTGTAGAAGAATTGATCTCACAGGTTAGGGCAAGACAGCATGAATTTAATAACCGGATGATGGCGATTGAAGCTGTCGTTACCTCTGCTGATACTATAGAAGAAGCCCGGAAAGAAGTGACGGCTCTCACGGGAAGCATTGGAATCAGTCTTAATGACCGGGAACTGCTCTCATGCGACAGCAAAATGATTGCCGGGATGCTGTTTGGGAAAATAAAGCAGGCAGAAGCGGCAAATCGTCACATAGAATTATCTTTACATGGTCTTTTCAAGAAAACTGTCACCCCGGAAACAGAATGGATCGAGGCTATTGGAATTTTATTGGATAATGCAATCGAGGCTTCACCGAAAGGAAGTACGGTTTTTTTATCCAGTAAGAAACAGGGGGACTTTCTGGAATTGACAGTTGCCAATCCAGCTCCTCCGCTTTCAAATACTGAATTTATGGCCTTGTTTGGAAAAGGTGTAACTACAAAGGCAAATCGGGACGGCCACGGCTTTGGCCTGTATAACATCCTACGCATGACGGAACGGTATCATGGAAAAATCCTGACCCGTAACGAATCCATTTTGAATGAAAATTATGTTGTCTTTGGCGTACTCATGCCATAAAAAAGGGTATGAACGAGGGTTTTAAGGGAACGAAATTTATCTTGTTCCCTTAAAACCCTCTCTTGTTTCCGGGCTATTGAAGCGCCTGAAAGAGTTCGATATACTGGAAAAAACAAAGAAAGGGATGAATGAATATGATAGGCCTTGTGAGAAATGAGTGGAAAAAAGTTTTTCTGCCGGTGCTATTGACAACAGTTCTTCTGGCAATCGCCATGAGTGTGTTGTCCTGCACAATTTATCAAAACTATACACTACACTACGATTTAGAGGCATGGGAAGTTGGAACAGAACTGTTTTCTCTGCTTTATCCGCTGTTTGTTGTGGTGCCGCTATGCTGGAATTTGTATTACGAGCGCAAAAACAACTTCCTGCTCTATGTCATGCCGCGAGTGAAAATTAAGAAGTACCTGACTGCCAAATGGATTGCATATGCGCTGGGAACCCTTTGTATTATTGTGATTCCTTATATACTATCGGCGGTGTTTGCCCTCTATGTGAAACCGCCAGTGGTTCCTTTCGTTGAAAATCCGTTTAGCCATATATTTGAAAACGCATTTATAAAGACTCCACTGTTATATGCAGTTGCCCTGTCCCTTTGGAGAGGCATAGTCAGCCTTTTTGTAATGACCTTCGGATTTATCCTCGCTTTATACTGCAAGAACATTTTTGTAATCCTTACCGGGCCGTTTATGTATTCCATTTTAGAAAATTTTGTCCTGGCTATTCTCTGCCTGGAGAGACTGCGGCTGGTCGTAGCTTTTGATCCCACAACAGTCAATCCAGAGGTCGTGTCAATCTTCTCTTTCTTCTTTGGCCCAATCGTTTTAAGTATTGTGATTGGCCTGACAGCGTTTCTCCTTTCTAAGAAAAATGCTGTCGTAACCATTTAGGAGTCCGTTATGATTGCGCTTATCAGGAAAAATCTCCGTTTGTGGGGATATGGAAAGTCGCTTGCCCTATTTGCCGGGTGTATACTTTTTTCCATCAGCGGGAGGTTAAACGGAGGTATTGCATACGAGCGGCACATCTTGTCGGCGGTATCAGACCACTACTATCTGACCTATTTTGTGCTGCCGATTGTACTGTTAAGCTGCTTTTCCTTTATTGATGACGATGGAGAGCCAATAATCTTACGGTTTCAAAGTTACCATTCTTATTTTCTGAAAAAATGGATTGGGGTCGGTTTGATTGCAGTCATTCTGACGGCTGTTCAAACTGGGGCAATTCTTCTGTCTGGCATTGGATTACCTTTAGGCAACGAATGGAACCTTGCTGCAGGTACAACGGAAGCCGAGTTGTTTTCCGCTCTGGAACAGCTTTTTGTCAGTCCCTTGCAGGCGTTTGTCTGCTTTACCCTCTTTCAGCTTATTGGAAGTTGGCTGATATTTGGAATCTGTATGTGGATTGGGCATTTCACTGAGAGAAAGTGGACGATCCGAATTGTAATCGTTCTTTATGTCCTCTCGGCTGTGTGGATCAAGCTTCCGGCAATTCAAAATATTCCGCTGACGAGTTTTAATCATTTGCTGATTTTACACCACAATTTTGGAGAGCCGGCTCGTCCATGGATTACAGGATTCACGCTGCTGCTATTCATGCTGACAATTATGTTTTCTGTACGGTTCGCATGGCGGGGGCATTTGCCCCAACTTCGCCTGAAATGTCACGGTATTGCCGCGTACTATTCCTATGAGCTGATGACGAAACGCAATATTCTGATCCTTCTGGCCGTTGTGGTTGGAATTACGCTTTATAAAGGGCTGGGATATGGCGCAGCAGAATCCGACGCAGAATGGATATATTCGCTGTTTGCGGGACACGGAACAGGATATTTTCAGGTGTTCCCATTTCTGGAAATGCTTATTACCAGCGGTGTACCACTATACCTGCTGGCAGCTTTTGTGGAACATACGGTAAACGGACAATCTATTTTTATTTCTGTGCGTGCAAAAAGCCGTAGACATTTAGTGAAGGGGATCTTATCAGTCAGTACAAAATTTCTCATAATATATGCATTCTTTTGGCTTATGGCTGGCCTTATAGGGGCATCCCTATTCAGCACTGGATTAACAATCGTTTCTTTCAGGCTTATGCTCTATGCGGTTTTAATGAAGTGCCTTGATATATTGGCACAATATCTGATTGTGCTCGACATCTACATTGCCACAAGACAGGTTACAATCGGTTTCCTTGTGTTAGTGGCGGGAAATCTGCTCTGTATCCTTCCGGGGAATTGGGTAGCTTATTCGCCCTTTGGCCTTTCCAGCCTGACAAGAATTTCTGTTGTGGAACCGGGAATTGGAATTTCCGCTGTGTCCGCCTTTGGTATAGAGGCCGCTATTTTAACGCTGATGATTGCAGGAATCCTTATGTGGGGCTACAAGAAAATATTGAATTAGGAGGACAGAATATGAGTTCATATATTGAAGTGAAAAATGTATCAAAAAGTTTTAGCGGCAGGGCAATTCTTCAGAATATTTCCCTGCCTGTAGAACAGGGAACAACTGTTGGTTTGGTTGGCGCTAACGGCAGCGGAAAGTCGGTGCTGTTCAAGATTATATGCGGCTTTGAGAAGCCAGATCAGGGCAGCGTATATGTGCGCGGAAACCAGCTTGGTAAAAATGGCTGCGACTTCCCCGAAAGTTTGGGAGTATTTATCAATTCCCCTGGCTTTATCGGTATTTACAATGGTTTTCAAAATCTGAAATTCCTTGCGGACATTCAAGGGAAAATTGGAGAAAAAGAAATCCGACAGGCCATGAGCAAAGTGGGGCTTGACCCTGATAATAAAACGAAAGTAGACAATTATTCTCTTGGCATGAAGCAGAAATTGGGGCTTGCGCAGGCGATTATGGAGGGGCAGGATATTCTGATTTTGGATGAGCCTTTTAACGCATTGGACTACAAAACCTATGAGGATGTAAAGGCCATCATCCGTATGCTGAAAGCGGAAGGCAAGACCATTTTCCTGACTTCACACCATTATAAGGATATTGAGCAGTTATGCGATCAGGTGTATTCGCTTGAAGATTGTCAGCTTCTGCCGATTACAGAAGAAATCGCGGCGCGGTATCGAGAAATGGATTAGCTTGCAAAAGTATATTGAACATACCGGTTGCCGCCCTGGGCAGCGTGAAGTCCAAGCTGCTGAAAAGCTTGTCGTAAAACATGGCGGCGCTTTGGGATGTAAACAGCGTCACATCCTGAATGATTTCCTGTCGGTAGATAGCGGCCAGCCCCTTTCTGGTTGGTTTTCTCTCAAGTCAATTTTACCAAAAAGGGGCTCGCTTTCTATACCAATGGAATGATTTTCGGTTGAAGCCATGTCTGGGAACCATTGCAATTACTACTCTTTTGGAGTTTTACTCATGGCTGTGTCTCTTGAAAGTAGAGGTAATCGTATGAAAAAGGCATTCTTTTTGGGGTCTCTGCTTGTAATAGGGATTTTTTCTGCATTAGCTGTGAGAGCGCCATGAACGGCCAACAGATAGCCCAACTCATAACGGCGCAGAAGCGGAAAGTGAAGATAGCGGAACCATTGATGGCATTGAGTGGGAACTAAAAGACGGAGTATTAACGATAAGAGGCGAAGGCGCTTTAAGGGAAACACCTTGGAGTGAAAACGTTGATCGCATCCAAACAGTCATTATAGCCGCCGTTGGAGATTCTAATAGTCTCTTTACTCGATACCACAAGCTGCCGGGTATCCTATGCTTTGTGACTTCTGTGTGCAGACGCCCGAGATCACGGCATTCTATCACATGGTCGGCAACTTTAATGTCCTGTTGCGTTTTGCAGTTTCTGATGTGAAAACGCTGGTCGCTCTTGTCGGCAAAATCAAGACCTTCGGAGATTCAAGGACCTCAATCGAATTGTAGACCGTGTTTGAAAAAGCCGATGCGATCGGTCACACAGTAGATCCTACATTCGCTCTATTACAACTCAGCAGGGGCGCCGCGCACGGCGTCCCCTGATTTTGCACTGTAGGCCTTACCTTGCGCGCCCGCTTTATACTGATAACAGGCGAAAGCCAAATCTCGCGGCTTTCCGGTGAGGTCCACACCGTAAGTGTGACCTCAGACATTCATGGACCCCGTAGGGCATTATGACCACCCTGTACGCAGGAAGTTCCATGAAGGTCGACAGTTTTTGGCGCTGTACCGGCAGCGCGGGTGTGTACCCTTCCGTTGAAAGCGGAAAGGACACAAAATGAACGACTCTGTCGTTATCGTCTACAATGGTGAGCAAGTATCGGTGCCAAAGGAGGTCGCGGACTTCCTTGAGCAGGATCGGAAACGGCAGCAGGCGCAGGACAAACAGGACGCAAGGCACCTGAGTAAAAGTGAGTTTGAAACGGTGCCGTCCGGTTCGGATTGCGTCAAGCGTCCCGTGGAGGATGCGGCGCTCAGGAACCTCCAGCTTGAAAATCTGCGGAAGGCCATTGCGGAACTGGATGTGCAAGGTCAAAACCTGCTCTCCCTCCGTTACAGCGGTGAGCTGACGATGGATGAGATTGGCCAGATCTACGGCATCTCCAGAATGGCGGTATCAAAGCGACTGAAAAAGCTGCACGAAAAGCTGGGAAGCTCTGTCTCATGACAGGGCTTCCCAGCTTTTTTGAAAAAATTTCTGTTCTCTGGTTTACAAACGCGCTCTGAGTGTCCTTATCAGTGAGAGACAAATTTTCCGACTGGGTTGGCCGCAGTCATGATCGTCTCACCTGAACACAAGGAGCGTGTATGACCATGAATCCATTTGAACAAAGCACACAGCAGCTTCTGCGCTTCCTGACCTCCCACGCTGAGTGGGAAGTCATTGACTACATCCGGCAGGAAATAGAGCATGACGCACCGGAGAGTGTCCCGACCGCAGATGAACTGCTCACTTTCTTCCGATCCCCGGATGCGCCGACCGCGCTGGACACCTACCAACAAATGCTGGCGACCGACAAGCTGCTGGAGTACGCGGAGATCAGTCTGCGTACCCTCTGCGACCTGATCCGCTATCAGCAGCTCAAGGAATTGGGCGTTGTCCATTCCGCAAAGGAGTTCATTCAGCTCTTCCATCCCGACGAACAGGAGGACACACCATGAATCAATTTCCCAGTAAAAACTATTTTACACTGCCGAACGAAATTTTTTCGCTGGGGCTGAGCGCAGGTGAGATCGCGGTCTACGCCTACCTCCGCTGTCTTGAAAACCCCAGTACCTACCAGTGCTGGCCCAGCTACGCCACGATTGGAAAAGCTATTGGCCGTACTAAAAATACGGTCATGCAGTATGTCGGCGCGCTCTCGGAGAAAGGACTCATCTCCACAGAGCCAACCTCTGTCCTGACAAAATCCAGGATCAAAAAGAACGGCAATCTGTGCTATACCATCAGGCCGATCCATGAGGCCGTTGAAATTTTTCACACGCGTCAACTGTCTGCGGTTGAACGAACAACAGAGCGGCGGCAAATTCATCGCAAGCTGTCCGCGGTGAATTTGTTGCCCGGTGCATAAGGAAAGGAAGAACAGAATGAAGCATTCCACCTACACAAGCTATGAGGAGCTTCCGCTGATGCTCTCCGTCGCAGAGGTCGCTGCCGTGCTTGGGATCTCCCGTGCCGGTGCCTATGAGTTGGTGCATGGCAACGAATTCCCCGCGCTCAAAATCGGCAGCCGGATCGTTGTTCCAAAGGATAAGTTTCTCGCATGGATCGACGCGAACAGCGGTTCAAAAAACGCACCGCTGTAACTAAAGAAGAAATCCTTGCACCAAGGACACAACTCACACCACAAACAAAATCACAACAGTCACGTTAACAAATTTTTCTCTCTGCCCTTCGTCGCAGTGATAACGAACCGCGAAGCTTACCAGTGCAGCGCAAGAAGCAGCAGTGGAGCAGCGCGACCCTGCGGGGCCGCGGCGCCTCGGAACGGAGACACGCATAACGCGCGTCTCCGCTCCGAAGACTCTCTGCTTCTTTCCACTATCCCTCCGCCCCATGCAAAAAAGACAAAGTATGCCTTCCCGACCTATGCGCGCAGAGATTTCGGAACGCACAACTCACGCCAAGAGTAGTGATAGCGCCCACCGTCTGAATGCCCCCCTGTTTGCCCGTGTGGGCCGCTGTGTGCGCTCCTGTGGCCGAAGACAAGTGTGTGCCCGCTTTCAAGCGTGAAAGCAAGCGTAAGCCATTTGTGAAAGTGTGATTCCAGAACCGCTTTGGAAAAGGTTTTTCCTCGCTGTATGGGACGCACCTTCAGCGTATCTCAGGCAGGTTGGGCGGTTAGCGGAGGAAAGCAGGGCTCCCGCCGAAGCCCAGCGAAGCGGGTTCGGTGGGAAGAGGAGACGCAGCGGAATGAGTGAGTTTTCGCCGCTTTCGGCGGAAACGAGCGGTATGGAGCTTGCGCCGACGAAAAGCAGGATAAAGGACTGGCGTCGGAACCGACGCTCTGCCCGGTCACTTCTGCCCGCAGTGCGGGCAGTTTACGGGGGTTTCAGCGCAGGCGATTGTGGCGCCTTTTGAGAGAACTTTTGGAGCGGCTGGCGTCTTTGTTCCCGCAAGCGCAGGTGTTTCAACGAAAATGAGAGTGCCTTACGGCAGATTGGAGGGCATTATGAGCAAAAATGAAAACAGGCTGAACTTCCGGATGACGGATGAAACAGCTACCAAAATAGAGCGGTGGTATCAGGAAGATAACTGCCGCAGCAAAAATGAGTTCATCGAAAAGGCGGTGAACTGCTACGCGGATATGCTCACCGCAGGCGAAAGCACCACGCTGCCCCGTGCGGTGCAATCCGCCATCGACGCACGTCTGAAACTCTTCGAGGATCGCATCGCGTCGCTGCTCTACAAGCAGACGGTGGAGATGGACATGGCAATGTCCATCCTCCTGCAAAGCCTCAACGTGAGCGAGGAAGTGCTGCGGCAGGAACGGGCCAAAAGCATCGCCGCCGTCAAGCGCACCAACGGTCAGCTGCGGTTAGAGCAGAAGCTCCGTGAGCTGGAGAGCGAAGCATGGCAAGACTGATCGTCAAAAGCCCGTACATCAAGTGCGGCGGTGGGCAAAGCGCTGGCGGGTACCTCAAGTACATCGCCACGCGGGAGCGGGTGGAGATCATCCCGGATGACCGTCCGCCCACCAACAAGCAGGAGAAACTCATCGCAAAGCTGGTGAAGGATTTTCCTGACGCAAAAGAGCTGATGGAGTACGAGGACTACGTTTCACACCCGACAAAAGCAACGGCGTCCGCGCTCATCACGCTGGCGCTGGAATCGAATTGGGATCGGGTACAGGGTACGGAAGGTTACGCCAAGTACATCGCCCTGCGGCCCAGAGCGGAGCGGCTGGGGGAACACGGTCTCTTCGGAGATGACGATGCCGTTGACCTCGCCGCTGTCGCGGATGAACTGGATCACTACACCGGCAACGTGTGGACGCACATCATCTCCCTCCACCGGGAGGACGCGGAGCGGCTGGGGTATGACCACGCGGAGGCTAATACGGATCAGGGCATTTTCGGGACGGCAAATCCGCGCTTTTTAAGCCGGGTAAAGAACCCTGCAATTCCGATCGGTTACCGTCAGGACGTCAAAAAAGGCCGTGCCTGCATCCGCAGCAGCGTGTCCGGGGAATTGAAAGACTACGAGATTGAGATTCAGAAAATAGACCACTCCTCCAACCGCCACAACAAGGACATGGTCATTCGCGTAACCGATCCGGAACTTCTGTCCCTGACCGGCGGGATCGTCCAGGGCATGAGCGGCAGCCCCATCATCCAGAACGGAAAACTCATCGGAGCAGTCACGCACGTTTTTATTCAGGATTCGACGCGTGGGTATGGGATTCTGGTGGAGAATATGCTGGGACATTGAATCTGGATGCAAAGTAACTGTTTACAGGTGGGAATTTTCTGGACTGAAAATTCCATATGATACAGTTCTGGCAGCAGATTTTGCCGATTTGGAATGCGCAGCATCGGCAAAATCCCGTTGCTGGGCACACGTGTGTGAACAGTAACGACAGAAGAGGGAGTAGACTCTGGCGATAGAAACACGCATGGAACCAGTTCTGGGAGGAAAAGTTAAGAAAATAAAATAGCAGGGCAGGTTTCATACGGAGGTGGGATACATATGAAGATAGAAAATGATTTGGGGCGGGACGATATCCGGCGGCTGGTGCTCCGTCTGGCGATTCCTTCGATGCTGGCGCAGTTTATCAATGTGCTCTACAGCGTGGTCGATCGAATCTATATTGGAAATATCCCGGTGATCGGGGAGACGGCGCTTGCGGGCGTCGGCGTCAGCGGACCGATTGTGACGCTGATCTCCGCGTTTGCCTATCTGGTCGGTCTGGGCGGCTCGCCGCTCATGAGCATCCGTATGGGCGAGGGGCAGGATGAGAAAGCGAAAAAGATTCTGGCAAACAGCTTCTGGATGATTGTCGGGCTGTCGGCGGTTCTGACGTTGGTTCTGTTTGTATTTAAACGAGAAATTTTGACGCGGTTTGGTGCGAGTGAGGCGATTCTGCCGTATGCGGAATCGTACTTTACGATCTATCTGCTGGGAACGGTCTTTGCGCTGCTTTCGATCGGAATGAACCAGTTTATTATCTGCCAGGGATTTGCGCGGATCGGAATGATTTCGGTGGCGCTCGGTGCGGTAACGAATATTGTGCTGGATCCGGTGTTTATTTTTGTGCTTGACATGGGCGTGGCGGGGGCAGCGTTTGCCACGGTTTTGTCACAGCTTGCGTCGGCGGTCTTTGTCCTTCGTTTCCTGCGAGGAAATCGCGTGCTTCTGCGGCTTGAATTTGAATGTCCGCAGGTAAAGACAGTCTGTAAGATTGCGCTGATGGGACTGTCGCCATTTTTGATCATCGCATTTGATAATGTGCTGATCATTTCGCTCAATACGGTAATTCAGATGTATGGCGGCGCGGAGGCGGACATGCTTTTGACCTGTACGACAATCGTGCAGAGCTTTATGCTGATCGTGACGATGCCGCTCGGAGGCATTACATCGGGAACGGGTGCGATCCTGGGCTTCAATTTCGGCGCGGGACGCCCGGATCGGATCCGGAGCGCACAGAAGTATATCACATTGCTGGCGGTGGTGCAGTGCAGCATCATGTTCCTGTTTTCCCGGACGCTGGCGCAGTATTTTGTGTATCTCTTTACGCGCAATGAGTCCTATGTGGAACTGACCGTCTGGGCGATCCGGGTCTACACGATGGGGATTATTCCACTGGCAGTCCAGTATGAGGTCGTAGATGGATTTACCGGAATGGGTGTGCCGTCGGTGGCGATCTCACTGTCAATGTTCCGGAAGCTGCTGTACCTGGTCAGCGTGTTCTTGATTCCGGTGTTTGCGGGAGTTGAAAATGTTTTCTACGCAGAAGTGGTATCGGATTTCGGCGGAACGACGGTGTCGGTGATCGTGTATCTTCTTTTGATTGGGCGCATTATGGGGCGCTGTGTAGAGCGCGCTAAATGGAACGGTAACTCAGATAACACTGTCATCAATCAATAAATGATAAAAATAGTAGATTGACAAACGGATCCTCTGGATCTATAATGCAATACAGATAATGAATGACAACAAAATAACGATATCTTCAGGGCAGGGTGTAATTCCCGACCGGCGGTAAAGTCCGCGAGCGCATGGCGCATGATTTGGTGCAATTCCAAAACCGAC
>OLNX01002942.1_pt1 | contig 12000 bp, 12 predicted proteins | sample 1672611 | NCBI WGS metagenome assembly OLNX01 (sample SAMEA3136705, study PRJEB25190) | human gut metagenome
ACGGGGCAGTACCTTATACTGCTTTTCTCATTGCCCTATCCGGGCGTACGTTGTGAATATGAGCCGTATCCTCCACTGCCTTCCGGCATTTTCTCTTATATTTCGAGTACACTTATTCACCGCAAGGGCATGTGGGGTTCAATCCCACCCGCTCCGCCATGAAAGTCCCAAAGCGAAAGCGCTTTGGGCTTTTTCCTTATTTTTTTGCAAAAATCAGTTTTTTTATTTTTTTTCGATGATGTCCGTGGTATCCTGAGTTGTGGTGGAGTGGGAAAAAGAACTGCACGCCACCCAAAAAAAGACCCCTCGTGTGCGAAAGAGAAAGGAGACCCGTATGCCCTGTACAACGATTCTGGTCGGCAAGAAAGCCAGCCATGACGGCTCGACGATCATTGCCCGCAATGACGACGGCAGATTTGAAGCCAAGCGGGTATTGGCTCACCCGGCCAGGGAGAAGGCCACAACATACAAAACCGTCATCTCTCACCTGACGGTTGAGCTCCCGGGAAATGCGATGCGTTATACCGACTGCCCCAACGTCTCAAAGTCCAACGGCGTATGGCCCGCCTGCGGCATCAATGAGGCCAACGTGGCGATGACGGCCACCGAGACGATCACCAGCAATGCCCGGGTCGTCGGCGCGGACCCCTATGTCCGGTATCAGGAAAAGAAGGGCCGCAACACCAAGGAGGTTCCCGGCGGAATCGGCGAAGAGGACCTGGTGACGCTGGTGCTTCCCTATATCCATTCTGCTCGGGAAGGTGTGCTGCGCACCGGCGCGCTGCTTGAGCAGTACGGCACTTATGAAGCCAATGGCATGGCCTTTGCGGATGCCAACGAAGTCTGGTGGCTGGAAACCATCGGCGGCCATCACTGGATCGCCAGACAGGTCCCGGATGACCGCGTGGTCATCATGCCCAACCAGTTCGGCCTGGACCACTTTGACTTTGAGGACGCTTATGGGGAACAGAAGGAAAACCTCTGCTCGGGCGATCTGCGCGAGTTTGTGGAAAAATACCATCTGGCGCTGGATACGGGCGCGGACTTCAACCCGCGGCTGGCCTTCGGTTCCCATTCGGACGCCGACCACATCTACAACACGCCCCGCGCCTGGTTCATGGGCCGGTATTTCCTGCCCCGCACCTATAAGTGGGATGGGGACAATGCGGACTTCACCCCGGAGAGCAACGACATCCCCTGGTCTTTTGTGCCGGAGCGGAAGGTGACGGTGGAGGATGTGCGGTACCTGCTGGGTTCCTATTATCAGGGAACGCCCTACAATCCCTATGACAGAAACGCCGCGTTCAAGGGGAAGTATCGCACCATCGGCGTGCCCAACAGCGACGTTTGCGGGATTATGCAGATCCGCGGCGAGCTGCCGGCGGCCATTCAGGGCGTGGAGTGGCTGTCCATGGGCGGCAGCGGCTTTACGGCCTGTTTTCCGGTCTACGCCAATGTGACGGAGTTTCCCAGGTACCTCAGCGGCACCACGGAAACGGTTTCCACGGAAGCTATGTACTGGCACAGTCGCCTCATTGCCGCGCTGACGGACGCGCATTTCGGAAATGCCCTGCTGCTGGATGAGCGGTATGTGAACGCCGTGATGAACCGCGGACAGCAGTTCCTCTACGAGTACGACGAGAAGATCCGGCAGGGCGAATCTACCCAGATCCTGAAGGAGGCCAATCAAAAGATTGCCGACATGGTCAGGGAAGAATCGGACAAGGCCCTTGCCGAGATTCTCAAGAACGCCTCCGGGCACATGAAGATCCGCTATCACAGAGGGGACAACTGAGCGGACGATACATTTAAAGAAGAAACAAAGCAGCACCGGCCGTCTGAGCGATCAGCGGGCTGGTGCTTTTTTCTTTGTTCCAGTTTGAACAACATGACATGCGGCTTTATCCACCTTGACATCCGCATCCACCGGCGTTATGATGCCAGCAAGGCAGAAGCCGGACACGCCTTTTGTTCTCAATGACCCTTCAATGAAATGCCGCTTTCTTGCCTCCTGATGCGATACACGGTAAAGGACTGAAACCATCTTGATAAAAAGCTGCTTCGTCAAACTCCTTTTCCAGGCAGGGTGATTGCCATGACCGAACACACCGACCGGATGCCCCCAAAGCAGGGCATCGCCTATTATCATCTCCCCGGCCTGTTTGCGTTTTATGACCTGTATTGCGCATTCCTGCCACTGTACCGCAAGCACAGGGAATACTTTTACGAATGGTGCGAAATCGGCTCCCTCTATGGCGCTCCGTCGGACTGTATCTGGGGCGGCGGCCGTGTCGGGGCGGAAAGCAGCGATCCACAGGCAGCCTTTGCGTTGACGCGGGAATACGGAATCTCGGCCCGGCTGACCTTCAGCAATTCCCTGTTGCGCAAGGAGCATCTCTCCGACCGTAAGTGCAACGCGCTCTGCCGGCTGTTTGAGGAAAACAACCAGCCCCGAAACGGTGTGATTGTCCATTCGGAGCTGCTGCTCAGCTACCTCCAGCAAAACTATCCGGGGCTGTACCTCATTTCTTCCACCACCAAGGTGCTGACGGATTTTCAGGACCTCGAGCGGGAGCTAAGCCGTGAAGCCTTTCGCTATGTGGTGCCGGATTTCCGCCTGAACAAGGCCTTTACGCAGCTCGGCGCGCTGTCCGGACGGCAGAAAACAAAAGTGGAATTTCTGTGCAACGAGTGCTGCTGGTTTGGCTGCCGGGACAGGAAGCAATGCTATGAAGCAGTCAGCCGAAAGGTGCTGGGCGAAGACGGTCCCGAGCACCGCTGCGCCGCGCCGGATGCCAGGGAAGGCTATCGCTTTTCCAAGGCCATGGAGAATCCCGGCTTCATTGGCATCGGCGACATCGTGAATACCTATCTGCCCATGGGTTTCTCCCATTTCAAGATCGAAGGCCGCGGGCTGGGCAGTGCATTGATGCTGGAGTTTTTGCTCTATTACCTGACGAAGCCCGAATGCCAGCTGAAAGTCAGGGAAGAAATCTATTTGGATAATATGCTGGATTTGTTCTGAGTCAGGCAAAGTTTCAAAAACAGAAAAAAGCGACGGGTTGCCCGCAAGCAGCCTGTCTTCGGCTTTGCCTGTATACCATTTTCTCGCCGGTTATCTCTCCAAAACGCAAATATCTCTCCCAAATCGGAGAAAGATCGGGTTTTTTTCGGGCCCTTAGGCCCGCTGTGCCAGGTGCCCCTCGATGGACGGGAAACGCTTGATTTCCGGTCCTTTTTCTCTTTCGGCAACTTCCGTAAGCGGCTCTGTCGCTGCCGAAGCATAATAGGCCCATATCGCCGAACGGAAATGGACCTGCGCCTAAAAGATCTGTGAACCTAAAAACTTGCAAGCAAATAGCCAAGTGATTCGGGTGGGGGGAAGCCTGATGATAAAAGATTTGCGGGAAAAGGTAAAAATGTATATGCAATTGTATGTGTTTGTGGATATTGTAAAAAAGGATAGCCCCTCTCTGCGAAAGTAGCAGAGAGAGTCTATCCTTAATGCGGAGTTTTTTTGTGGCGGGCCATTGCAGTCAGCGCTGCTTCAGCCGCTTGACGTTTTGTTAGCCGGCTGGAAATGGCGCCTGCCGTTCCCGTACTATTTTTCCTTCACCAGATGACAGGCCACCACGCGGCCGTCCGCCATCTGCCTGAGCTGCGGCTTCTCGCGCCGGCAGATTTCCTGCTCGCAGAAGCAGCGCCCGGCAAACGGGCAACAGGGCTTGGGGTCCACAGGAGACGGCGGCTCGCCCTCGATGCGGATGGGCTCGCGCTTTTCATCCAGATCGATGGACGCGCAGTTGGAGATGAGCGCCTGGGTATAGGGATGCAGGGGATGATGAATGATGGTATCCGTCTCGCCCATCTCCACAATGTTGCCCAGATACATCACTGCCACCCGCGCCGATACGTAGCGGATGATGGAAATGTCGTGGCTGATGAACAGGATGCTGGTATTGTGGTTTTCCACCAGCTTCAGCAGCATGTTGATGATGTCAGCACGCACGGATACATCCAGCATGGATACCGGCTCGTCCACCACCAGAAACTTGGGTTTGAGCAGCATGCTGCGCAGGATGGAAATGCGCTGAAGCTGTCCGCCAGACAGCTCGTGCGGATATCGCTCCAGAAAGGACTCGGCAGGGATCAATCCGCCCTCATTGAGGGCGTCCACGCAGATCTTTCTGCGCTCCTCATCCGTTTCACCGATGTGATGCAGCTTGAGCGGCCGCTCCATAATGGCCCCGATGGTATCGTTGGGCGTAAAGGTGTCAAACGGGTTTTGGAATACCGATTGCACCAGGCAATGGAACTGCTCCGGGTTGCAGTCCAACAGCTTTTTGGTGGACACGCCGTAGAATTCGATCTCGCCGCTGGTGGGTTCCTCCAAACGAATCAACAGCCGGCCTAGCGTGGACTTTCCGCATCCGCTTTCGCCAATAATGCCAAAGATCTCTTTTTCATTGAGCGTAAAGCTGACGCCATCCACCGCATGTACCTTGCGGGGCGCATGAAAGCTCAACAGCTTACCATTCTTTTGGGGATAGAGCTTTTTCAGTTCCCGAACCTCCAGCATGGGCTTTTCTCTGTTGAAAAGCTCGCTGAAATCCCGTTTCTTTGCCATGGCTATTTCGCCTCCCTTTCCGCGCAGCGATGGCAGGCGGCAAAGTGCCCCGGCGCATACTCGGCAATGTTTGGCCGCTCACTGAGGCAGCGGTCGCTGGCATAGGGGCAGCGCGGCGCAAACACGCACCCCTGCGGCGGGTTGGTCAAATCGGGCAAGGTTCCCGGAATGCCGCGCAGCGCCCGCTTTTCGCCGTAGAGCGAGGGGAAGGAGCGAATCAGCCCTTCCGTATAGGGGTGCAGACACGTCCGCACCACCTGATCTACCGTGCCAAACTCCATCATCTGACCGGCGTAGAGCACCATGATCTTGCCGCAGGAGCTGGTCACCACCGACAGGTCGTGGGTAATCATGATACGGGTCAGGTTCATCCCCTGCTCCAGTTTCATGATTTCGCGCAGAATCTGTCCCTGCGTTACCACGTCCAGCGCGGTGGTCGCCTCGTCCATAATCAGCAGATCGGGATTGAACATCAGGCTCAGCACAATGGACAACCGCTGCATCATTCCGCCGGACAGCTCGTGCGGATAGAGCGTATATACCCGTTCCGGCAGGTTTACCAGATTAAACAATTCCAGGGCGCGCTGATGAATCTGAGCTTTGGATGCATGGGGTTCGTGCACGCGATAGATATCCTCAAACTGGCTACCGATGCGGTGCACCGGGCTGAGGCTGTTCATGGACTTTTGAAACACGATGGCAATGCGCCGCCACAAGAGCTTTTTGAAGGCATCCTCAGGCATGGAAAGCAGGTCCTGCCCGTCAAATTTGACGCTGCCCGATATGCTAGCAAACCGGGGATCAAGCTGCCGCAGCATGGCCATGACGATGGTAGACTTGCCCGATCCGCTTTCGCCGATGATGCCCAGTGTATCGCCGCGCTCAATGCCGAAGGAAACCCGGTCCACTGCTTTGAGATCTTTCTTGCCCGTGCGATAGCTAACGCACAGGTTCTCCGCTTCCAGCAACAACTTGTTTCCCTCCCTCACAGCTTTTTCATCCTTGGGCTCAGCGCATAATTCAGCCCATCACCGATCATATAGAAGATCACCACGATCAGCATGATGGACAGACCAGGCAGCGTGGAAATCCACCATCCGGTCTGCAGATAGGCCTTGCCGTCATACACCATTTGGCCCCAGCTGACAACATTGGGATCGCCAAGCCCCAGGAACGACAGGCTGGCCTCCGTAAGGAACGCCTTGGCAACGCCCATGGTGGTGTTTGCAATCACGGGAAAGAGGCCGTTGGGAATGATGTATTTGAACAGGATGCGGATGCGGCTTTCACCCATGACCACCGCGCCCTTGATAAATGTGCGCTCCTTAAGGCTCATGGCCTGAACCCTCATCATGCGCGCATTGGACGGCCAGGATGTCAGTCCAATAACCAGCATGACGTTGAACATGTTGCTGCCGAACATGGACACGATAATCAGCACCAGAAAAAAGGTGGGGATCATCAGAAAGATGTTAATGATCTCCGAAGTAATCTTATCCAGCACGCCGCCATAATACCCGGCGAAGGCGCCCAGCAGCGTACCGATCAGGCCGGATATCAGCGCCGATACAATGCCGATGGTCAGGCTGGCCCGGCTCCCATGCAAAATCATGCTCAGGATATCGCATCCCATCTGGTTGGTGCCCAGAGGATGGCCCTCGCTGCCGGGAGGCACCAGCAAGTCATCGCCCAGGTAATAGGGATCATAGGGGGAAAACACATTCGCCAGAATGGCGATAAGCAGCACCACCAGAAACAGGATCAGTCCCACCTGAAGCTGCCGGCTGGCCTTCCACATGGATCCAAGGCGCTTGGCTGTTTTATGCAATTTGTTTTCCATAATCCTGCTCGCCTCCCATCAGGTATACCGTATACGGGGGTCCAGCCATGCGTACACAAGGTCCACCACAATCATCATGGCGGCAACCGACAGGGCAAGGATCAAATAAATGCCCATCAGCACGTTGTAGTCGCGCATCATAATGGCACGGTACATCATGGACCCTATACCCGGCCAGGAGAATACGATCTCCGTGAGCGTCGAGCCCGAAACCACATATGCCAGATTGATGCCGAACACGGTAAGCACCGGCAAAATGGCATTTTTGAGAATGTACTTGCGGAATATCTTTTTTTCGCTCATTCCGGTCACCCGGAAGGTCATAATATAGTCATCTGCCATGACCTGCATCACCGATGTCTTGGTAATGCGGAAGTAACTGGGAATTTGAATGGCGATCAGTGAGGCGCAGGGCAGAATCATATGGACCAGAACGTCCCCCACATGCGCCAGACCCGTATTGCCGGCCCTGAGGTTGTACATGCCCTGCGTGGGCAGCCATTTGAGCGTGCTGGCAAACAGCAGAATGCCCATCATGCCCAGCCAGAAGGCAGGCATGGAATTAAACAGATACGCGACGCCGGAAAAACACCGGTCCAGCAATCCGCCATGGTTTTTGCCCGCGTACAGGCCCAGCCAGCAACCCAGAATTACCGCCAGGATGGCGCTTGTGCCGGAGAGCAGCAGCGAGTTCCCAAACCGCTCTGCAATGAGTACCGTCACAGGCTGTGAATAGGCAAAGGAATCGCCCAGGTCTCCGTGGAACAGATTGACGATGTATTTCCACAGCTGCACATGAAGCGGCTGATCCAGGCCAAACTCAATGGTCAGCGCCTCAATCATATCCTCCGTAACCGTATCGGCTCCGGCCAGAATTCTCACGGGGTCACCAGGAGCCAGCTTGATAATCAAAAAGTTTATGACGATGACTACGAGTACAATAAAGAATGCCGTAATCATCTTTTTCAGGATATACCGCTTCACCTGCGTGCCTCCTTGTGTCACAATGAACACCAAACAGGCGCCGGAAAGTGCGGCGCCTGCCTGGTGAAGGCCAGCCTTGCTTACTCGATAACCACCTTTGCGTAGCTGTTATCGCTGACGTCGGGGGTCTGATCGATATAAGGAACGCCAGACACGTTATTCCTGCAGATGTAGTACGTGGTCATCTCCACAACGGGGATGATCGGCAGTTCCTCGGCCAGAATCTCCTGAATGCGACGGTAGCACTCGCCACGTTCCTCGTCCTTGGTCAGGCTGCGGGCCTTCGCCAGCAGCTCGTCCACCTCGGCGTTGGAATACATGGAGTAGTTGGCCACGCCGCCCGTGCCAATGCGCTTGGACATGGCATCCGGATCGGGACCCTGATAGCCGTTGAGCATGGCCATGTCGAAATCACCGTTGAGCACGCGGTCGTTCCACGCGGCGCTTTCCAGCACGGTCAGCTTCATGTTGATGCCGGCTTCCTTGAGGTTGGACTGCATCACCTTGCCGCAGTTCGCATAGGAGCCGCTGGAGAACACCAGCATCTCCAGCTCAAGGTAGTAGCCGTCGCTGTCGAGGGTGTAGCCGGCCTGCTCCAGCAGAGCACGGGCTTCTTCCACATTGCGCTCGCCGATATCAGCGTCCGCATTGTAGGCCCAGGAGCAGTAGGGCGGATAGAAACCGTAGGCCGGGGGCATGAGGCCGTTGGTGCCCTTGAGGGAGATTTCCTCGCGGTCGATGGCCAGGGCAACCGCCTTGCGCACTTCCCAGGTCATCTTTTCATTACTGCATATTGACGGCGATCTGGTAGCGGCGCGCGGCGCTGGAGTAGCCCAGCTTGTACTGGGGGTCCTGCAGCAGGGCGGGCACCTGGGAGTTGGGCACGCCCTTGAGCATGTCCACCTCGCCGTTGAAGAATGCCTGCAGCGCGGTGTCGCTGTCGGGAATCACCTGGAAGATCAGGCGCTCGACATCGGGCTCGCCCATGTGGTAATCGGGGTTCTTCTCCAGCACGACGCTCACGCCGCGGTCATAGCTGACGAACTTGTAGGCGCCGGTACCGATGGGGTTGGTGGTGGCAGCAGCGCAGGTCTTCCAGTCCTCCACACCCTCATAGAGGTGCTTGGGGAGGATGAAGTTGGCATACCAGGCCAGCGTGCCCAGGATGGGCGAGTTGGGGGCGTTGAGCACCATGACGAAGGTATTCTCATCCGGGCAGCTCATCTCGGCGACCGAGGTGTTAAGCTCCTGGGCGATGACGCCGTTGTTGTCCATGATCATCTGGAAGGTGAACTCCACGTCGGCAGAAGTAAAGGGCTCGCCGTCGTGCCATTTCACGCCCTTGCGCAGATTGAAGGTATAGGTCAGGCCATCGTCGGAGATGGTGTAGGTTTCGCACAGGTTGGGGACGATCTCGTTGTTCCAGTTCAGCTGGAACAGGCCGTCGAAGATGTTCTGGAAGATGGGCCAGCCATAGTCGTCAGCCTGAGCATCGGGGTTGAAGCTCTTGGGATCTTCGTTGGTGACAACAATAAAGGTTTCGTTGCTGTCGTCGGCCAGCGCGGCAGGCATCATTACGCCCACAACCAGGCACATGATCAGCAGGACAGAGAGCCATTTCCTTGCCATAGGGATTCATCCTTTCCTTATAATGGTATCTATGCAACCTCACGAATGCGAGGACACATATTCAGCCGTCAGAAGGCCGCATACAGCCTGAGCCGTCACCAGATTGCGCACGGGGGTGATCTGGTAATGCATGTTTTCTTCGAGATAGGCGCATTCGGAATCCAACAAAGCATTGGCCGCATCAAAGGCATCATGCAGTCGTTGCACCTGCTCCGCGGTAAAGCCGCGCTCAGCTGCGCGATTGAGTTCAAAGTCAATGCCGCGGACCAGCAGACACAGGTTGGTGCAGCGGAAGTAACGCATCACGTAAAGGTTATCGAACATCTGCGCCTGCGTGGCCTTACCTGCGCATTCAGGCGACTTGGCCCACGCACGCTGCGCTTCGATACTCTCCGATCCCCCCAGCTTTTCTTCCAGAGCACGGCGGAAGTAGTTATCATCACCGCTGAGCAGATCCTCCACACGCTGGAAGATGGCATGCGTCTGACCGTCAAGTTTCTCCTTCATATCGCAGCTTTCCAAAATCACGTCGCTGCGGTCGCGGTCAGTCAGCGAGGTATCGTCAATCTTGTCGGAATAGAAGTAGGGCAGTTCGCACACAAACGTCATCGTCCGGTTCTGACCGTCCCGGTTGGCGTACTCGTCGCTGCTGGTGCCATAGTTGTGGCCCGCCACGGGGTCCTTGCCGGTGAAGCGCTCGTTGTAATCATACGAATCCCGCGCCTTCATCATCTGGAACACCGCCGGCGCAAACGTTACGGCATAGGGCACCTCGGCCTCGCCCAGCTTGCGGGGAATCCCCATCTGCTTGACGATATCGTAGAACTTGGGGTAGAGCTCCGGAATATTCTTGGTGATGTACCAGTAGGCGCCGCCAAAGCCCAGGTTGTGCAACGAGAACATGAACTCCGGCCGCAGGGTGTCAATCAGGTCCATCAGCACTTTGGTTTCGGGGATGGGACTGTTGAACTCCAGCTTCTTATACTTGACCGGGAAGGTCCATTCCACCTGATCGCGGAACGCCGGACGGAAGTAGTGGTGCATGTAATTGGTGATGCCGAACGGCCCCTTGAACCAGCCTTCATTCATACGGCTGCCGTCGATATCGATGCACTTGATGAAATACCAGGTATAGTCCAGCTCTTTTTCCAATTCCTCGTTGGACGCCAGCTCTCTGGTAAGAAAGTCCACCGTCAGGGACCCGATAGGCTCGTTGGGATGAGGGCAAGCAAAGACCAGTGCGTTTTTGCTGCCGTGCCCAATCTTGATCAGCTGAATGGGATGTCCTGCCCGCGAATGTCCCACACAGCGAACCTGCACACGGTCCGGATACTCGCTCGCCAGCTTCTGTGTGCTCTGGTCCAGCTCGTCCACCGTCATAAAGCAGGTGTAATCCGGCACCCGTGCGATGATTTCTTTCATATCCATGCCCATTTTCCACCCTTCCGCTTGATATTTTTCTGGAAAACGCGGGCTAAAAGCCACGCACCTCGTTGACTTCTGTCACGAGGTTTCACACAATCAATTCGGGTTGTGAATCATTGTCAAGTGCCGCTTTTTTTTGCATTCTTTTTGTATTTTGTGATAAATGACGTGGAGTACTTCATATATTATAGAAACTCTATTTGTGGATATGTCTTTGCTGGAAATATCAAGGAATACTTATGGAAGGGCTTCTGTAAAAATCAGACTGCGATGAGCAGCGTAGCCTCAATGGGTTTATGGATGAGGTGTGCCATGGAAACAGACCAGTCCTCGATATATTTCATAAGATATGTTGTCACCAGGCGGACGAAGGACGCCGGGATCGCCGCAACCGAGCCAGAGGGCACCTCTGAAATGACCAGCTTCGGCATGGTACAATCATCAAGCCCTGAAACGGCACACCATAGGAGCTTCTGGGTTGAGACGGAAGTGCGGATGAAAAGTTGAACTCGGTGAAAAGACAATTTTATTTGTACAAAGGAGCAGAAAGAGAATGCCCCGCGTGAAGATGAGCAACTGGGGTCTTCGCATGAAGTGGTACGCCATCTGTGATATTTCAGTGCGTAACACTGTATCGCTGGTATGAACGTAAGAATCTGCGCCCAAACGGCAAAAATACGACTCCTATTTGGGTGAAATTACCGGAAGCAGATCGTATGATTTCTCGCAACTTCCATGCAGACCGGCCCGATGAAAAGCTGCTGACAGTTATTATGGAGGATGTGTTCCTGGATGGAAGGTGGATCTCTCCGCCATGACCGGCAGCTTCAGTGGTATGGTTTTGGGCCGGACGATTGGCAACCCTCCCAACAGCAATCAGGCCGATCATAAGTTGAATCAGGTCATTTTCGATTTGCCGGAGGGCTGCTGCCTCATTGTGCCTTCAGATAGAGGCTGCCCTTCTGTTGGCCGCTCTGAATCGAACGTATGAAGTATGCAGGACTCATGCGCTCCATGTCAAAAAAGGGCGGCTCCCCGGATAACGCCGCTTGCGAAGGTTTCTTCGGCCAACTAAAAAATGAAGGGCTTTCCGGGCACTCATGGACACAGCGTTCGCCGGATAATGTTAGCCGGGAGCCAGTATACCCGTTGGTAGAATGGCAACCGTCTCAAGCTATCTTTAGGTGGGAGCAGTCCCTTCGAGTATAGAGAGCGCCCTGGTTTGCCGGTATAACTGGTCCGGCTTTCTATCCGCGCCCCGTCCCATACGAGCAGTCCTTCCACACTGCCGCCGTACAGAACATGAAACGCATTGCACGGCATTTTGTTCTTTCTTCCTTTTGCTTCACCTATGCTTCTGGCGCTGTTTCAGAATCATTTTAATCTCGTGCATTATAATACTGAATGCGCCTCCGGGTATTGCGAAGAACGCCGTACGACCTCTATAATGGCATCAACGGTTTGCAAGCCATACAGGTTTCCCGGCGGACTGGCC
>OLNX01002948.1_pt1 | contig 11985 bp, 6 predicted proteins | sample 1672611 | NCBI WGS metagenome assembly OLNX01 (sample SAMEA3136705, study PRJEB25190) | human gut metagenome
CGGCAATGCCGCGCAGCAGGATTTGGGATTTGACAGTGCAAATAAAGGAAATGGGATTGAAAGGCGGCAATATATGAAAAGAGAGTATATCATAGAAACAAATGAAGGAAAGATCTATCCGCTGGGAGTGACAAAGACTCCGGGGGGATTTGATGTAGCATTTGTTTCTCAGAAAAATCCGGCATTGCTGCTTTTTGAAAAGGGCAGCAGGAAACGGATCGCCAGATTTACATTTCCGGAAAATGCCCGTATGGGGGATGTGCATTTCATGACGGTAAAAGGGGATTTTACCGGTCTGGAATATGCCTTTGAGGAAGAAGGAAAAGAAATTCCGGACCCATTTGGAACCTGTTTTACTGGACGGGAAAAATGGGGAGATGAGAAGACAGCAGCACGGGCGCTTCACACACCTTTTGAAGCAGTGAAAGAAGATTTTGACTGGGAAGAGGACAGACGGCCCAAAATTCCGGCGGATGAGTGCATTGTATACAAGATACACCCAAGAGGCTTTTCAAAACATGCTTCTTTTAAAGGTGAAAGCTGGAGGCGGGGAACATTTGGAGCGGTCGCAGATAAGATCCCTTATATGAAAGAACTGGGCATTACCACAGTAGAAATGATGCCGCCTGTAGAATTTGATGAAGTCATGGAAGATGTTCCTGGAAAGGTGAATTACTGGGGGTACTGCTGTGGACACAGCTTTGCGCCAAAAGCAGCCTATGCAGGCGCAGCGCCGGGACAGAAAAAGGATCCGGTAAAAGAGTTTAAGACTCTGGTGAAGGCATTACATAAAGAAGGTCTGGAGCTGGTCGTTGAATTATACTTTGACGGGACACAGTCTCCTTCCTATGTGGTAGATGTACTCCGCTTCTGGGCTGCCCAGTATCATGTAGATGGTATCCATTTAGTAGGTTATGCCCCTTTGGAAACTATTGTGAAAGACCCATATCTTTCTGATCTGAAACTTTGGGCGAAGAACTGGGATGAAGTGAGAACTGCGACGGAAACAGACAGGGGCAACAGAACCAAAGAAGAAAAGAAAGAGACCGGACGCCGTTTATCTGCTTACGAAACAGGATTTATGCTGGATATGCGCAGCTTCTTAAAGGGCGATGAAGGTATGTTAAACCAGGTGGCTCTTCATGTAAAGGACAATCCGGATGCAGTGGCTTCTATTAATTACATGGCGAATACCAACGGCTTTACTTTAATGGATATGGTTTCTTACGATCATAAGCACAACGAGGACAATGGCGAGGAAAACCATGACGGTACCGATTACAACCAGTCCTGGAACTGTGGCGCAGAAGGACCGGTGCGAAAGAAAAAGATCATTGGCTTACGAAAACGTCAGCTTAAAAATGCTCTTACCATGCTTTTCTTAAGCCAGGGAACCCCGTTACTTATGGCTGGTGATGAATTTGGCCGTACCCAGAAGGGAAATAATAATGCTTATTGCCAGGACAATGAGATCTCCTGGTTAAACTGGAATTTATTAGACTCTCACAAGGGGCTTTATGAGTTTACGAAAAACCTGATCGCATTCCGCAAAAAGCACAGCCTGTTCCACCGCAGTACAGAACCTACTTTAATGGATCATAAGTCAGTAGGACTGCCGGATGTGTCTTTCCACGGGGAAAAGGCATGGTGTCCGGACTTTGAGCGCTACAGCCGCCAGTTAGGCGTATTTTACAGCGCTTCCTATGGAGAAAATACAGACGGCAGCGAGGAACCTTATTTCTATACTGCTTACAACATGCACTGGGAGCCACATGCATTTGCACTTCCCAATCTGCCGTCAGGATATATCTGGCATCAGGTCCTTGATACAGCTGAAGACAGTATGAACGGCTTTTTGCCGTCAGGTAAGGAAAGACATCTGGATGACCAGAAAGAGGCTCTTGTCCTTGCAAGATCCATCCAGGTATTTGCAGGACTTAAATGCCCGGAAAAGAAAAAAACACAAAGCAAAGGTCCGAAAGCGAACCGGAAAGAAGGAACAGAACATGTTAAATGAAGCTATGGAACGTTTTATCAAGGAACATGAAAAAGAGGCATATGACCTGCTTCTTACCATTGCGAAAATCCCTTCCCCATCTAATCATGAGGAAAAAAGAGCCCAGTTTTGCTGTAACTGGTTAAAGGAACAGGGGGCAGAGGGCGTCTATATTGATGAGGCATTAAATGTAGTTTATCCAGCTGCTTTAAGGGATAATGTGGATGTTTATATGGCCCATACAGACGTAGTTTTTCCAGATGAGACGGAACTTCCTTTAAAGGTGGAAAATGGACGTATCTGCTGTCCAGGAGTAGGTGATGATACTGCCTGCCTTGTATGTGTTCTTCTGGCAGCAAAATATACTGCTCTTATGATAAAAGAAGGCAAACTTAACCAGATCCGGCCGGAAACAGAACCTGGACTGATCTTTGTATGCAATTCAGGAGAAGAAGGTCTTGGAAACCTGAAAGGCGTTAAAAAGATCTGCGAAGATTACGGCAGCCGTATGAGCACTTTCTGCACCTTCGACGGCAGTCTGGAGCATCTGGTAGATGAAGCAGTGGGATCTAACCGTTATAAAGTGACGGTACGCACCCAGGGCGGTCATTCCTTTGGCAATTTCGGCCGTGATAATGCCATTGAAAAGCTGGCAGGTATCATTGAAAAGCTGTATCAGATCAAGGTGCCGGAAGGCGGAAAAACCACTTACAACGTGGGCACCATTTCCGGCGGCACTTCTGTTAATACCATTGCCCAGGAAGCTTCCATGTTATATGAGTTCCGCTCTGACAGAAAAGTAAATCTGGCTTATATGAAAGAAAAATTTGAGGCAGCAGTAGATGAGGCAAAGGCAGCCGGTCTTGATATTACTTATGAGATCCTGGGCATCCGTCCATGCTCCGGTGATGTAGATAAAGAACGTCAGGCACGCCTTCTTGAACGTGCAAAAGCAGCGGTAGAGACAGTGACTGGAATCTGCCCTGGAGTTGGTTCTGGTTCTACAGACTGCAATATCCCGCTTTCTATGGGAATCCCAAGCGTATGTGTGGGCTGCTATAGTGGAGCAGGAGCCCATACAAGAGAGGAATATGTAGAAGAAGCTTCCCTTCCTTTAGGATACAGAGTTGCTTTTGAGATGATATTCGGAGGCAGGTCATAAGCCTGTTTTTTCCTGCATAAAGATAAAAGAGAAATACATATACATTCAGATGAGGATGCTGTAAAGGCCAGACGGGTCAGGGCATCCTCATTTTTTTCTATATGAAGTCTATACAGAGTCTATAGGAGGCAGGAATGGCACAATGGTATGGTCTGACCCAGGAAGAAGTTTTAAAGCGCCTTGGCACCAACAGGACCGGGCTAAATGAGAAAGAGGCAGAAAGAAGGCTGGAAACATATGGGGAAAATGTTTTAAAAGAACAGGAAGAAATGCCCTGGTGGCAGGTATTTTTAGGACAGTTTAAAGATCTTCTGGTCATGATCCTCATTGGGGCTGCGGGGGTATCCATGGTTACCGGAGATCCGGAAAGCGCTCTTGTGATCTTTTCCGTCCTTTTGTTAAATGCCATTTTAGGGACTGTGGAACATCAGAAAGCACGAAAATCCCTGGAAAGCTTAAAGCGACTTGCTTCTCCGGAAACACTTCTGATCCGGGAAGGACGCGTTTGTACGGCGCCATCTTCCAGGGTGGTTCCAGGGGATATCCTGGTTTTGGAAACAGGAGGAATGGTACCTGCAGACGGCCGGATCCTTCAGTCCTGCAGCCTTACCTGCAACGAAAGTTCTCTTACAGGAGAAGCTTTAAATGTGGAAAAAAGAGAGGGAAAACTGCCGACAGGAAAAACGCCTTTATCTCCGGGAGATCAGAGCAATATGGTCTTTTCCGGTGCTCTGATCACTGGCGGAAGGGGAACTGCGGTAGTGACGGAAACAGGAATGGATACCCAGATCGGGACCATTGCTTCCCTGATGAACCGCACAGTGGAAAAGAAAACACCTTTGCAGGCCAGTTTAGACCGGTTTTCCGGCCATCTGGCCTTAGGAATTATGGGGATCTGCGGGGCGATCTTTCTGATCAGCCTGTATCGCAGGGAGCCTGTATTAGATGCCCTGATGTTTGCGGTAGCGCTGGCGGTTGCAGCCATCCCGGAGGCTCTTGGCTCCATTGTGACCATTGTCCAGGCAATGGGAACCCAGAAAATGGCAAAAGAGCATGCAGTCATAAAGGACCTGAAAGCAGTGGAAAGTTTAGGCTGTGTATCTGTGATCTGTTCTGATAAAACAGGGACACTGACCCAAAACAGTCTGCGGGCAGAGGCTGTTTGCATAAATGCTAAGGTCATGGATACAGGGCAGTTAAAAAAATATTCCCACCACCCGGATCTTTCTCTTTTCCTGCGATCAGTCATTCTTGCAAATAATGCTTCCGGAGAGGAGACCGGGGAAAAAGAAGATCCCTTAGAGCAGGCTCTTTTACATATGGCAGAAGAAGCAGGAAAAGATCCCGGACTTCTTCGCAGGCAGTGGCGTCGTATTTCGGAGATCCCTTTTAACTCTGATAAAAAATATATGGGTGCCATATGCAGCAAAGGGGGAGAAAAGATCCTTTTTGTAAAAGGGGCGGTAGACGTTTTACTGTCTAAATGCAGTCTGGCAGTCAATCCCTCTTTTCAGGAAGAAGAGACTGCTTCCTGGGGACGTCCCTTTTCCTTTTCTGATAAAGAGCGGATCCTTCGCCAGAACGGTCTATGGTCCAAAAAGGGAATGCGGGTTCTGGCACTGGCATGTAAACCATTAAAAGAGGAAGAAATCAGGGATGCAAAGGCGGAAAATATGATCTTTCTGGGTCTGGCTGCTATGACAGATCCACCAAGGCCGGAGTCTAAAATGGCAGTGGCAGATGCTAAAAAAGCAGGGATCCGCACGGTCATGATCACCGGGGATCATAAAGAGACTGCGGCAGCGATCGCCTCGGAGATTGGTATTTTTACAGCTGGTGATCTGGCTGTTACAGGAGCAGATCTGGATCAGATGAGCGATCAGCAGCTGCAGGAAAGACTGGAAAAGATCTCCGTATATGCCAGGGTGTCTCCGGAACATAAGATCCGCATTGTGGAAGCATGGCAGAAAAAAGGGCACATTACAGCTATGACAGGAGACGGGGTAAATGACGCTCCTGCCTTAAAAAAGGCGGACATAGGGATCGCTATGGGAAAAGCAGGCACAGAAGTTTCAAGGGATGCCGCTGCCATGATCTTAACAGATGACAATTTTGCTACGATTATCAAGGCAGTGGCAAATGGAAGAAATGTATATCGGAATATTAAAAATTCCATCCAGTTTTTGTTGTCCGGAAATATGGCAGGGATCCTTTGTGTACTGTATACATCTATCAAGGCGCTTCCATTGCCTTTTGCGCCGGTGCATCTGCTGTTTATCAACCTGCTGACAGACTCTCTTCCAGCCATTGCCATAGGTATGGAACCGGCAGACCGGGATCTTTTAAACCAGCCTCCCAGAGACCCAAAAGAAGGGATCCTTTCTTTTCCATTTGCAGGGAAGATCTTATTCCAGGGTTTTCTTATTGGTGCAGCAACCATGTGGGCATGGGAAATGGGATATTCCCAGGGCGGGGAAGCCATTGCCAGTACTATGGCATTTTCCACTCTGACTCTGGCAAGACTGTTCCATGGTTTTAACTGCAGGGGAAGAAAAAGCCTGCTTTCATTGGGAATAGGAAGCAATCTCTGGTGTGTTATGGCATTGTTTGTAGGTGTAGTCCTTATGTGTGCAGTGCTTTTTGTGCCTAAGCTTCAGGATGTATTTGCCGCAGGGGATCTGACGGGCTCACAGTTACTGGCAGTGGTTTTAGGTGCGCTGGCACCAACGGCAGTTATTCAGATCTACAAAATGATGAGCGCAGGAACCGCTTAAATGACGTCTGAATTGTCCGCTAAATTTTCTAAGATTATGTAAAACATTTGTGGCAAGGTGGAAAATATCCGAAAAATGTGATAAAGTAAGCATTAAGAAATTGCTAAATGAAATAAGGAGGCTGTTATGAGGCTTGTTACATATGAAGTGGAACATAAAGGCGGTCTGGGCGTGATCAGCAGAGACGGAAAATGGGTCTATCCTCTTCGCTCCCTGGATATGGATTATAAGACCATGCAGGAACTGATCGAGGGGATCAGCGAGTCAGAAAAACAGCTGCTTGAATATGTGTCCGGTCAGGACCCTTATAAGATCAGAGGAGCGGCACCTATTGAAGAAGTAAAGTTTCTGGCGCCGATCCCAAATCCGAAACAGGATGTGATCTGCCTGGGTATCAACTATATGGCTCACGCAGAGGAGTCTGCCCGCTACAAGAAAGAGGCATTTGGAGGCGAACGTCCCTATGCCGTTTACTTCTCCAAACGTGTAAACGAGGCAGTGGCAAACGGTGAAGGCATTGAAAGCCATTCAGACATTGTAGCCGATCTGGATTATGAGGTAGAATTGGCTGTTATTATTGGAAAAGAAGCAAAAAATGTACCGGAAGAAGAGGTAAAAAATTACATCTTTGGTTACACCATTATCAATGACGTCAGTGCCAGAACCCTTCAGACCCAGCATAACCAGTGGTATTTTGGAAAGAGTTTAGACGGATTTTTCCCAATGGGACCATGTATCACCACAGTGGAAGATATCCCATATCCGCCAAAGCTTTCTATCCAGTCCCGTGTCAACGGGGAACTGAGACAGGACAGCAACACAGAACTGCTGATCTTTGGTATTGACCACATCGTCAGTGAGCTTTCAAAAGGCATGACATTAAAACCTGGAACCATCATTGCCACCGGCACACCGGCAGGCGCAGGAATGGGCTTTACACCGCCAAAATTCTTAAAACCTGGAGATGTAGTAGAATGTACCATTGAAGGGATCGGCACACTTACCAATCCGGTAGTTGAATAAACATGTATGCTGCCTGACGGCGGCATCATCATAAATGAGCAATTGTATACTATATATTTAGGACAGCAACACAAGAGACAGGCAACATAAGGAGGTATGCATACAATGGAATTTGTCCCAATGACTATCAAGAAGCAGAAAAATATCGCCCTGATCGCCCATGATCAGAAAAAGCATGAATTAATGGAATGGTGCAAGGAACATAAATCCATTCTGGAGAAACATTTCTTATGCGGAACCGGAACAACTGCAAGAATGATCACCGATTATACCGGACTTCCGGTAAAGGGATATAACAGCGGCCCATTGGGAGGCGACCAGCAGATCGGCGCCAAGATCGTAGAAGGACAGATCGATTTCGTGATCTTCTTCTCCGACCCATTGACAGCACAGCCTCATGATCCGGATGTAAAGGCACTGCTGCGTATTGCACAGGTTTACGATATTCCCATTGCAAACAATAAGGCAAGTGCAGATTTTATGATCTCATCACCTCTTATGGATGAAGAATATGAGCATGATGTGATCAATTTCAGACAGAATATTTCAGAACGGGCGAAACAGCTGTAATAGAAACAACATTGTTTTTGCTAAAAGGGGGCACGCAGATGGAACAGAAATTATATGATATTATGGACTGGGCGGGGATTGAGGAACTGACCTATTCAGAGTCAGCCGATCCTCACAGAATGTTAGGACCACATGCAACAGAAGAAGGCTTATTGATACAGGCATTTATACCTACCGCAACAGCGATCACTGTAAAGCTTACAGGAAATGGGAAAAAATACCCTATGGAGCTGGCAGATGAAGCAGGATTTTATGCTGTACTGATCCCAAGAAAAACAGTGACAGATTATACCTTACTTGTCACTTATGATAATGGAACCGAAGAAGAGATTCACGATCCCTATTCTTTCGGACCACAGTTTACAGAAGATGAATTAAAGAAATTCGGTGCAGGTATCTACTACGACATTTATGAGAAAATGGGTGCTCATCCAATGACCATTGACGGAGTAGAAGGCGTTTATTTTGCAGTATGGGCTCCATGTGCCATGCGTGTCAGTGTAGTAGGTGACTTTAACTTATGGGACGGCAGACGCCACCAGATGCGCAAAGTAGGCGAAGGAGATGCCAGCGTATTTGAGCTGTTCATTCCGGGCCTGAAAGCAGGATGCCTTTATAAATATGAGATCAAGACCAGAGCTGGACTGCCTATGATGAAGGCAGACCCATATGGAAATTATGCAGAGCTGCGTCCAAATAATGCTTCCATTGTATGGGATATCAACAATTACCAGTGGAAAGATAAAAAATGGATGGACAAGCGGGCTGTTACTGATACGAAGGACAAGCCTTTAAATATTTACGAAGTCCATTTAGGTTCCTGGATGCGAAAAGAGATTGCCAAGGACGAAAACGGGGAAGATATCATTGGCTCCGAGTTCTACAATTACAGGGAACTGGCTGTAAAGCTGGCTGAGTATGTAAAAGATATGGGCTATACCCATGTAGAACTGCTGCCGATCATGGAACATCCTTTAGATGCTTCCTGGGGATATCAGGTAACTGGTTATTATGCTTCTACCAGCCGCTATGGAACACCGGATGATTTCATGTACTTCATGGACTATATGCATGAACAGGGCATTGGTGTGATCTTAGACTGGGTACCGGCCCATTTCCCGAGAGATGCTTTCGGAATGGCATGCTTTGACGGAACCTGCGTCTATGAACATGCAGACCCAAGAAAGGGCGCTCATCCGCACTGGGGTACACTGATCTATAACTACGGCCGTCCGGGAGTATCTAACTTCCTCATTGCCAACGCACTGTTCTGGGCTGAGAAGTACCACGCAGACGGCATCCGTATGGACGCGGTGGCTTCCATGCTGTATCTGGATTACGGTAAAAATGACGGTGAATGGGTGGCAAATATCTACGGCGGAAATGAAAATCTGGAAGCTGTAGAGTTCTTAAAGCACTTAAATACTGTATTCAAGGGCAGAAAGAACGGTGCGGTGCTGATCGCAGAGGAGTCTACTGCATGGCCAATGATCACCGGTGATCCAAAAGACGGCGGACTTGGTTTTGATTATAAGTGGAATATGGGCTGGATGAACGATTTCACCAACTACATGCGCTGTGATCCATATTTCCGTAAAAATAACTATGGCGAGTTGACGTTTTCCATGCTTTATGCCTACAGTGAAAACTTTGTCCTGGTATTCTCCCATGACGAAGTCGTTCACGGAAAAGGCTCTATGATGGGTAAGATGCCGGGAGAGACTTTAGAGGCAAAGGCTGAAAACCTGCGGGCTGCCTATGGCTTTATGATGTCCCATCCAGGCAAGAAGCTGTTATTTATGGGACAGGACTATGGTCAGATCGATGAGTGGAATGAAAATGCGTCCCTGGAATGGGATCTGTTAAAATATCCGCTGCACAAGAACATGCAGACCTATGTCCGTGAGTTAAACAAGCTGTATCAGGCCCATCCGGCACTGTATGAGCAGGACTTTGATACGGAAGGCTTTGAGTGGATCAACTGCAGCTACCATGAGGAAAGCATGATCATGTTCCTGCGCAGAGGCAAAGAAGAAACTCTGCTCTGTGTATGTAACTTTGATAATATGGATCATGAGAAATTCCGCCTGGGCGTACCATTTGCAGGAAAATATAAAGAGATCTTCAACAGTGATGCAAAAGAATTTGGCGGCGAAGGCCGTACCAACAGCCGTGTGAAAGCATCCAAGAAGATAGAATGGGATGAAAGAGAGAACTCCATTGAGATCCATATCCCGCCAATGAGCTTTATGGTATTCTCCTGTACACCAGAGGAGAAGAAGGAAAGCCCGAAGAGACTGACCACAAAGAAGGCAGAGCCAAAGAAGCTGGCAACAAAGAAGGAAGAACCGAAGAAGCTGACTACGGAGAAAAAAGAAGAGCCGAAAAAGTTAGCTACAAAGAAAACAGAACCCAAAAAACTGACGGCAGAGAAGAAAGAAGAGCCAAAAAAGCTTGCGACCGCCAAGACGGAAACTCACAAACTGGAGACCACGAAGGAAGAGCCAAAGAAGTTAGCAACTGCCAAGACAGAAGCTCACAAGCTGGAAACAAAAAAAGAAGAGCCGAAAAAGCTGGCAACTGCAAAAGAAGAACCAAAGAAACTGGAAACAGCAAAGCCTGAACCAGTACCAGTTTTAGCACCTGCAGATCCGATTGCAGAGCCAGTAACAACTCCTGCTTCAGCAGTTACAAAACCAGAGCCAGCTCCATCTCCAGCACCCGCAGCCCCGGCTCCAACCTCAGCTGCAGCAAAAAAAGCAGCACTCAGAGCAGCCAAAAAAAGAGGCCGTAATAAAAAACGCTAAAAAGCTACAAAAGACATAAAGAAACTGACATAAGAATTACAACAGGAGGTTATCATGCGTCCTTCTCTGAGAAAGCTATGGATGACGATCTCCATAAAAAGAAAAATAGGAATTTTTGCAGCCATGGTCATTTTGATCATGGCTCTTTCCGCTTCTTTTAATGTGTGGATCACCAACGTATCCCTGGGAAGCTTTGGAGGAATTTTGAATGACAACTCCCGCTGCAATGACTTTCAGGAGGCACTGGATCAGGAAATCAGAGCTTTTGAGCATTATGTGCGAAATGCAGACCAGGAAAGCCGGGATACTTACAGGGTGGCATGTGTAAGAACAGAACGTTGCCTGTGGTCACTGCCTTCTGAGTACAGAAGGATTGGAAAAGAGCGCAGTGCCAGGACATGGAACATAAGAAATGCCTATGAAGGTTACAAAGTTTATCGTGATGACGTAGCGGAAGGAAATAAAACAGGCAGTGAATTTGTAGACGAACTGTATTACGTATACAAAATGCAGGAGTACCTCCAGGGATATACCGGCCGTCTGGTGCAGATAACCATGGCAGAAGGAACAGAAGAGTATCAGAAAGAAGCAGCAATGTTTTCTAATATTCCGTATATTATTGTGGCCATTTCCATCGCACTTATGATCATAGCGATCTGGCTGACAAGAATTCTTTCAAATTCCGTTGCAAAACCCATTGTATCTTTGGCTGCAAGTACCAGAAAGATAGCTGCCAATGACTTTGATGAGCCGGACCTGATCATAGAAAATAAAGATGAAATGGGAGAATTGGTCACAGCTTTCAATGTAATGAAACACAGTACCAAGGGCTATATTGCCACCATGAAAGAAAATAACAAAATGCAGGAGCTGCTCCACAAAGAGGAATTAGAGCGCAGTGAAATGGAAAAACAGTTAGGAAGCGCAAGGCTGGAACTGTTAAAAAGTCAGATCAATCCCCATTTTCTCTTTAATACCCTGAATATGATCGCATGTACCGCAAAACTGGAAGATGCTGTGGATACGGAAAAGATGATCTTAAGTCTGGGAAATCTGTTCCGCTATAACCTGAAAACAAGGGAGCAGACTGTAACATTAGACCGGGAGTTAAAGATCGTAAATGACTATATGTATCTTCAGAAAATGCGTTTTGGAAGCAGGATCAAATACCGTCTGAGCCTGGAGACGGATGCGGCAGACGTGATCATTCCGTCCCTGTCCCTGCAGCCTCTTGTAGAAAATGCGGTGGTTCATGGTCTTTCTAAAAAAGAAACGGGAGGTATTCTCCATATCCGGATCTGGAAAAAGGACCGTATGCTGATCCTTTCAGTGGCAGATACCGGCCTTGGTATGAGTCAGGAGCGGTGCGAAGAAGTTGCTGCAGCAATGAAAGAACACCGCACGGCAAAGATTGGGATCGGGCTTGGAAATATTTATAAGCGTGTCCATATGATGTACCAAAAGGGAGATCTGCGGATCTACAGCCGGGAAGGAAAAGGAACAGTGATACAATTGATGATACCGCAGGGAGAAGAAAAACAGGGGGAAGAAGTATATGTACCGACTGCTGATCGCAGATGATGAAATGATCGAGAGAAAGGTTCTTTTTAAAACATTAAGCCAGAACCTGAAAGGGCAGTGTGAGATCTTCCA
>OLNX01002951.1_pt1 | contig 11980 bp, 8 predicted proteins | sample 1672611 | NCBI WGS metagenome assembly OLNX01 (sample SAMEA3136705, study PRJEB25190) | human gut metagenome
TCTTTTATCTCACCGTGCTGACCGACCCCACAACGGGCGGCGTGACGGCGAGCTTTGCCATGGACGGCGACGTCATCATGGCGGAGCCTGACGCAATGGTCGGTTTTGCCGGTGCGCGTGTCATTGAACAGACCATCCGCAAAAAGCTGCCGGAGGGATTCCAGCGTGCGGAGTTCCTTTTGGAGCACGGCTTTATTGATCTCATCACGCCGAGAAGTCGGCAGCGTGAAGTGATCGCGCGGCTCCTGCGTCTGCACAACGAAGGCAAACAGGATGCCTGCGTACAGCAGGTGGATGCAGGTGAGACAAAGGAGGCTGAAGCATAATGGCAACGGCATACGAAAAGGTTCAGCTTGCTCGCGGCAAGGGACGCCCGAGCGGCCTCAGCTTCATTCAGAATATTTTCCCGGATTTCATTGAGCTGCACGGCGACCGCCGTTTTGCGGATGACCCCGCGGTCATCGGCGGCATCGCGACGCTCGGCGGCCGCGCGACGACGGTCATCGCCATCGAAAAGGGTGCAGACACAAAGGATAAGGTCTACCGCAACTTCGGTTCGCCGAACCCGGAGGGCTACCGAAAGGCGCTGCGCCTGATGAAGCAGGCAGAGAAATTCCATCGCCCGGTGATTTGCTTTGTGGATACCTCCGGCGCGTTCTGCGGCATCGGCGCAGAGGAGCGCGGGCAGGGACAGGCCATTGCCGAAAACCTTGTGGAAATGATCGGGCTGAAAACGCCGGTCATCTCGATTTTGGTCGGTGAAGGCGGCAGCGGCGGCGCACTCGCGCTGGCGGTTGCGGACCGCGTGTGGATTTTGGAGAACGCCGTGTATTCCGTCGTTTCCCCGGAGGGCTGCGCGAGCATTCTCTGGAAAGATGCAAAGAAAGCGAAGGAAGCCGCAGAGTGCCTGCATCTTACCGCGCAGGACATGGAAAAGCTTGGCGTTGTGGAACGCGTCATCAGTGAATCCGGCAAAACGAAGGCGGAGCTTTTCAGCCGAGTGAAAGAGATGCTTGCCGTGCAGACGGACGAGCTGTGCAAAAAAGACACCGAGACGCTTTTAAAAGAGCGGTATGAGCGGTTTAGAAAGTATTAAAACGCAAAAAAATTAAGACCGACGAAAACGCTGTGGTTTTCGCCGGTCTTTTCATGTTCCGAAAAATCGGTGGTTTTAGGAACACACCGTATTATTCCCCAAACACATGCTTCACGTTTTCCTGCTCGAACTGTTTGTTGTAGAGATCGGCGTAGTAGCCTTTGTTTTGAAGCAGCTCTTCGTGTGTGCCCTGCTCGATGATCTTGCCCGCGCGGACAACCAAAATAAGGTCGGCGTGGCGGATGGTCGAGAGGCGGTGCGCAATGAGGAACGAGGTTCGGTTTTCAAGCAGCGTCGAAATGGCGTGCTGAATGAGCTCTTCGGTTTTGGTATCGATGGACGCGGTGGCTTCGTCTAAGACGAAGATGCGCGGGTCGGCCAGCACGGCTCTTGCAAACGAGATGAGCTGCTTTTCGCCGGTGGACAGCTGGTCGCCGCCCTCGCCGACGTCGCTCTGATAGCCGTCCGGCAGTCTCTCGATGATCCCTTCGGCGGAGACGGCTCTGACCGCCGCTTCGATCTCCCCCATGGTCGCGTTCTCGCGGCCGTAGCGGAGGTTTTCGAGCACCGTGCCGGAGAAGAGGTGCGGCGTCTGGAGCACATAGCCGATGTTCGAGTGGAGCCAGAGCTGGCTGCGCTCCCGCGCGTCGCGCCCGTCGATGAGCACCTGCCCCTCCGTCGGCTCATAGAACCGGCAGACGAGATTCACGAGCGTGGATTTGCCCGCGCCTGTCTCGCCGACGATGGCGACATTCGTTCCCTGCGGCACTTTCAGGTTGAAATGCTCGAGAATGTTCTCGTCGCCGTCGGGGTAGCGGAAGGTCACATCTTTGAACTCGATATCGCCGTGCAGCTCCTCCCAGTTTTCCTTTTTGGGGCTGAACGTGTCGCCGTATTTCTCCACGACCTCCGGCGTATCCTGCACGTCGGACTTCGTCTCCATGAGCGTGGTGAAGCGCTCGACGTTGACCTGCACGTTCACAAGGCTGGAGAGCGCCTGCACGAGCCACTGGATCGGCTCCATCATGCCCTGCGCATAGTTCATAAACACGGTGAGCGTGCCGATGAGCATCACGCCTTCGCGCGTGACGATGCCGCCGCGCCAGAGGACGAGCGCGAGCGCGAGAGAGGCCGCGAGCGTTGTTGTGGAAATGAAGATCGCGCGGAAGTGCATCGCGCGGACGCTGACCTTTTTCATGTCGGCGGTCAGTTCATCGAATTCCTTCTCCATCTTGTCCTCAACAACGAGCGTTTTCGTCGTCGTCGCGCCGGTGATGCCCTCGTTGAAGGCGCCGGTGATGCGGGAGTTTTTCTCGCGCACCTGCCGGTGGAAGAACACGAGCTTCTTCTGGAAGTACATGGACGAGATCGCCACGATCGGCACGATCACGAGCACGCACAGCGCCATCTTCCAGTTGAGGATGAGCATCATAACGATGGCGCACACGAGATATGCCGAATGCCACACGCCCTCGGCCATGCTCCAGGCGAGCGTGCTCGCAATGCGGTCGGTATCGGACATGACGCGCGCGTGGACATAGCCGACGCTGTTCTGGTTGAAGTAGGAGAACGAGAGCGTCTGCAGATGGTTGAAGCTCTCGCGCTTGAGATCGCGGCCGACGGACAGCTCCAGCTTGCACGCGCCGAAGGCGGAGATATAGTTGGAGGCCGTCTGCGTGAGGATGACGACGACATACGCGCCGATGAACCAGCCGAGCCCCGCAAGGGTCGAGTCGGCGATGTAATGATCGATGGCGTACTGCTGGAAGAGCGGAATGACCGCGTCCATGGCGCTGCCGTAAAACGCCATGAGTACCATCCAGAAGATGAGCTTGCCGTAGGGTCTCATATACGGGACGAGGTTGGGGATGCCGAACCATTTTGCGCCTTTGGTCTTTTTCTGCTCGTTCATGCTCCTTCCTCCTCTCCGATGGACATCTGCATGTCGTAGATCTTGCGGAAAATGCCCGGCTGGGCCAGCAGCTCCTTCGGGGAGCCTAGCTGACTTACGCGGCCCTTTTCGAGCACGAGGATGTTGTCGCAGTCGAGCAGCGTTGTGATGCGGTGGGAGATGATGATCGTCGTCGCGCCGCCGAGATCACGGTCGAGCGCCGAGCGGATCTTCTCGTCCGTTTCCGTATCGACGGCGGAGAGCGAATCGTCAAAAACGATGACCGGCGTTTTCTTTGTCAGCATGCGGGCGATGGCCACGCGCTGCTTCTGTCCGCCGGAGAGCGATACGCCGCGCTCACCGACCATGGTGTCGTAGCCCTGCGAAAAACGGGTGATATCCCCGTCCACGCAGGCGGTGACAGCGGCGGCACGGATCTCCGCGTCGCTCGCGCCGCAGATGCCGATGTTCTCCTGCACCGAGCGGGAGAAGAGGAACGGCTCCTGCAGCACTACGCCGACGTTCTCGCGCACATAACGCGCAGGCATATCGGCAATGTCCACGCCGCCGACGGTGATCTTGCCCTCCGTGGGCGCGTACAGACGGCAGAGCAGAAGCAGCAGGCTGCTCTTGCCGGAGCCGGTGCCGCCGAGAATACCGAAGCTCTTTCCGGCGGGTACGGTGAAGCTGACGTTTTCGAGCACGTCCGGGCCGTCCTCGCCGTAATGGAAGCTGACGTTTTCAAAGGCGATGTCCTTGTCCATCGGCGCTTCGGCGGCGTTGGGCGCGTCCTGCTCGGTCTCGGCTTCCAAAACCTCGCCGAGACGGTCGATGGAGACGCCCGCCTTGCTCATTTCGGAAATGATGCGGCCGAGACGGCGCACGGGGCCGATGAGCATCGTGTTATAAAGCGAGAACGACACAAATTCGCCCGCCGTCAGATTGCCGTTCACGCACGAGACCGTGCCGAGCACGACCACGAGCAGGATCTGCAGGCAGCTCGTAAAATCGCCCACCGCCCAGAAATCCGAGAGCGTCCGGGTCAGGCTGATCCAGCACTCGGTATACTTGTTGTTCTGCGCCTCGAACCGGTCGCGCTCAAACTTTTCGCGCCCGAACGCGCGCACGACGCGCACGCCCGTGAGGTTTTCCTGCGCGATCGTGGAGAGAACGCCCTCGTTCTCGTCGCACTCGGTGAAGCGCGCGCGGATCTTGTTATGGAAGAGCACGGAGTAGAGCACGATGATCGGCGCGATGACCCACGCGACGATGGAGAGCTTCGCGTTCATCAGCGTCATAAGCGTCAGCGCAAGGATAATGCGCACGATGATCTGGAAAACGGAGATGAACTGCTCCTGGAAAAAGTTTTTAATGCGCTCGACGTCGCTCGTGCAGCGCTGGATGATATCGCCGGTCGGATGCTCGGCGTGCCACTTCCACGGCAGGCATTCAATGTGGTGGAAGAGCCGGTCGCGCGCGGTCTTGACGAGCGTTTCGCCCGCTTTGGCGTTGAACATGTTCGCGCCATAGCGCAGCAGCGCCGCGACGAGACCCGCAAGCGCAAGAATGAGCGCGATGAACCACATGTTCGCGCGCAGAAACGCCACGCCGCCGAGCGACTCCACCCACCGGAGCGCCCACGCGGGCAGATCCATCGGCTGCGAGTCGATCACCGAGTCCACCGTTACGCGGATGACCTGCGGCGCGATCATTTCAACCACCGTGAGCAGCAGTCCCAGAAGGATGCACACGGCGAAGTATTTTCCGCTGCCCTCAAGCAGCGTGCCGAGCACGCGCATCGTGCGAGCGGACTTCTTTTTCTGTTCCAATTTGTCTACCTCTCAAAAAATTTGCTGAGTGGATCGGAAATAAATAGAAGAGTGGAATGGAGTAAAACGGACATTTATTCATTATAGCATACATTTATATTATTACAATTCATTTTTCCGTAAAAAGTCAGGCAATGGTTCCGTAAAAAGTCAGACAACGGCAGAAACACCCCCTTGACGAACGTGTTATAATATTTTATTGGAAAAACAGGCTGCTTCCAGCAGAAAGAGGTTAAATGTATGACAAAAGTTGATGTATTTTCCGGTTTCCTCGGCGCGGGCAAGACCACGCTCATCAAAAAGCTGATCGCGGAAGCCTACGCGGGCGAAAAGCTCGTCCTCATCGAGAACGAGTTCGGCGAGATCGGCGTGGACGGCGGCTTCATGAAGGACGCCGGCATTGAGGTAACGGAGATGAACTCCGGCTGCATCTGCTGCAGCCTTACGGGTGATTTCCGCGCCGCTCTGCACGAGGTCTGCGAGCGCTACGCCCCCGACCGCATCCTCATCGAGCCCTCGGGCGTCGGCAAGCTCTCCGACATCGTGACCGCCGTGGAGCAGGCGTCGGACGGCGAGCTTACGATCAACGCGCTCTGCACCGTCGTAGACGCAGGCAAATGCAAAATGTATATGCGCAACTTCGGCGAATTTTTCAACAACCAGGTCGAATCCGCCGGGTGCATCATCCTCTCCCGCACCGCGGGCATCAAGGAGGAAAAGCTCGCCGAGTGCGTCGCGCTGCTGCGCGAGAAGAATCCCGGCGCCGTCATCATCACGACGCCGTGGGACGAGCTCTCCGGCGCGCAGATCCTCGACGCGATGGAAAAGCGCGACACGCTCACCGCCGCGCTTGAAAGCATTGAGCGCGAGCACGAAGAGGACGAGGACGAGCACGAGCATCACCATCATCACGACCACGAGCACGAAGAGCACGAGCACCATCATCATTTCGATGAAAACGGCAACTGCTCCTGCGGCTGCCATCACGACGATGACGATGACGACGACGGGCATGAGCACGAGCATCATCACCACGACCACGATGAGCACGAGCATCATCACGATCACGGCGAGGAATGCGGCTGCGGCCACGACCATGAGCACCACCATCACGATCACGACGAGCACGACCACGATCACGAGTGCGGCTGCGGTCATCATCACCATCACCACGGCCACGACGCGGACGAGGTGTTCACGTCCTGGGGCATGGAAACGGCGAAGAAGTTCACCGAGGACGGTCTGCGCGCTGCGCTCGCCGCGCTCGAGGACGAGGCCAAATACGGCGCCGTGCTGCGCGCGAAGGGCATCGTCGCCGCGAGCGAGGGCGAGTGGATCCACTTTGACTACACGCCGGGCGAGATCAACATCCGCCGCGGCAGCGCCGGTGTGACGGGGCGGCTGTGCGTCATCGGTCACGAGCTGCACGAGGACGCCGTCGCCGAGCTCTTCCGCTGAAAGGGAGAATAAGCCATGGCAAAACAAGTCCCCGTATATCTCTTCACCGGCTTTCTGGAGTCCGGCAAGACGAAGTTCGCCCAGCAGACACTCGAGGACGCGAGCTTTAATAACGGCGACCGCATCCTCCTTCTCGTGTGCGAGGAGGGCGTAGAGGAATACGATCCCTCAGCGTTCGCCGCGCCGACCGTGTTCACCGAGACGATCGAGAGTGAGAGCGATCTTACGACCGAAAATCTCGCGGCGCTTTTGAAAAAGCACCGCTGCTCCTACGTCATGGTGGAGTACAACGGCATGTGGACGCTCGACACGCTCTACACGAACATGCCGAAGGAGTGGATCGTGGCGCAGGAATTTCTGTTCATCGACGCGCGCACGTTCCTCAACTACAATAACAACATGCGCCAGCTCATGGTAGACAAGCTCCAGAGCTGCGAGCTGGCGGTGCTCAACCGCTTCCCCGAGGGCGACGAGGATCTCAAAATGCAGGCGCACAAGATCATCCGCGCCATCAACCGCCGGTGCGATATTGCCTTTGAAACGCCGGACGGCAAGATCAGCTACGACGACATTGAGCTCCCCCTCCCCTACGATCTCAACGCCCCCGTCTGCGAGATCGGCGACGCGGACTATGCGATTTTTCTGCAGGATATCATGGACCAGCCGGAGAAATACCGGAACAAGACCGTCTCTCTCAAGGGCAAGGCGATCACGAAATCCCGCAGTCTGAAAAAGGGATACTTCTACTTCGGGCGCGACGTGATGACCTGCTGCGCGAACGATATCCGCTTCATCCCGCTCGCCGCGGAAGCCGCGGATACGGGTGAGCTCAAAAACCTTGCCTGGTACAAGCTCACCGCCCGCATCGACATCCGCACTCTGCCGGACGTGTACGAAGGCCCCGGCCCGGTGCTGCACATGGTGTCCATCGAGCCGTGCGACGTGCCGGAGCAGGAAGTTGCGACGTTCTACTGAATCAAACAAGCCCCACTCCGTATAATGCAGAAGCTCCCGGCGGACGAATTTGTCCGCCGGGAGATTTTTTATTCCCAGCCGAGGATGAAGTGTTTGTAGTAATGCACGGCGAGGGAATAGAGGTTTGTTTGGGGGATGCCGTTCGCGCAATAGCTCTCTATCGCGTTGACAAAGCGAATGGAGGCGGTCTCGTGCGCAACGTATACGCTGTCCGAAAGCGTACCCGTTTCGTCCGTCACCGTGACGGTACAGCTCTTTCCGCGCGGGCAGGTCACGGAAAGCGCGCCGTCCCGGACCGCCGCGGCGCAGCCCTCGCCCTCGCAGGTCACGGTATAGCCGGTCAAATCATCGCTCGCGCTCAGGGCGTAGAGCGAGAGCACCGCCTCCGTCTCCCCGCGGGAGAGCCGGTAGTCGTAGACGAAATTTCCGTCCCCGTCTGTGAGCTTTATAAGCGGCGGCATTACATCGTGCGCGCCGGAATACGCCTCCGCTTCGGTAAGTCCCGCGTGCTCGCCCTCCGTCTCCAGCAGCCGGACGGTGAAGCCTTCGCAGTCCGGCTCGTCCACCGGCACCAACGTACCGGCGGGGTCGAGCGCTCCGACGGCGTACCGGTTCCCACTCGGGAACACGATCTCCGCGGCGAGGACGTTATCCTCCGGCGAGGGGTTATCGTAGAGCCGCACCTCCGCCACGTCCGCGGCGGGAAACGAAAATTCCGCTTCGCGCGCGGTGTCGCCGTTCTCCGGCGTCCACACGGCGCTGTACGGCAGCTCTCTTCCGGCAAGGTCCTCCGAGTGGAGCAGCCGAAAGTCCGTAAGCTCCGCGCCGCTGCCGGACGACACACGCACCGCCGCGCCGTACAGAAGCGAGCCGGTGCATCGCTGCCAGAACACCTTATCGCCGTTGATGATGCGCGGCGCAATGCGCCAGAGCATCTGGCTTTCGTATTCTCTTGAAACGGCAAAGCTCCGGCATTCCGTGATCGAGTGCGAAAGAGCGCGGCCGTCCATCGGCAGGCGCACGCGCGCGTCCCAGCGGTACACGCCGTTTTCCATGCGTTCCCCGTCAGGGTTTACCGTGGAGAGCAGATTTACGGAATCGTAAAAGTCCGCCGGGGCGTGGAATGCCGTGGAGTAGGTAAAGCCCTTGAGCACGAGCGGGTCGTAGTCCGGCGCAGCGGTCAGTATTTCGCCGAGCGCTTCATCGAAAAGCATCGTCACCGCGCGATGGTCGATGTTCTCATCATAATCCACGCAGAAGATCACGTCGGCGCGGATCTCCTCGATCACGCTGCGCAGATCGCCGAGCAGGTTTTCGCGCGTATACGGCGTCCCTTCGCGGTACGCTTTGTGGTTCGGCGCAGCGTGCGTCTCCGTCCGCCCGCTCAGCGACGGCGTCACGGCGTCTGGCGCTGCATTATAAATGTGTATCCCGTCGTCCGGGATGCTGTCGCCGTAGCCGAGAAAGATGATATTCTCCTCCGGCACGCCGTCGAGCGAGAGCGCGTTGATCGCCTCGTATACGCGCTTCTCCCCCAATCCGGCGGCGTCGCCGGTCGAGACGAACACAACGTACACCTCGCTTCCGGCGTCGGTGAACTGTCCCGTCACTCCGCTCAGGAGATTGAGATCGTCATCCTCGTGCGGCACGACGGCGAGCACGCGCTTTTCGGAAAATATCGCTTTCGGCTCCGTCTCCGGCGCTTCGTACGCCGTTTTCGGCGCCGCGGCGCTCCACGCGGCGAAGAGCGCGAGCGCCGAGAGGACGGCCGCGCCCGCTATGGAAAGGAATACGATGCGCCGCCCCTTTCGCGTGAACCCCCGCCAGAGCGAGAGCGCCGCCGCCGCGGCAAGAAACAGCCCCCAGAACGCCGCGCGCGGCAGAGGATTCTCCCCCGCGGCGAACAGCAGGTCGGCGAGAACCGTGATCTCCGCGGCAAGAAAGACGCTCTGCACGATCCGGCAGAGGCCGTCCCACAGTGTATACTTTTTCTCCAAGCTCATCCCCCCTGCCGCATTATGCCCGCTTTTCGCGCGAAGCACGCGCATACCACGCCGCGATCGCCGCAGGGGCTTCCTCGCGGTTTTCTATCGTAAGAGGGAAAAGCTCCACGCCGTCCTGCGCGCGCACCTCGTCCAGAAACGCATTATGCTCCGGCTTGATGACGCCGAGCACCGGTGTGCCGGAATGCATCGCCGCGAGCACCGCGGCGCGGAACGCGTGCGCGTCCAGCTCCATGCGCCCGAGCTCGTCCATGAGGATAACGTCGCATTCCCGCTCTGCGAGCAGCGCGCAGCCGCGGCCGTCAAAATGCTCCGGGTGCTTTTCGTAAGCGCCGCCGCGCCGCCCGACGAGAGCGTCCGGCGTGAGATCGCACTCCGTCCACACGGGCGGGACGATGAAAACGTCAAATCCGGTCCCCGTCGGGATGCTCACGGTGAGAAAACCGCCCCGCTGGAGCGCAGAATTTGCACAGAAAAAGCGGCGGATGGCCGTGCTTTTGCCGGTCTGCACCGCGCCGGTCAGAAAAAACGCACTCATAATTCTTCTCCATTTCGCCCGTTTTGTTCTCTTTGAGTATAAAAAGGCGCGCGCTTTCTGTCAAGCGCGGCGCGGCGCGTTTTTTCGCCGTATTTGCCAATTGCAATCCGGGCTCATACATGATATTGTATCGTTCGGCAAAAGGAGGGCAAGATATGGTCATTCACGGTTTGCAGAAATTAACGCTGCTCGACTATCCGGGTCATACCGCCTGCACGGTGTTCACCGCGCACTGCCCGTGGCGCTGCCCCTTCTGCCACAACGCCTCGCTCGTGCTCGAGCCCGAGAGCCAGCCGGTGATCCCGGAGGAGGAGATTTTCTCGTTCCTCGCCCACCGGAAGGGGCTGCTCGACGGCGTTGCCGTCACCGGCGGCGAGCCGACGCTGCAGCGCGATCTGCCGGAGTTTCTGCGGAGGATCAAAGCTCTCGGTTTTGCCGTGAAGCTCGATACGAACGGCACGAACCCCGCCATGCTCCGCGCCATTTTGAACGAAAAGCTCGCCGACTATGTCGCCATGGACATCAAAGCCGGACGGGAGAACTATTCCGCCGTTACCGGCACGCTGCGTCCCGGCCTGGCCGCCGTGGAGGAGTGCGCCCGGATGCTCATGGACGGCGATACCGATTTTGAATTCCGCACGACGGTCGTGCGCGGCCTGCACTCGGCGGAGGATTTTGCCGATATCGCCGCGTGGCTGCCGGGGAACGAGAAGTATTTCCTTCAGGCATTCAAGGATTCCGGCGACGTGATCTCCGGCGGCTGCGCCGCCTTCACGCGCGAGGAGATGGAGTCGTTCCGGGCGATACTGCTGCCCGCCATACCGAACGCCGCGATCCGCGGCATGGACTGATCCCCGTCTCCGCAATATATGCCGCCGCCCCGCCGTTTTTGGGGCGGCGGCACTATATTTAGTGGCAAAAGAAACAAATAATGAAAATCAGATACTATATATTGACACCGTCAAGACTCGATGATATGATAATGGAGCGCGGCGGACAGGACATGCGGCGCGCGTTATTTAGATTAAAATTATAGAAATATATGGAGGAAGACTATGTACCGGGTTGTGAAGCGCGACGGCAGGATCGTTGACTTTGAGATCAGCAAGATCGCCAACGCGATGAAAAAGGCGTTCGACGCCACCGAAACCAATTATAACCAGAGCGTCATCGATTTTCTGGCCGTTATGGTCACGGCGGATTTCCAGCCGAAGATCACCGACGAGCTCATCCACATCGAGGATATCCAGGACAGCGTTGAGAGCGTCCTCTCCCGCGGCGGCTACGAGAACGTTGCCAAGGCGTACATCCTCTACCGCAAGCAGCACGAGAATCTCCGCGCCGTGAGCGACACGGTGCTCGACTATAAGAAGACCGTTGATAACTATCTCAAGATCAACGACTGGCGCGTGAAGGAAAACTCCACCGTCACCTACTCCGTCGGCGGTCTCATCCTCTCGAACTCCGGCGCGATCACCGCCAACTACTGGCTGAGCGAGGTGTACGACGAAGAGATCGCCAACGCCCACCGCAACGGCGATCTGCATCTGCACGATCTGAGCATGCTCACCGGCTACTGCGCCGGCTGGAGCCTGAAGCAGCTCATCCAGCAGGGTCTCGGCATTCCGGGCAAGATCAACTCCACCCCGGCGAGCCATCTGAGCACGCTGTGCAACCAGATGGTCAACTTCCTCGGCATCATGCAGAACGAATGGGCGGGCGCGCAGGCGTTCTCCTCGTTCGACACGTATCTCGCGCCGTTCGTGCGCGTGGACAAGCTCTCCCAGAAGGAAGTCAAGCAGTGCATCCAGTCGTTCATCTTCGGCGTGAACACGCCGTCCCGCTGGGGCACGCAGGCGCCGTTCTCCAACATCACGCTCGACTGGACCGTTCCGGCCGACCTGCGCGATCTGCCCGCGATCGTCGGCGGCAAGGAGCAGGACTTCACCTACGGCGACTGCCAGAAGGAAATGGACATGGTGAACAAGGCGTTCATCGAGATCATGACCGAGGGCGACGCCAACGGCCGCGGCTTCCAGTACCCGATCCCGACCTACTCCATCACCAAGGATTTTGACTGGAGCGAGACCGAGAACAACCGCCTTCTCTTCGAGATGACCGCCAAGTACGGCACGCCGTACTTCTCCAACTACATCAACAGCGATATGAAACCAAGCGACGTGCGCTCCA
>OLNX01002958.1_pt1 | contig 11955 bp, 8 predicted proteins | sample 1672611 | NCBI WGS metagenome assembly OLNX01 (sample SAMEA3136705, study PRJEB25190) | human gut metagenome
TGTCATCTCGAAATGTTCAAAGAACATTCGGCGGAATAATTTATAATTTGTAAATCCATGGCGCTCCAAAATATCTTTGATGGAATCATCAGTCGAAAGAATATCCTGGTAAATATAAGAAAGTCTTAATTCGTTCTGATATTCCAGAAAGGTAATTCCCATACATTTTTTAAAGAAACGGCAAAAATAGCCGGATTGCAAATAGGCAACATTTGCAATTTCCTCAATACTGATATGTTGTTTATAGTTTTGACGGATGTAGTTTAAGATCGTGTCAAGTCTTGCGCGGTCTTTATCTCTCTGTGTCTGATTTCCATGAACAACACGGATACTGAAATTATGATATAGCTGGAAAAGAATTTCAAAGAGCAGACTGTTGAAACGCAAGATAAAGCCTTCCGGACGGATATCATTTGCAATCTGCATCTGAACCAGCGTCTCTTTGAAGATATCGAGTTTTGTACGGCGGACAGCACTTTCTTCCGGGTTTTCCAGATTGAATACCAGCTGGTCGGCATCCGGGAGATACAGAGAAAGAAAGGAGAGTGGTATCTGAAAGAGAATTGCTTTGTTCGGAGAGGTACACTTTGTAGAATGAATAATATCCGAATTGATCAGGATACACTCCCCGGCATGATACTCACGAACAGAAGATTCCATGATGACAGTCAGATTTCCTTCTAATAGATAAATGATCTCTATTGCATGATGTAAATGAGCCGGAACATAGCTTCCGGGATCAATAGAGGTTCGAAAATGGACACCCGTTGATTCTAAAGTAGAGATGACTTCATAAGAGAAGGAATGATTGTTTTCGTTGTTGTTGCTTTTCTTTTTGGGACTGAAAAGCAGATGAGGAGAATGCGTTGATGACATATTTGTTCTTCCTTCCTGTTTGTTTTAGAAAATACTTATTTTACTATATCCAAGTTTAACATATTTTCAGAGAAATAAAAAGAGAATATCGACCTATGTTTTGCAGAGGATAAGACCTATTCACACCAGATGGGATATGATACTATAATAGCGTAAACAAAAGGATGTTCAGTGCGCAAAGAACAAAACGGATGAAAAAAATATGCTGAAAGAGGAATAGAGAGATGAATTCAAAGAACAAATTGACCTTTTCAAAGGTGGTGGAAAGATTTTCCTACGGATGTGGGGATTTTGGATGCAATATTATTTATACGGCGATGTCAGCTTTCTTACTGTTTTATTATACAGATTATGCAAAGGTAAGTGCACTGGCTGTTGGAACCATCATGATGGTGTCGAGAATTTTCGATGGTATCAGCGATATTATCATGGGTGTGATCGTGGATCGTACAAAATCAAGATTCGGTAAAGCAAGACCATGGCTTCTTCGTATGTGTATCCCATTTGCAATTTCAGGGATTTTACTTTTTTCTGTACCGACAAGTTGGGCGGCAACACCGAAATTAGTTTATGTCTTTATTACGTATAATCTGGTATCTACCGTTATTTATACAGCAATCAATGTACCATATTCTGCATTGAACGCACTGATGACACAGGATCCATATGAAAGATCGGTATTAAGTATTTTCAGAAACCTGCTGGCAACTGCAGGAACCCTGACGATCAATACATTTACGTTACCTTTAGTTGAAACATTTGGAAATAATGCTTCTGCATGGACAAAGACCTTCTGCGTATTCGGTCTGGTAGCCGTTGCAGCTTTCCTGATCAACTTCTTTGGAACAAAAGAACGTGTAAAACCGGCATCGGCAGGGGAAGACGGAAAGGTAGAAGATGTACCGTTTAAAGAAGGAATCAAAGCTTTATTTAAGAATAAATACTGGATCATGATGACCGGAATGCTTGCATTATTCTTCTTAATGTACTCTGTAAATGGTGGGGCAACCGTTTACTATGCAAAAGATATTTTAGGTGACAGAAATCTGGTATCAACGATCAACGGAATTTTCAATGTAGTACAGATTCTTGCAATGTTCTTCATTGCAATGCTGGTAAAACGTCTTGGTAAGAGAAATGTATTTGCAATCGGTCTGGTACTTGATATTATCGGAATGCTGCTTTTGAATTTCGTGGGTGGCTCTATGGCAGGAATCGTGGTCTCCAGTGTGATACGTGGAATCGGTAATGCATGTGGCGGAGCAACTATGTGGGCAATGGTTTCAGATACCATCGATTATGGTGAGTGGAAGACCGGATATCGTACAGAAGGTCTGGTAAACAGTGCATGCAGCTTTGGATATAAGATTGGAAATGGTATTGGTTCTGCACTTCTTGGAATGATCCTGGAGATTGGCGGATATGTAGGAGATGCAGCTGTTCAGAGTGCATCCGCACTCCGTTCAATCGAAGTCTGCTTCGTATGGATTCCGATCGCTGTTTATGTATGTGGTCTGATCATCATGAAATTCTGGAAACTGGATAAAGAGTTCCCGCAGATCATTGCAGACTTAAAAGCACGTCAGACAAAATAAAAAAATCATTGAATGAAAAGAGGCATCGGCGAAAGGCGGGTGCCTCTGCGGATAAAGAAGTAAGAGAGGTAAGGATCATGAAAGTTAAAGGAGTCAATCTTGGAAACTGGCTGGTACTGGAAAAATGGATGAGTCCGGCGTTATTTGCAGGAACAACAGCGGAAGATGAGTACTATCTGCCGAGACAGCTTTCCAAAGAAGTGTATGAGGCAAGAATTAAGATTCACCGTTCCGAATATATTACAGAACGTGATTTTGTGACGATCAAATCGATGGGAATGGAAGCTGTCCGGATTCCGGTTCCGTATTTTATATTTGGCGACAGAGAACCATTTATCGGATGTATCGAAGAACTGGACAAGGCATTTAACTGGGCAGAAGCGTATGGCTTACAGATTCTGATCGATCTTCATACCGCTCCGCTTGGTCAGAATGGATTTGACAACGGAGGAATTTGCGGCGTATGTAAATGGTCAAAGCATCCGGAAGAGGTTGAATTTGTCCTGTCTGTACTGGAGCGTCTGGCAGAGCGTTACGGGGAAAGAAAAGGCTTATGGGGAATTGAAGTGATCAATGAACCGGTGACAGAAAATATGTGGGAAACCATGAAGGTACCGGAGAGATATCCTGCAGTTGATCCTGAGCTGGCAGAGGGTTCCGGTTCGGTGACATTTGATTTTCTCAGAGGATTTTACAAAGACGCATACGACAGAATCCGGAAATATATGCCGGAAGAGAAATATGTGGTCATTCACGACGGATTTGAACTGAAAGCATGGAAGGGCTACATGCAGGAAGAAAAGTACAAGAATGTAGTCCTGGATACCCATCAGTATCTGATGGTTGCAGAGGCAAATGGCTGCGAGCAGACAATGGAAGGATATCTGAAGTATATCAGAGAACATTTTCAGAAAGATATTCAGGAAATGGAAGAATATTTCCCGGTGATCTGCGGAGAATGGTGCCTGTTCAATTCTCTGGCTTGTGGATGGGATACCAAAGGAGGACAGTCCGTATTGAATGGTCTGGACGGGGAAGTGGAAAGCTCCGTAAGTGATGAAGAAAAGAAAAAAATCTATCAGGCAGTGGCAGAAGCGCAGCTTGCGGCATGGAATACAGGAAGCGGATATTTCTACTGGAGCTATAAGCTGCTGACCGATACGGTTAATGACAAAGGCTGGACCGGATGGGACAGCTGGGATCTTGGAAGATGTGTGGACTTTGGCTGGTTCCCGAGGGTGTAAAGGCAGAAGGATATTTGGAATCCAGAAATGTTCTGACCGATTTTAATAGCAAGGTGATAATGGGATGCCAGAGAAAAAGAGAACGGCATCTGGTCATATAGGAGGAGAAATCATGATTCATAACCCGATTTTCAAAGGATTTAACCCGGACCCGTGCATTTGCAGAAAAGGGGACGATTATTATATAGCAGTATCAACATTTGAATGGATGCCTGGAATCCCGGTTTACCATTCCAAGGATATGAAGAACTGGGAACTGTACACACATGTACTGACAGATGACGAAGAAGTCGATCTGAAAAAGCTTCCGTCAGCAAAGGGAATCTGGGCACCGTGCCTGACTTATTGCGAGCAGGAGGATCTGTTCTATGTCGTATATGGAGTGATGAATTCCATGAACGCAAGATACTTTGATGTGGACAATTATGTGATTACGGCAAAAGACATCCGCGGACCGTGGAGCAAACCGGTCTATCTGCATTCAGCAGGATTTGATGCTTCCATGTTCCACGATGATGACGGAAGAAAATGGGTAGTATCTCTGGAGTGGGAGACCCGTGAAGGCTATGAGAAGCCGGGAGCAATCTGCATGATCGAATATTCACCAGAGAAGCAGGAAGTGATCGGATATCCAAAGCGTATCTGGAACGGTGGGACCGACCGGGGATGTATCGAAGCACCACATCTGACCAAGAGAAATGGTTATTATTACATTATGTGTGCAGAAGGTGGAACCGGATACAATCACTGTGTTACCATGGGACGGTCAAAAAATGTATGGGGACCATATGAAGGCGATCCGATGAACCCAATCGTAACGAGTGTACCGGGCATATCTTATGAACGTCAGGATCCGGATCATCTGAAACCGAAATATTATAATCCGGACAGCGTTCTTCAGAAATCCGGTCATGCAAGCTATGTGGAAACTTCCCTTGGAGAAGTGTATCTTGTCCATCTGTGCGCAAGACCATTTGCACCGGAGCTGCGCTGTACACTGGGACGTGAGACTGCTATCCAGAAAATGAAGTGGACAGAAGACGGATGGCTTCGGATGTATGATGATGACAATCTTGCAAAAGAGTATGTGGAAGAGAGCAGGCTTCCGGAGTACCCGGTTCCGCAGATTCCGTCATTCGATGATTTCGATGGAGAAGAGCTTGGCAACTGGTACTATGCGCCGAGAATCATGCCGCAGAGATTTGCAGATGTGAAGGCTCGCCCGGGTTATGTGAGAATTCGCGGACAGGAATCCAGAACCTCTCTGAACAAAGTAAGTATTCTGGCAAGAAAGCTGACCAGCGTCTATGCAAGGGTGACAACCAAAATGGAATTCAAGCCGGAAACCCATCAGCACAGCGCCGGACTGATCATGTATTATGACAACATGAACTACATCAACCTTCGTAAATATTACAGCCAGACACTGGGACAGAGTGCACTTTCCATCATCCATCTGGAAAATGGAACCAAGACAGAACTTCTGAATACCCGTATTCCGGTAGAGGATGTGCCGATCTATCTGCGGCTGAATATTGAGGGGAGAAAGTCCTGGTTCGAGTGGAGCTATGACGGAGAGCAGTTTGTGAAAATCGGCGGACCATTTGATACAACAAAATTCTCGGATGAATACTGCAAATATGGTGAGTTTACAGGAACATTTGTAGGACTGACCTGCGCGGACAGAGTGCTGCATAAGCATTATGCGGACTTTGATTTCTTCGAGTATGTTGCGGATGAGGAGAAAGGGATGCCGAGATAAGTGATGAGATAGAAATATAAGTGTGTTTTTGTGAGATGATAAAAAGATCCTGCTAAAATCAAAGCTTGTTTAGGCAGTGGTTTTATACAGGATCTTTTTTAGAAAATGAGATTTTTCATTAATTACACGGTGTAATGGATAAAATAACCATAATGTGCTGATTATGCACTTTTTTCAATTTTCTCGATAATGTTATTGATTATGGAAATATCTGTTTCCAGTTCATCTGCTATCGTGTCTGGAGTTTTATTTTTGGCAAGTTTTTTTTCAACCATTTCGGTAAGCAGTTTTTCTTTTCCGGATTCAATACCGCAATTTATGCAATCATTCCGGATTGTGTGGAGTACGGTGAGTGGAAAACCGGATTGCGCAACGATGGATTTCAATATGCGTTTATCTCGCTTGGAAACAAGATTGGAATGGCAAATTCTATGAAATGCGTTTTAATGGTTTCGATAATGAAAATGATTTAGCTTCTTTCGTCGATAGCATTACAGAAGTGCAGGTTGGCAATGATAAGAAGTTTACAAAGGCTACTTTCAGTTTTTCCTTTAGTGAGACTGAATTTGGTACTGTAACAGAAAATTATAGCGTTGGTATCAAATTCTACGAAAGCAGCCTTGCAGATGTAGAGGATGGTACTACAATTACGATTAAGGGTAAAGTTAATGGTAAAGATGTAACGATTACATATTCTCTGGTAAAAGAATAAAAACCCTAAACAAAAAAAGTGATTTTCCGTTTGGAAAATCACTTTTTTTCTGTGTCCGCAGGGGTGTCCACACCCCGTCTTTTTGGTGTCCAATGGGTGTCCAGTCCAGTCCACTTTGTCCGGTAAAGTCCGCCGTTTTTATTGCTTTCCGGTCGAGCCGAGTCCGCCGCGATCCTCGTTCCCAAGGTCGTCTGTTTCCTCAAATGTCAGCGTCGGCTGATGCGCAAATATGCGGAACTGGCAGATTCTGTCATTCACCTCAATCACCGTATCCCGGAGCGCAAATGCCGGCATGAACCACTGGTCATTGTTGCCGCAGTAGCTCTCATCCACGATGCCGCAGTGGTTCGTCTGGATGATGCCGAAGTTCTTGAAGGTCGAGCTGCGCGGCACAATATGCGCCTCAAACCCCTGTGGCAGCTGCATGGCAACCCCCAGCGGAATCAGCTGAAATTCGCCCTTTTTCAGCTCTACACGCTCTGCCGCACGCAGGTCAATCCAGTCGGATTTCCCGTCAATGTAGCGCAGTCTTTCGATTTTATCGCTCAGATATTTAATCTTGATTTTTTCCATATCTCGTTCCTCTCTCATTCTGCATGATATAAGTAAAGGGAGCTGCTTTGCAGGGATTTCTGCACATCAATGATGCGCTGATTGAAGCTTCCCTTCCAGTGCAGCTTGGTATCCTTCAAATCTGCGATGAATTTTCCATCCACTAGCACATCAATGTATTGCATCAGCGGCAGTGCGCTGATTTCCTCCCAGCGGTAGCCTGTATACAGCCAGATATTCTTCTCCGGGTATTCCAGCTTGACCTTCCTCGCCAGCCGTTCGATTTCCTCCCGATTGCCCGTATAAAGCGGATCGCCGCCGCTGAAGGTAATGCCGCTGATATAGTCGCGGGAGAGCAGGGAGAACAGCTCCTCCTCTGCCGCTGCATCAAAGACAAGCCCCCCCTCAGGGTCCCATGTGACGGCGTTATGACAGCCCTCGCAGTGGTGCGAACAGCCGCTCACCCAGAGCACCACACGCAGCCCCTCGCCGTTGAGCATATCGTCCTTTGTAATATTATGATACCGCATTACATACTCTTCCTTTCTGCGATTTCAGCCATTTTTGCGTCATTCAGACGGGTATCCCCCTTCACACGGGAGTAGGAAAGATAGCCGTTCATGCGCTCGATTTTTGTAAGATTTTTGCTGCCGCATTTCGGGCAAACGTCCATTTCCAGCTCCTGATGCCCGCAGTCATCGCAATAGGCAAGGGAAAGATTGACCCCCTCATAAAAGCCTAATTTCATGGCACGGCGCACAAGGGTGCGGATGGCATCCAAATTATAATCAATCGGGTATTTTACATATTGAATTTTGCCGCCGTTGGATAAATCCCAGAAGCGCTTTTCCAGATCCTGCTTTTCAATCGGGGTGATATCCTCGGTCACATGGCAGTGGAAGCTGTTGGAAACGTAGGGGCGGTCGGAAACATGCTCAATCACGCCGTATTTCTTGCGGAACTGCGTAATCTGTAAGCCGCAGAGGCTCTCCGCAGGCGTGCCGTAGATGGCGTAAAGATTGCCGTCCGCCTTCTTATATTCCGCAATTTTATCATTGATATGCTGTAGGGTATCAATGGCAAACTGCCCGTCCTCAACCAGAGATTTGCCGTTGTAGAGCTCCTGCAATTCATTCAGCGCCGTAATGCCGAAGGACGCTGTCGCCGTTTTTAAGAGTGGTTTAATCTTTTCATGGAATTTCAGGTGACCGCCGTAAAAACCGCCCTCACAATACGCCAGAGGGTTTGTAGAGGCACGCATTTCGCCGAGGTAGGCATAGGTACGGATATGCAGCTGACGAATCAGCTCCAGATAGTAATCCAGAACCTCGAAGAAGGGTCTGCTTTCCTGCTTTGCCTTGGCATAAATCATAGGCAGATGCAGGCTGACCGCACCGATATTGAACCGCCCAACGAATACAGGCTTATCCTCTGCATCGGCAGGCTCCATGCCGCCCCGCTCAAACCAGGGGGAGAGGAAGGCTCTGCAGCCCATGGGGCTGATGATGGCACCGTATTTCTTGTAAATCTCCGCTACATAGCCTTCGCCCGTCAGAGAAAGCCAATCGGGGTACATGCTCTTGGAGGAGCAGAGAATCCCTGCCTCAAAGACATCCTCCAATTCCTTTCCTGCGCCATGCAGGTTTTCGTCATAGAGGAACACCAGCTTCGGGAAAAGAACAGGCTTTTTGCAGTTCTTTTTGCCCTGCCCTTTTCTGCGGACATTCAGCATAGTGATGGATGCGATTTTCGCAAATTTGCCTGTGCCTGTGCCGAAGGTCATTGTGATGAAGGGGTAATCGCCGCGGCTGGACGCAACGGTATTGAATTTATATTCCCAGCCCTGAAAGCCCTGATCGAAATCCTTCTGGATATCCTTCATGGCTTCTCTGTCTGCGATGCGCGCGGTCAGACCCATATCGATATAGCGGCGGTAATATTTTTCGTAGCTTTTCTCCGCAAATGGCTCAAGGAGCAAATCCACGGAGGGCACAGTAAAGCCGCCGTATTGCTGGCTCGCCGCGGAAAGCACGATATCCCCGATGACATCGAAGGCAACCTCCAGTGTTTTCGGCTCGTTATACCAGAGATTCCCCATCTCAAAGCCGCCTGTCAGCACATCCTTCACGTTAAACAGGCAGCAGTTCATGGTGTCCCTTCTGGCAGACATATCGTGGATATAGATATACCCATCCCGACATGCCTGCAGCTCCTCGGTTGTCATAAAGAATTTCTGATAAAGCTCTTTATTCAGCTGATTATAAATCAGAGAACGCTTGGTGGAAACAAGGGCACTGTCGGAGTTGCTGTTTTCCTTGTCCCCGATATACATGATGGATTGGCTTTTTTTATAGACCTCATCCAGCATTTTGACAAAATCCTGCTTATAATTGCGGTAGTCTCGATAGCTTTTCGCAACTTCGGGCTTGACCTGCTCGAGGGCGGCTTCGACGATATTGTGCATTTCTGCGATGGGGATGCCCTCACGCCCCAGAGAGCGCGCCTTTTCCTCCACGAAGGAGCAGATGAAATCCAGCTCCTCCTGTGTGAATTTTACCATGGCACGATAAGCGGATTTATTAACTGCAACCACGACCTTCTGCACATTCCATGCTTCGTGGGTATGATCCTTTTTGATGACATACATAAGCCTTCCTCCTTTTTCGGCAAGAAATAAAATTTTTGAGTATATCGAATACTATACTATATCTGGTGGTTAAAATCAATATATACGGCATATTTTAACAAGATATAGTTATTCTGCCTCATCGGAGAGCCTTGCCTGTCTGACCGCATGATGCCAGCCTGCCAGCTTTTCCTTGATTTTTTCACTTTCTGCCGCAGGGGAGAAGGCGGCGGAAACCTGCCAGTTGCGGCGGATTTCCGATAAATCTGCCCAATAGCCGACGGCAAGCCCTGCCAGATATGCCGCGCCGAGGGCAGTGGTTTCCAGTGTGGAGGGGCGCAGAACGGGTACGCCTGTGATATCGGACTGGAATTGCAGCAGGAAGGAATTTGCCGCCGCACCGCCGTCCACACGCAGCTCTGCGAGGGGAATGCCTGCATCCTGCTCCATAGCGTGGAGGACATCATAGGTTTGGTATGCCATGGACTCGACTGCCGCGCGCGCGATATGACAGCGGTTTGCGCCGCGGGTCAGCCCCGTTAGGCAGCCACGCGCGTAGGGGTCCCAATAGGGCGCACCCAAGCCCACAAAGGCAGGCACGAGATAGACACCGCAGGTATCGGGGACCTCTCTGCAAAGTCCTTCTGTTTCCCCGGCGGAGGAAATCAGCTCCAATTCATCGCGCAGCCATTGGATTGCCGCGCCTGCAACGAAAATAGAGCCCTCCAGTGCGTAGGTGATTTTGCCACCTAGACCCCATGCAATCGTGGTGACTAAGCCATTTTGCGAAAAAACGGGCTTGTCTCCTGTGTTCATCAGCAGAAAGCCGCCTGTGCCAAAGGTATTCTTGGCGGTGCCGGGGGAGAAGCACGCCTGCCCGAATAAGGCAGACTGCTGATCGCCTGCCGCCCCTGCAATCGGGATGCTTTCGCCAAAGAGAAGGGGGAGCGTGCTACCAAAAATGCCGCTGGACGGGCGCACCTCGGGCAGGATGGAACGCGGGATTTCCAGTAGATCCAGAAGCTCGGTATCCCATTCCAGCGTATGGATATTGAACAGCATGGTACGGGAGGCGTTGGAATAATCGGTGGCATGAACCTGTCCGCCGGTTAGATTCCAGATGAGCCAGGTATCAATCGTACCGAAAAGCAGATTGCCGCTTTCTGCGAGTGCCTTCGCTTCGGGGACATTTTGCAAAATCCAGCGGATTTTTGTTGCGGAGAAATAGGCATCAATCAGAAGCCCTGTTTTTTCGCGGATTTTTTCGGTGTAGCCCTGCTCCTGCAAAGAATCACAATAGGGTGCGGTTCTTCTGCACTGCCAGACAATGGCATGATAAATCGGTTTTCCGTTGCGCTTGTCCCAGAGGATGGTGGTTTCGCGCTGGTTGGTAATGCCGATGGCGGCAATCTCCCTTGCGGAAATACCAAGCTTGGCAATCGCCTCTCTGGCAACCGAAAGCTGTGTTTCCCAGATTTCCAGAGCATCATGCTCCACCCAGCCGGGGTGGGGATAGTATTGCTGAAATTCCTTCTGCGCAACGCTTTTCATCTGCCCGTTCTGGTCGAAAAGAATCGCGCGGGAGCTGGTTGTGCCTTGGTCTAAGGAAAGAATGTATTTCATGGGGAGCCCTCCTTTTTCTCAAAAAATTAGTATTGATTTTAGTATAGCAAAAAGCAAAGGAGGGAACAAGCGAACAGAAAAAAAGAACCCCCGCAGGCAGTGCGGGGGAAACGGGTTATCTCATGTAGGGGTTGGTTCTGCGTTCTGTTTCCAGCGTGGTGGCAGGGCCATGACCGGAATATACCTGATAATCCCCGGGGAGTGCGGCGAGCCTTTTCAGGGATTTTTTGATATCATCCCAATCGCCGGTGGGGAGGTCTGTTCTGCCGCAGGAGCCTTGAAACAGCGTGTCGCCGCTGAAAATGATATCCTTGCCGATAAAGCAGATGGAGCCTACCGTATGTCCGGGGGTTTCCATTACGTCAAATTCCATATCGCCGACGGTTACCTTATCGCCCTCGGAAACCAAAATATCGGGGTGAACGATGATGGGGCCGCCGACAAACTGAGAACAGTTGAGCGCAGGATCGGTGAAGACGGGCATTTCCTTTGCCGCGCCGACGATTTTGCAGCCGAAATGTGCGGCAACCTCGTTGACGGAGCCGATATGGTCATAATGTCCATGGGTCAGCAGGATATGTGTAACCTTGAGATGATTCTGTTCTACATACTGATATAAAGGTGCAGGGCTGCCGTCGCAGTCGATGATAGCGGTGATACCGTTGTCATCGGAAATCACATAATTATTTGTGCCGACGGAACCCGCAGCGTAGCAAGCAATTTTCATGGGAAGTCCTCCTTGGTGTGTTTTTTCAAATTATAGCAATCCTAAGGGGATTTTGCAACCAAAAGGCGAGGGGGAATTGTAAGAAAGTCTTAAGAAATGGGGCGCGGGTTTTGTGCTATAATCCAAATAAAGGGAAAGTGGCGGTTGGACAACATTAGTCATTCGCCCGTTTAGAACTCTTTCGGCGAAACAGAGGATTTCTTCCTTACTTTTTATGCTAAAAAGTAACAAAAACTTG
>OLNX01002960.1_pt1 | contig 11952 bp, 16 predicted proteins | sample 1672611 | NCBI WGS metagenome assembly OLNX01 (sample SAMEA3136705, study PRJEB25190) | human gut metagenome
TGAAAACGCGGGGGGTGGACAGCCGGGGCCGCAAGCTCGAATTGGGATATATGATATGCAAAGATCACAAAAGCATGAGCGGCAAAGCCACGAAAAACGCCGGAACGAGGATCATGACAAGATCCTTCAGAATACGGCCCCAGTTTGCGGGAAGGCCGGAATTGATCTGCTCGATGTGGGAAAAAAGGTCGGAAACCCCAGCACCCAGACCGGCGAACGCGGCAGCGCCGAAAATCAGATCGTATGCGATCATAGCAGAAACGGAAGCGTCAAGAGACCAGGAAACCCGCTCCAACCGGCACGGGCACATTCCCGCGATCTCCCCTTCTCACCTCGTATCGCAGTCAAGCTGTCGCGCGATCCATGCCATCAGCAGTTTCACAATGCGCTCCTGCTCATTCTCCGTCAGTTCCCGTCCCACCGGGACGTGATACCACTTATGCAGGCATCCGCGGCAGCAGCAGGCGCAGGCGTGCTGGGCGATAAACACCGGATGCCCGCGCATCGGCGTCTGCTTGCCGTCATTGGGGATGCTTGCCGGTGCAAGCCGCGTTCTGACGAAGTCGGCAGCGTGGCGCTGAATGGTCTCCATACCCTTGTCCGCTATGTACTGCCTGTCCTGCTCACTCAAATGGAACTTTGCGCGGAAGGCGGATCTTTGCAGACGGGCAAGCGCTTGCTCAACTGTCGCCATGATCCCAGTCCCTATGATCCCGCAGCACAAAGGCCAGCTTTTCCCGCAGCTCCTCGCTGAACCCATCGAGCTCCGCGATGGAAATCACGCCGTCAGACAGCAGGCTCAATAGGTTCAGTTCCATATTGCTGCGGCTCATGCGCATCACCACGCCGCCCCGCTTTTTGTCCTCGCGCATGCGTCTTTCCAGCTCCCAGAACTTCTCGGATGCTGGCCCGGTCCCTGAAAGCAGAGCGATATATTCGCGGTTCAGCCGCTCCATATAGGCTTCCTGCCAAATTGGGAGACGGGATCTGAAAAGTCTCCAGTCCGCTTCCTTGACTTTATCTGCGGCACTCATTCCATCACCTTCCATCCCAGCTCCTGTATTTTGCGAACGAGATCACCCTTGTCCATTATTCCGTCAGCAAAAGCCTGCTGCAAGCCCGGACCGAACGAGATGCTTGGAACGTCGGAATTGCCGTGTATATCTGCCAGCTCATTTGGCTTCCAACCGCGCAGACACCACAAGCGGCTTCCATTGTGATACTGCACGATGAGCCGCATAAGCGTATCTTGCTGCTTTTCCGTCAGGCGGACGCCGACCTCATGCAGTTCATTTTCCAGGTTTTGAATGATTTCCGTTGTGTGCAGACGGCCAATATTTTCATCCCATCTATGCTGACGCATGATTTTTTCCGCTTCTGTACCGCTGTATTCTTCCAGCAGAGCGGAATATGTGGCAGGGATTTTTTTATAATACTCCAAATTAAAACGCTCGCTCAAATTGAGGAATGAAAACGTCCCCAGTTTCTTCCCGCGATTTTCGTTGGGATACGCTTTGCGCTGTCTTGGCGCACATTCCTCTGCGGCGGATTCCAGATTTCCGATAAAATCCGCCAGTGATTTTTCCTCTGCCGATGCGGGCGGTGCCGCATAAGCGAGGAAATTGTCAGGAACACAGTACGGATGATTGCCGAGTCCTTCCATCAACGCATAGAAGGAAAACATCTTGCCATAACCGGTGCCAATCAGTTCCTTCGATACGATGTGCCGATCCAGATCGCTGTGAGGCTCCTCCGTGTACAGTTCTTCGATTTCGTAAACCTGATAGGGCTGTACCTCCCGGCGGACGATGGCGGAAAAAGCAACGAGATCCTGTCGGCGAATACGGGGCGCTTCGCTTTTTAACTCCCGATAAACCGACCACACATCACGCAGGGCGATGGCTCCATACAGATTTGCGCAGGCGGCAAACAGGGAATGCAGAAAATCATATGCTTCCGTTGATAACCCCGTCTGCGTATACAGCCGTTTCAGTGATTTTTCGGACAATGGCTTCGGGTATGACATATACAGCGCCTCCGCTTTCTATGTTCAGCGTTCATCCCGGTCGAAACATTTCTTGTGGTATATCTACCATAGCACAGAACTGGGCTAATAAAAAGAGCAAACGTTGCTGATGCGTCTTTATAGGTTTGTTTGCTCTCAAAAAAGAGCAGGGACTTACCATCATTTTAGTATGCGGAAGTAAAAACTTCAACAACACAATTTTTTAATGGATGAAAAAATGTGGCTGGTCTGCCAGATGGTGCCGCCCTTGAAGGTCTGGGGCGATTCCGTCAGCAGCGACCACATTTCCGTCATTTTACTGGTCCAGACGCCAAAGGCGTTGGTCAGATTTTCTACGATCCAGTTGTTGTCCAAGTCCCCCTCGCCCCAAATTGTAATGACGTTGTATTGACATTTCCGATTTTTGGTATATACTGAGATTGAGGTGAATGCTATGAGCACGATCAATGTCACATCTGCACCTAAGACCGCAACCTTTCAAATGCGGATCAATCCAGAAGTCAAACAGCGTATGGAGGAGATTTACGCCCGCCAGGGCCTTTCCTTTACCGATGCCGTTAATATCTTCATTCAGCAATCCCTAAACATGGAGGGCCTGCCGTTTCTGGCTTCGCCTGAGAATGCGGAATATATGAAGGCGAAAGCCATGCGCCGCCTGTTGGATGAAGCGGAAAAAGGCTGGAAATCCGCTGAAAAGGATGGCTGGGTTTCTGAGGAAGATGCTTACCGCACCCTTGGGGTAACGGAATGAAGCTAAGATATACGCCGGAGTCGCTATGCGACCTCCAGGAGATCAAACGGTATATCAAAAGCGAGCTTCATAATCCCACCGCTGCCAGTCGGATCACAAAAGCCATCCTCGATGGCTGTGCCCAGCTCAAGCAGTTTCCTGAAATGGGCGTTTCCATTGGAGCAAAGACCGGCTATGAAACCGATCTGCGGATGCTGGTGGTGGAAAACTATATTGCCCTCTACCGCATTGAAACGGAAACTGTTTCTGTTGGCCGTATCATCAACGCCCGGCAGGACTATATCCGCATTCTGTTGGGAGAAGTTACCCCTTGACACTCCCCATGACTGAAGTCAGGGGGATTCTTGGTTCAGCGGCCGCAGCCCGCACTAGCGGGGTCTTACATGGTCTCCCCAAGCGGATAAGTTCGGGCGTGTCCCGCCCTACCGTGTGTACGAGAGAGCTGTATCAGGCAGCGAGTGTCCGTTTCCTGAGCCCTTCTTTGAGAATGAGGCTGTCGATAAAGAGGTAGATTCTCCGCAACGGAAAGGAAGGGTGTGCGCGGGAAACCCAAGAAGGGTGTCCTGTGCTATTGAAATCCTTAGTTTTCAGAACTTTTATGAAGTTCTGAAAACTTGCTCAGCGGGGAGAAAAGACTTTTTCGACACGCTGGAGAATATTCTGTGCCGCATTGATGTCGCGGTCGTGGAGCGCCCCGCATTCCGGGCACTCTCAGAGCCGAACACTGAGGTCTTTGACCTCCTTGTCGCGGTAACCACAGTAACCGCAAGTCTGACTGGACGGGAAGAACCTGTCAATGATGACGAGTTCCTTTCCATACCAGTCGGCTTTGCAGGTAAGCTGTCGACGGATTTCACCCCATGAGGTGTCAGCGATATGGAGCGCGAGTTTGTGGTTCCACATCATGTTCTTCCCCGACTGCGGGTTCTGGGCAAATGCTGAAAATACCCACAGCGGCCTGTATGGGAAAACTGTCCCCCGCCGTCCGGTGACGGCTTGCCTTTTTCCGTCAGGATTGGTATACTAAGCTTAGATTTTTTCATTCCGCAGGAAGGGGAAGCGTCATGCTGCATCAGGCTTTTAACGAAGTATACACCAAATTCAAGCTGCACTTTTATCAGGAGATCTTCCGCCGGTTTCAGGACCGGGAAGCCAGTCTCACCACGGTGGAGACCTTCTGCATGGAGAGCATCATGGCGCTGGGGCGGCCTACGGTGAACGAGTTCGCCACCTTCATGTGCATCTCCCCTCCCAACGCCGCCTATAAGGTGAACAGTCTGGTGAAAAAGGGCTACATCCGCAAGGTCCAGTCCCCCTCGGACCGCCGGGAATTCCATCTGGAGGTCACCCAGAAGTATATCGATTACTACAACATCTCCTCCAACTATATGTCGGAGGTCATGGACCGCATCATGGCCCGCTTCTCCCCGGAGGACTGCGGCAAGTTAGAGGAGATCCTCACGGTGGTCAGCCGGGAGCTGATGCCGGAGGTCCCCCTGCCGGAACGCACGGAGGAGTGACCCCCCTGCTTCGCCCTGATCCAGCACCGCTTTGGCGGTGCTGGTTTTTCTGAATTCAGCATCCCTTTTCCGACAAGCCGGGCAGGTTGTCTATTGTGTTCTCCGCCGGAACGCAATATAATGGGGAAAAACAAAGAAAGGCGGACGGCGCATGAACACCCTGATCGAACTGTATGACGAGCGCGCCATCGAGAATATTCTGGCACCGGATATGTTCCGCCCCCGGCGCATCGTCTACCTCTGCCCCGGTGAGATCGCCCAGGACCGCACCCGGCAGGAGACTCTGGCCGCCTTTTTCCGGCGGCGGGGCTGGGAGCCGGAGCTGATTTTTGTGGAGACCAGTCTCTTCAAGGCAGACCGCATCCTGCGGCAGCTGTTTACCATCGGGGAACGGTTCCCGGACTGCGCCATCGACGTCACCGGCGGCAGCGATGCGGCCCTGTTCGCGGCAGGGATGTTCGCGGCGAAAAAGGGCGTGCCCGCGTTCACCTATTCCCGGAAGAAGAACCGCTTTTACGACATTTCCGGCGCGGCCTTTGCCGACGAGCTGCCCTGCGGCCTGACCTATTCCATCGAGGACTTCTTCCTCATGGCCGGCGGCACGCTGCTGCCCGGACGGGTGGACAATCAGATCCTGTCCCAATATCTTTCGGACTTCGACCCGTTTTTCGACTGCTTCCTCCAATTCCGCCGGGACTGGCCCAATATCATCTCCTACATCCAGCGGATCTCCCCTTCGGAATACGGCCAGACCCCGCCCCTGTCCGTGGTGGGCGGCTACACCGTAAAGGGCGAACGGGGCTCCCGCAACACCGCCAACGAGGACGCGCTGCGGGAACTGGCCCGTATTGGCTTTATTCAGGAGCTGGAGATCGTCCCCGGCCAGCAGGTGTCCTTCCGGTTCCGGGATCTGAATACCCGGGCGTGGCTGCGGGACGTGGGCAGCGCGTTGGAGCTGTATGCCTACAAGGCCTGCGTGGATTCCGCCATTTTCCATGACATTATCAGCAGCGCCGTGGTGCGGTGGGATGAGGTACTGGGCCACGGCAGCGTTTCCAACGAGATCGACGTCATGGCCGCCCGGGGCGTGATCCCCCTGTTTTTAAGCTGCAAGGCCTGCGACATCAAGACGGAGGCCCTGAACGAGCTGGCCATCCTCCGGGACCGCTTCGGCGGCAAGGGCGCCAAGGCGGCCATCGTCACCACGGAGGTCTGCAACGCCGCCGCCCGCCACCGGGCCGCTCAGCTGGGCATCGCCGTCATTGATCTGGAGGAACTGAAAACCGGCCAGATCGTCCACCGGCTAAAGGTCATTATGAAGGCGGAATGACCCGCTCCGGTGGGATTTATCCGCACAAACAGGCAACATACGATCACCTCCCGCATCCGCGCCTATGAGGAGGAGCTGCACTTCTTCCTGAAGTTCTTCGACGTGAAGTCCTTCATCATCATGGCGGTGATGATGACCGGCGGCATCTGGCTGCGGTCCAGCGGCGTGGCCCCGGACCGGTTCATCGCCTTCTTCTACACCGGCTTGGGGGCCTCCCTCCTGCTGGCGGGGCTGCTGTTCGGCTGCAACTTCGCCAAGGGCAAGGCGTAATATCGGAAATACGGTCCGTGCAGAGCAGTTTTGAGACGATGGTCTCAAAACTGCTCTTTTTTGTGGGCGAGAAGGCTCCATAGTGGTCAAACAGCGGTCAGTACGCGCAAAAAGGCGGTTTTTGTATGCGGTTTTGACACAGATACCCCTTGATTCACCATCCGCCGTCATGGTATGATATTGTTGTGCAAGAACAAAAGTCCACCCGTGAGAGATATCCGCCAGTGACGCCGCTCACAGCGGAACCAAATATCGAAAAGATAGGGGGACCAGACATGAAGCACCATCGCATCCTTTACCGGACGCTGAGCGCGCTCCTTTGCCTTGGACTCTGCGCCCAGCTGACCGCCTGCGGCAAGAAACCCGTTCCCAAGCCCGGCTCCTCCGGGCCGTCTGCACCGTCCGTGTCGAAAAAGGTCTATGATGACAGCCTCATCACCGAGGTCTATGACGAGGAGGACTCCTTCACCGACGAATACGGCGCGGAATACTCCTACATCTGTCACGTTCCGCAGCTGGAGGCCGACACGCCGGAGGCCAAGGCCATCAACTGGGAGATCATGGAGAGCTTCGGAAATGACGTGCAGGCCACGCTGGACGCCGCCGAATCGGGAGAAACCCCCAACTCTCAGTACATGGAGGTCACATGGCAGAGCTATTGGAACGACAGCCTGCTGAGCCTTTCCATCCGCGTGTTGGGCTGGACCAGCGACCTCATCGACTACGCGGTGTATCACTACGATTTTGAGACCGGCCAGCGGCCGGACAACCTGGAGCTTCTGGACCGCTTCCACGTGGACGAGGGGGACTTTATCGCCGCCCTGCGCCGGGGCGCGGCCCGGCAGTTCGATTCCCATTACGCCCCCTGGGGCACGGGAGGACTCTCGCCGGAGGATGAAAACTACGGTGGCATCTCCATTACTTAGCGGCACTCCGGGCGTGGACGGTGGCAGAGGAAAACTTCTCTCTGGATCTCGCCAGGTTCTGCCCCAACGGGGACGGCACCTTCACCGCCTTCCAGCCTGTCGCCTCTATCGCGGGGGGCAACGGATGGTATTATGAGCCGGTGCTCGTGGAGCCCGGCCCCGGCGACTGGGCGGACGGCGGCCCTCAGGCCGAGGACGCTTTCGTGTCCGCCTGGCTCACCGACGACGGCGTATCGGTCTCTTTTTCCAAGAGCCAGTCGAGGGATTTCCCGGACAGCGAGACCTACCACAGAGCCTACGGCTTCGCGTATGACACGGAGTACCCCGTGGCCGGGTGCTACGGCGACTATCAGGACATTTTCGTCAGTGCCAGCGGGCAGGATTTCTGCCCCTATGTGTTCCTCCTGACCACGGAGGGCACGGTGGAGTACATCGACATCTTCGGCGGTCTCTGGCATGGATGCCTCTGCTCCGGCGGGCCGCTCTACGGCTTCCGGGACATCGTGGGCTTTGAGTCCGGTGTCTATGAGGACGGCTTCGGCGGCGGCTACGAGACCGTGTACGCCGTGGACAAAAACGGCAGGAAATAATACGATATGCCCGCCTGTATCACGGCGCAGGGGAACGCCATGCCCAGCTACGCCGCCGGAAAGTGGTGCGCCAATGTGTACCACAGCGTGGCCAGCGGTGCCTCCTATGAGGGCGTCTACTATCTGAGCATCCACGAAAACGGCCTCGTGGAGATCAATGACGTTATCGTGAGCATCGACGCGCCCCTTCAGATCGCCGGCTACTGCACCTATTTAGGCACCACGGAACTGGGCATGGTCTACCAGTTCGGCCTTTACATCGGCGACCAACTCCGGGAGGGCACCTTCGCCCTTGACCTCTACAACACGGATTACGGCGAGATGACCATTACGCCCATCTCCGGCGTCAACCTCTTTGACGCTCCCGAGGGCGGCTACACCGTCTTTACCCGGCTGTAACGCCAAGCACAGGCTGTTTTTAGGAAAAGTGCTGCGGTTCAAATGAACCGCAGCACTCTTTTTGAAAACAATTGCTTGCACTCCGGCAGGTACAAGGTTATAATCCCAAGCAGTAAGTTTCAACAAAGGATATCCCGTTTTGCGAAGGAGGGCACATTCTATGAAGATCATTGTAACAGACGGCTACGTGGAAAACCCCGGCGACCTGAGCTGGGCTCCGCTGGAAGCCTTGGGTGAGGTGACATACTATGACCGCATCGGCCTGACCGATGAGGATGAAACCATCCGCCGGATCGGTGACGCGGAGATTGCCGTCATCAACAAGGCCCCCGTGACCCGGAAGGTCATTGACAGCTGTCCCAACCTGAAGCTCATCACGGTGATGGCCACCGGCTACAACGTGGTGGACGTGGCCTATGCCAAGGAAAAGGGCATCCCCGTGTGCAACGTGCCCAACTACGGCGGCTATTCCGTCAGCCAGTTCACCATCGCCCTGATGCTGGAGGCCTGCCTGCACATCGGCCACCATGACCGCACCGTCCACGAGGGCAAATGGCAGAACAGCCCGGACTGGTGCTACTGGGACTACCCCCTCATCGAGTTGGCGGGCAAGACCTTCGGTCTGCTGGGCTGCGGCCGCATCGGCATCCACACCGCCGAGGCCGCCAAGGGACTGGGGATGCACGTTATCGCCTACAACCGCTCCCAGTCTCAGGCCGCTAAGGATCTGGGGGTGGAATTCGTGGATCTGGACGGCCTGTTTGCCCGGTCCGACGTGCTGGCCCTCCAGATGCCCTTAGCGGACTTCAACGTGGGCATCATCAACAAGGAGAACATCGCCAAGATGAAGGACGGCGTGATCATCCTCAACAACAGCCGGGGACAGATGGTGGTGGAACAGGATCTGGCGGACGCTCTGAACAGCGGCAAGGTGGCCTTCGCCGGGTTGGACGTGGTCTCCACGGAGCCGATCCGGGCCGACAATCCCCTGCTGACGGTGAAAAACTGCATCATCACCCCGCACATGTCCTGGGGCTCTCAGGGCAGCCGCCAGCGGATCATGGACTGCACCGTGAACAATATCAGGGCGTTTCTGAGCGGAGCACCGGAAAATGTGGTAAATCCGTAAGTTTTCCGGCAGAATGCCGATTTATGAAAGGGGAATATGACGATGGACAGCAAGACCCTGCAAACCCTCCGCCGGGACGCGGAGGACATCTGCCGCAGCGCCATTGAAGCCTCGGTGCCGGACGCCGCCATTCAGCGGGCGCTGGCCCAGCTGCCCCCCTGTCAGGGGCGGACGGTGCTGGTCTCCATCGGCAAAGCCGGGTGGCAGACCGCAAAAGCCGCTTACGACGCGCTGGGCAGCACCATCGAACAGGGCGTGGTGGTGACGAAATACGGCCACCAAGGCCCCATCGGCGGCCTGGCCATCTATGAAGCAGGTCATCCGGTGCCGGACGAGAATTCCGTCCGGGCCACGGAAGCGGCGCTGGCGGCGGTCAGCGGCCTCTGCGCAAGGGACCGGGTGCTGTTTCTGGTGTCCGGAGGCGGCTCCGCCCTGTTTGAGCGCCCTCTGGTGCCTCTGGCGGAGCTGGAAGACATCACCGGCCAGATGCTGGCCTGCGGCGCGGACATCACCCAGATCAACACCATCCGCAAGCGGCTCTCCGGCGTCAAGGGCGGGCGGTTCGCCCAGCTCTGCGCCCCGGCCCATGTGTATGCCATCCTCCTCTCCGATGTCATCGGAGATCCCCCGGATATGATCGCCTCCGGCCCCGCCTATCCGGACAGCACCACAACGGCGCAGGCCATGGCCCTTGTGAGCCGGTACGGTCTGACCCTCAGCCCCCAGGCGCTGGACTTGCTGGAGCAGGAACCGCCCAAGGTGCTGGATAACGTCACCATGGTCATCACCGGCAGCGTGGCCCAGCTCTGCCGGGACGCGGCGGCCCGTGCGGAAGCGCTGGGCTACCGGACCTGCCTTCTGACAGACCGGCTCCAATGCGAGGCCCGGGAGGCGGGCCGCTTCCTGTCCGCCATGGCGGGGACCCACGCCGGAAAGGGCGAAAAAACCGCCTATATCTTAGGCGGCGAGACAGTGGTCCGCCTGACGGGCCGCGGTCTGGGCGGACGGAATCAGGAATTGGCGCTGGCAGCGGCGGAAGGGCTGGCAGGATTGGAAGCTGTGGTGGCCTCCGTCGGCTCTGACGGCACTGACGGTCCCACGGACGCGGCGGGCGGCTACGCCTTCAGCGGCGATCTGGCACGGCTGCGCGCCATCGGGCTGCACCCGAAAGAAAGCCTCGACGCCAACGACAGCTACCCCTTGCTGCTCAAGGCCGGAACCCTCCTGCGCACCGGCCCCACGCGCACCAATGTCATGGATATGGCCATCATGCTGGTCAGGCCGAAATAACAGGAGCAGAAAACTCTTTTTAGGTCTTTTCGGCTATGTACAAGGCGAAAAAAGGAGAGTAATCGTTCTCGTTCATGACCGGCGGGTCAGGACGGGGTCCGGGACGGGGCGTCCCGGAAAAGCGCTGGATGCGGACAAGCGAGGAGCGAAACGCACAGGAACGGCATACCGTCCTTCCGGTCTCCGGGGCGGAAACGGCCCCGCGGGTTCAACAGATATGGGAGGAGATCATGTCTGGTTTATGGTATTTCTGGGGCAGCCTCGCGTTGCTGCTCGGCGGGTACTTCGTGTACGGCGCGTTCGTGGAAAAAGTGTTCGGAGCTGATTTCGGGCGTCTCACGCCGGTCAAAAGCCGGCGCGACGGCGTAGACTACATTGAACTGCCCCGCTACAAGATTTTTCTCATCCAGCTTCTGAACATCGCCGGGCTCGGCCCGGTGCTCGGCCCCATCCTTGGGGCGCTGTACGGGCCTTCCGCCCTGCTCTGGGTCGTGTTCGGCTGCATTTTCGGCGGCGCGGTGCATGACTACTGTTCGGCCATGATGTCCCTGCGCTACGGCGGAGCTTCCTATCCCGAGATCATCGGGCGCAACCTCGGCACCGGCGTCCGCCGCTTCATGGAAGTGTTCGCCATCGCGTTCATGATCATGGTCGGCGCGGTGTTCGTGCTCGGCCCCGCCGCCCTGCTCGCCAACCTGACGAGTTTCGGCCTGCCCTTCTGGGCCACGCTCATCTTCGCCTACTACTTCCTCGCCACGATCATGCCCATCGATACCATCATCGGGCGTATCTACCCCTTCTTCTCGGTCCTGCTGCTGGTAATGGCCTTCGGGCTTGCCGGTTCGCTCATGCTCAGCAGCCGCCCCGTTCTGCCCAACACCGACTTTTTCGTGAATACCGACCCGACCGGCCTTCCCATCTGGCCGCTCCTGTTCATCACCATCGCCTGCGGCGCGATCAGCGGCTTCCACGCCACCCAGTCGCCCCTCATGACCCGGTGCATGGAAAGCGAAAAGCACGGCCGGATGCTCTTTTACGGCCCCATGATCGCCGAAGGCGTCCTTGGGCTCATCTGGGTGACGCTTGGCCTGTCCTTCTACGAATCGCCCGAAGCCCTCGGCGCGGTCATCAAGGCCGGGACGCCCACGCTGGTGGTTCAGGAAATCTCCATGGCCCTGCTCGGCCCCATCGGCGGCATGCTCGCCATCCTCGGCGTGGTGGTGCTGCCCATTTCCACGGGCGACACGGCGTTCCGCAGCGCCCGCCTGCTGGTGGCCGATACCCTGCGCATCGATCAGGGCCCCATCGGCAAGCGCCTGATGATCGCCGTTCCGCTGTTCACTGCGGGCATCGCCCTGACCTTCGTGGACTTCGCGGTCATCTGGCGCTACTTCGGCTGGGCCAACCAGACCATGTCCTGCGTGACCCTGTGGGCCATCGCCGTCTACCTTGCCCGCCGCGAGCGCTTCCACTGGATAGCGACCCTTCCGGCGGCCTTCATGACCGTGGTGTGCGTCTCCTATCTCTGCTACGCGAAGATCGGGTTCGGCATGTCCGTCGAGATGTCCACGCTCATCGGCATCGCCTCGGCCGCCGCTTCGCTGGTGCTGTTCCTTTCTCGCGGCAAGCGTATGCCCGAGCTTGAGAACGAAGCGAGTTGCTAGAAAAAGCATGTGGGGAGGGGAAGGGGAACCTTTCTGGAGAAAGGTTCCCCTTCCCCT
>OLNX01002964.1_pt1 | contig 11938 bp, 10 predicted proteins | sample 1672611 | NCBI WGS metagenome assembly OLNX01 (sample SAMEA3136705, study PRJEB25190) | human gut metagenome
TTTGCTCCTGTTTTCCAGCTTCTATCGGCTGTTCACTGCTCTGTGCCGGTAACCAAAATAAAAAAAGTCCATGCATCTGTATCTCTACAAACACATGGACGAATTCACTGCCACTCTTGATATTTGGCGTATCCTTCCTACGAATTACTACACACTTTTTTCTTTTACCTAATTTCTTATGCTACCATACTTCCCTGAAAACCTCAATGCGTTTTTCTTAATGGCGCCGGTCTATACCGGCATTTTTATAATAAGCTGCTTTTTCCTGATACATTCTGCGTTCAGCTTCCATCAGCAAGAGGTCAAATCCACGCTCCCAGCTTTCCTGCCATACTGTTCCGACTGCCATTACTACATCTTTTTTCTTCATGCCAGCCTTCATACGTTCAATCCGCTGCTTCAGTTCCTCTTCTCCGATACCTGCACACAATGCCAGAAGCTCATCCCCTCCAATACGGAACAGTCCATAGTCTGAAAATTCCTCACGGAGTAATTCGCCGGCACGCAGAATGAGCTGGTCACCTGCCTGATGACCTAAAGTATCATTTACTTTTTTCAGTCCTGTAATATCGCAATACACCACACCAAAGCCTGAAGTCCCTGATGCATCTGTAACATACCGTTCCATGGCGAACCGGTTTCCAAGTTTCGTAAGCTGATCACTATAGCTCATCCGTTCCAATTCCCGCATCAGATTACGCCTTCTGATGCTGGAGACAATAAAATATCCCATAATCTGAAGCATATTAGAAGTATAATCCAACATTTTTTCAGGAGGATTATCAACTCCATAAAAACCGATGATTTTCTGACCTTCATACAGTGGAACTACTACCAGTGTTGAAATATTCTGTTGTTTCAGATTCTCATACTGCAGTGGATCACTCTCACGTATATTTTCCAGATTACTAATGATAATATTTTTGCTTTCACTAAAATTGCGGTACCAGTTCTCGCATACTTCAGCCGGAACATTCTGCAAATTATCTTTCTCAGGCCTGATACCATTCGCTACCCATTCATAGGTGTTATCGTCATTTCCCAATAAGTTTTTTTCAAAAATATAGGTACGTTCTCCATTCAATGCCTTTCCAAGATATTCCAGGATAATTTCCAGCGACTGTTCTGATGTAGGGGCATTTAACGCAATTCTTATGCCCTCATTTATAATAGCCTCCATATTTTCATAGTTTTGAATCAGACTTCCCTGTTTTTCTTCGTTGCTGACATCCAGTGCAATTTCTACCCGGTAACGTCGACCATCCTGTTGCAGCATAGTATCCTTCAACAACAGATGTTTGCCAAGAACCGGATTATAATACTTCCATTCTTTAAACTCACCTTCTACCAGTTCCTGATTATTGCACATACTACAAGGGGCGGCATTATGCTGCATCACCTCATAACATTTCTTTCCTTTTATTTCCTCCCGGGTCTGAAATCCAAAGTTTTCCCGTGTTTTCCGGTTCATATACACAAGCTCATAGGTATCAACATCTGAGACATATACAAGTTCATCAAGATTTTCAAAGAAATTCCAAATCTTTTCCACTGTTTCTATCCTTTCCGGCAATTACATTACTTACATTTTATCCCTGGGTATTGTTTTATCTCTCCGGCAGCACCAAAAACAGCCCTTAATCAGTGACTGCACCAATCAGTTCATTGATATCTTCAACTCCATTATTTTCCATATAATCCTGTATACCATTGATAATATCAATCGTTGCAGCAGGATTAGTAAAGTTTGCAGTTCCCACAGATACTGCGGTTGCTCCTGCCAGTATCAGTTCCAATGCATCTTCAGTGCTCTGTACACCTCCCATTCCGATAATCGGAATATTCACTGCCTGGGCTGCCTGATATACCATACGCACTGCAATTGGATGCACTGCCGGTCCGGACATCCCACCAGTTCTGTTTGCCAAAGCAAATTTTCTGCGGTTTACATCAATCTTCATTCCAGTCAGTGTATTAATCAGGGAAATTACATCTGCTCCGCCTGCTTCTGCCGCTTTTGCCATCTCTGTAATATCCGTTACATTCGGGCTCAATTTCATAATAACCGGCTGTCTTGCATATTTTTTCACTTCTTTTGTAATTTCTTCTACAGAAGCTGCATTCTGTCCAAAGGCAATACCGCCTTCTTTGACATTTGGGCAGGAAATATTGATTTCCAGCATATCTACCGGCTGTTCGGCCAGTCTTTCCACAACTTCTATATAATCGGAGGCTGTTTTTCCACAAACATTTACAATAATGCGTGTGTCATAGTGGGTAAGAAATGGAATATCACGCTGTACAAATACATCAATACCAGGATTCTGTAAACCGATAGCATTTAACATTCCACCGTACACTTCTGCCACACGAGGGGTCGGATTCCCCGGCCATGGTACATTGGCAACACCTTTCGTCACTACTGCACCCAGTTTATTCAAATCTACAAATTCACTGTATTCCTGACCGGAGCCAAAGGTTCCGGATGCTGTCATAATCGGGTTCTTCAATAATACTCCTGCCAGATTTACTCTTGTATTCATTAAAGTTCCACCTCCTCAGCCCGGAAAACCGGTCCTTCTTTACATACACGTTTGTTATTGACATTGGAATGTTCGTCCTTGTCCTTAGACTGGCACACGCAGGCTAAACAGGCTCCGATTCCACAAGCCATACGTTCTTCCATGGAAATCCAGCACTCAATCTGTTTCTCTTTTGCATATTCCTTAATAGCTGCCAGCATCGGCTTTGGACCGCAGGCATAGATAATATCTGCTGTCAGCCCATTTTCACGGATGGCATCCAATACATTTCCTTCTGTCCCGGCACTTCCGTCCTCAGTTGCCACATAGACTTCTCCTTCTTCACGAAATTCATCCATCAGGAAAAGCTCATCCCGGAAACCAAGTACCATCTGCTTTTCACAGTCCAATTCTTTTGCCAGCTCTAACATTGGCGGAATACCAATTCCACCACCAATTAAGAACGCTTTCTTTTCTTTCTTCGGAAATCCATTTCCCAGCGGTCCTGTTATATTAAGAATTCCGCCGGTATGCATACCGGAAAACTCTTCTGTTCCCTTTCCAACTTTACGGTATACCAGACGGATGGCATTATCCTTTTTATCAATTTCACAGATACTGATTGGTCTTGGAAGCAGCCTGCTTCCTTCATTACAATATACAGATACAAACTGACCTGCTTTTGCATGTGCTGCAATCTCTTCCGTACGCAGCCACATACTGTAAATGTCATCCGCAATTTCTTCCTGGCGGATAATAATCGCCTGTTCTTTAAACTTCTCTGCCATCTTCTTCTCCTATCTTGCCTGTAAAGCTCCATCGATATCTTTTATCATTGCCTCTACTGCTGCTCTGGATGCATCTGCAAAATGTTCTGCTCCAAAAGATGCATAAGCCTCCTGCTTATATGCTGCAATGATTCCACGGGATGAATTGACAATTGCACCCAGTCCGTTTTCGTCGAAGTAATGTACTAAGTCCGCTCCTTTTCCACCCTGGGCACCGTATCCCGGAACCAGGATAAAGCTCTTTGGCATTACTTTACGAAGGACTTTTCCTATCTCCGGATAGGTTGCTCCTACTACTGCTCCCACATAGCTGTAGTTATCTCCCATGACTTCTTCGCCCCACTGTGCTACCTTTTCACCGACATATTCATACAGTGGTCTGCCATCAATTAATCTGTCCTGGAATTCTCCACTGGATGGATTGCTGGTCTTAACTAAAATGAAGATACCTTTTTTCTCTTCTTTACATACTTCCAGGAAAGGCTTGATTCCGTCTGAACCAAGATATGGATTAACGGTTGCAAAGTCTTCATCAAAAGCAGAAAGCTTCTTACTTCCCACCTGGACTTTACCAAGATGTCCCACTGCATAAGCTGCGGATGTAGAACCGATATCGCCACGTTTTACATCTCCGATTACCACAAGGTCTTTGGAGTGGCAGTAATCTACTGTCTTCTGATATGCTTTCACACCCTCTGTTCCAAACTGCTCATACATGGCAATCTGTGGTTTTACAGCAGGAATCAGATCATAAGTGGCATCTACAATTGCTTTGTTAAACTGCCAGATTGCTTCTGCTGCACCCTCTAAAGTCTCACCACGCTCCTTAAATGCTGCTGCCTTAATATGTTCCGGAACATAATCTAACATCGGATCTAAGCCGACAACGATTGGTGCATGGGTTTTCTCGATTTTTTTAATTAATTTGTTAATCATATCTTTAAGCCTTTCTTTTTCTTATTCTTCTGCTGCATCATATACAATTTTGCCGTCACAGATAGTCATCATTACTTTACCGGTTACTTTTCTGCCGTGGAATGGTGTATTCTTTGCTTTCGACCAGAACTTGTTCTTATCAATGGCATAAGTGCATTCCGGATCAAAAAGCATGACATCTGCCATTCTTCCCTCTTCCAAAGTTCCTTTCTTCAAATGAAGAATCTGTGCCGGGTTATAGCTCATCTTCTCTACCATCTGCATCGGTGTTAAGTATCCACCCAGCACGAGTTCTGTATAAGTCAGTGCTGCTGCAGTTTCCATTCCAACGATTCCGAATGGTGCCTTTACCATGCTGCTATTTTTTTCATCTGCTGTATGCGGTGCATGGTCTGTAGAAATGACTTCCATGGTTCCGTCGGAAAGTCCCTTTTTCAATGCCTCCACATCATCTTTCCGGCGGAGTGGCGGATTCATCTTATAATTAGTATCTCCCTCTACCATATCATCTGATGTCAGTGTAAAATGATGCGGACATACCTCTGCGGATACCGGAATATGCTCTAACTTGGCATATTTTACCATGATTACACTGTTCTTTGTGGAGCAGTGGCAAAGATGCAGGTGTGCACCAGTATCTTTGGATAACAGGATATTTCTTGCAATCATGATATCTTCTACGGAATTGGTAATTCCAGCCAGTCCCCACCGTTTTGCATTCTCATCCTCGTTGACCACGCCGGAGCCAACCAGATTCTTATCTTCGCAATGTGACAGTACCGGAATGTTACAGTCTCTTGCTACCAGCATGGCATCTCTTGCAAGAAGTGAATTCATGACTGATTTGCCATCTTCACTGATTGCAGGGCTTCCTGCCTCCACCATCTCTTTGATGTCAGCTAATTCCTCTCCCTGCTGTCCTTTTGTTACAGCACCAACCTGTAATACATGCACCAGTCCGACACTTTCTGCCTTATGATGTACATAACGTACCACATCAGCATTATCTACCACCGGCTTGGTATTTGGCATTGCAAGTACCGTGGTATATCCGCCTCTTGCTGCGGAACGGGTTTCTGTTTCAACATCACCCTTATGAGTAAATCCTGGATCCCGCAAATGCACATGCATATCAACGAGTCCCGGCATTACATACAGTCCTTTGGCATCGATAGTCTTCTCTGCCTTTTTCTTGATATTTTTTCCTCTTTTGGTAATGACTCCATCTTCTATGAAAAGGTCCATTACATCATCTGTTTTCGTAGCCGGATCTAAAATGCGGCCACCTTTTATTAAGATTGTCATGTGGAATACCTCCTGTTGCTCCTATTTTAGCATACAAGCAGTTCTGGGGCAATCTGCTCATGCATGTATTTTCTCAAATAGCTCCGGAGGTACATATGCTTCTATACGGATTCCCTCCGGCAGATATTCTTCTGCTATTAATTCTCCTGTTTCTCTTATCTGCTGCAGCAATCCACCCTTGTCATATGGCAGCACTGTCTCAAGATATCGTTTGTTCTCCCGTAGTATCCGGGCGAGGCAGTCTTTCAGTTCTTCTAGTCCATCACCTCTTGCTGCAGATACCCGTAAAGTAATATCTGCCCTGCCATCCCGCAATGGTTCCCGGTCTGTAATAGCATCCTGCTTATTAAACAATGTCAATATCTTTTTATCTGTAACCTCTAACTGGTGCAATGTCTCATATACAATATGCATCTGCTTGGCAGCCTGTGGATTGGATGCATCCACCACATGAATGATAAAATCTGCATACTTAGCTTCCTCTAAAGTACTACGGAAGGCATCAATCAGATGATGCGGCAGTTTTCGGATAAACCCTACCGTATCCGTAAGCAAAAGCTTCTGGCTTCCCAGAAGTTCTAACATTCTGGTAGTCGGGTCTAAGGTTGCAAAAAGTTTATCCTCTGCAAGAATTCCAGCTCCGGTCAGAGCATTTAAAAGGGTTGATTTACCGGCATTGGTATACCCTACAATTGCTGCCACCGGAACATGATTCCGCTGTCTTGCCACACGATTCACTTCCCGGTGCCGTTTCACTTCCTCTAACTCCCGTTTGAGCTGGCTGATTCTTGATGCAATCAGACGACGGTCTACCTCTAACTTTTTCTCTCCCGGACCTCTCGTTCCAATTCCTCCTCCCAGCCTTGACATACTCTTTCCTATGCCGGAAAGACGACTCATGCGGTAACGAAGCTGTGCCAGTTCCACCTGTATCTTTCCTTCACTGGTAGATGCTCTGGCAGCAAAAATATCAAGGATAATTAAGGTTCTGTCCATCACTTTTACGTTCAGGGTATCTGAAAGATTCCGAAGCTGTGCCGGGCTTAGTTCGTCATCGCAGACAATTCCTGTTGCATTGGTCCATGCAATTTCATCCAGCAGCTCTTCTACTTTTCCGCTACCAATATAAAGCCCCGGATGTATTGTCTGACGGTTCTGGATTACCCTGCCCACCGTTACTGCTCCGGCAGTCTTCACCAGCTCCTCCAATTCATCCAGGGAGTCTTCTGTATCATCGCCATCCTGGCTGCTTACGCCAACCAGGATGACTCTTTCTTCCATTTCATTGTTTTCAAAAAATTCAGGCATAAAATATCCTTTTCTTACTTTCTGTTTATGCAAACACACTCTGTCCGTTCTGGGATAATCCTGCAGAAATATTTAAAATTGCAGCAAAATCATTCTGTAATTCATTTGAGCATTTCTCTGCTTCCAGATAAATTTCTTCTGCTTTTTCCGCGTTCTCATCAAACAGTGCCTGCTGCACTTCTTTTCCATATCCATGGAATCTTCTGTGTTTCTCTGCCAGTGCATTCCAGACCGGTGCAATTGCCGGATTTTCCGGATGCATGGAATAGTAAAAATGACCAAAGCCACATTTTGTATCATCAAATTGTAACGTAAGGACATTCTTCTCAGTTACCATGGTATGTAAAGTCTCAAGCCATGCCCTATGTGCTTCCATTGCTTTTTGTACATAAGCATCAAAAACTGCATTATCCATACGGTAAAATGCATCACGGCTCATTTCTCCTATAACCTTCGCCACATTATCCATACCCGTTTCAACCTGGGTTAATGGTTCTACCGAACCTTTTAAATTTCCATTTATAACGGTCAGCAATTCTGCATCATTGCTGAGATTACTGCACTGGTCTTCAATACAGGACACCTGGGTTTCCAGCACATTCATGGAGCTGCTGATTTCTTCACTGATACCAGCAAGGGAACCAATCGATTCGCTGATGGTTCCAACATTTTTCTTGTTCTCGTCATTAATATTCCATACAGCATTAATCTTCTGATCAATATTGTCAAGAGATGTAATTGCAACATCCACACTCTTAGAACTCTTCTCAGAAGCATCACGGATTCCTTCTACGAATTCACCCATATTTCCAGTTAACTGTTTGGTTCCCTCTGCCAGCTGACGGATTTCTTCCGCTACAACGGCAAATCCCTTTCCTGCTTCTCCTGCTCTTGCTGCCTCGATTGATGCGTTCAATGCCAGCAGGTTGGTCTGTTCGGAAATTGCATTGATACCTTCAATGACTTCATTCATATGATTGATAACATCCATCAATGCATCCATATTCTTCTTCATTTCTGTGGATTCTGAGATTGCATCTTTGGATAAATCCCGAATAGCTGTCAGTTCTTCCTGGCCATTCTCTATCTTCTTATAAATATCAGTAGTTTTCTCTGATACATCAACAATTGTATTGGTCAGACCCTCATGGGCATTTCTTACTTCCTCTGCAATACTGGATGTTTCTGCTGCTGCATCATGGATTGCCTTTGTTGCTGTATTGACATCCTCTGCTGTCGTTGTCATCTTTTCGGTATCATGTCCAACTTTCAGGCCTAAGGCACTCATTGTCATAACTGCCTGCATATCTTCCCCATATACCTGTGCAAGCTGACGTCTGCCAGCGCTCATGCGTTCATACATATTCTGCAGTTCCGGTGAACCTGCAGCATAATTCTCTTCTTTCATCTCACTAATTGACTGAACCAGATTTATAATTTTTTTATTCTTTCCCAATGCCATATATTTCCTCCAATCAATGCACTTTCTGTGCATTACGTTATACTACTAATTTTGTACTGAATCTTACCGATTGTCAACGACATTTTGTGATATTTTTCCAAAAAATTCAACTTTTTTTGCAATTTCTTTATGCAGAAAATATTTTCAAAAACATTACCAATGCCTGATAATCTCTCATATCTGCCAGTTCTCTTGCAGAATGCATGGCAAGCATCGGAATTCCAATATCCGCTCCCTGCATCGGCAGATAGGAAACCACAATCGGTCCAAGGGTCTGTCCACCCGGCATGCCGGAACGGTTTACCTGCACCTGATATGGAATATCTGTCTTTTTACAAAGCTGCATCACCACCGCTGTTGCCTCACTGTCAGAAAGATACCGCTGGCTGGCAGAAGTCTTTACGGTAATTCCTTTTCCCAATATCACATCATTCGTAATATCTGATTTATTTGTGTAATTCGGGTGTACGGCATGAGCTCCGTCTATAGACAAGAGAAAGCCTCCCCGGAGCATATCATTTACCTCTGTTTCTGCCATTCCAAAGGCTGCACCAATCTTCATTATGATATCCTTAAGAAGACTGCTGTCTGCTCCCTGCTTGGAGCGGCTGCCGATTTCCTCATTATCAAATAATCCTGCCACAACCAGTGAATCTCCGGTCGTTTTTTCACACATTGTCTCCACAATTGCTGCTACCGATGCCAGATTATCGATTCTCGGAGAAGAAAGAAGCTTCTTATCACTTCCTATTAATTCCGGTTCATCCATATTGGTAAGAAATAAATCATAGCTTAAAACCTCATTTGCCTCTGCCCCAAGCTGTTCTTTTAAGTAATCCGTGAAAAAATTCTCTGTAACGTCTCCGTCCTGCTCTATTCCAAGCAGTGGAAGCAGTTCTCTTTGCATATCATATTCCTGTTTTCCGCCTGCCTCACGGTTCAGGTGTGGTGCTAATGACGGAATCACTGCTGCCGGTTCCTCACTTCCGAAAAGCTTTACTTCCGGTGCAAATGGATGTTCCGATTCTAATACCACTTTCCCATAAATTCCAAGTGGACGGTCAAACCATGTATTTTTGAGCATACCGCCATATGGCTCCACATTTAACTGCCTGTAATCCTTCGTCTTCACTTCAGGATTCGGTTTTATTTTAAAACATGGAAAATCTGTATGGGCCAGCATCAGGCGGAGTGCCGTCTTTCTGTCCAGCTGTTCCGGAACAGCGAATGCTGCTACCATACCGGAATACGGTCTTACATAGTATTTACCGCCTGCATGAAGCTGCCAGGATTCCTGCAGCTTTAATTCTTCATACCCTGCCTCCTGTAACTGCTTTCCTGTCCATTCTGTTACATGATATGGTGATTTTCCCTTTGACAATAGTTCTGTTATTTTCTGCATGCCATACGCCTTCCTTACATGAATCTGTCTATTACAAGCGCCACTCCGTCTTCATCATTGGAAGTGGTAATATAATCTGCGACCTCTTTTACCTCCGGCTGTGCGTTTGCCATTGCCACACCAAGCCCGGCAAATGCAATCATAGACTTGTCATTAAAGCCATCTCCACAGCAGATCATCTGCTCCTTCTTTTCTCCCAGATATTCTAACAGTTTTCCAAGAGAATATGCCTTATCAATGGATGGTGGAACAATTTCTAAGAAAAACGGTTCTGAGCGAAAAATGTTTAATTGTTCTCCAAAGGTCTGCCGCATCACATCCTGTGCTTTTGCAATCTTTTCCGGTTCTCCTGTCATCAGGAATTTATTTACCGGATAATCTACATATTCTGCGAAATTATCTACCTCTTTTATCGGCATTCCGTTAATTTTTCCCTCGTTACGGCTATATTCATTCACTCCGTTTCCATGGATGATGGTATTTCCTTTATAAGTAAGCACGCCTACACCCAGTCTGCATGCCTGCTCATACACTGCCGGCACCAGTTCTACCGGTATTGTCTTATTGTATACAATCTCTCCGGTCTCATAATTAATAATCTTTCCACCATTAAATGCCAGTACAAATCCGCCATAGCTCTTCAAATCCAGTTCGTCTGCCAGCTTTACGATGCCCCCGGTAGGACGGCCGGATGCCAGCACTACTTTTTTCCCTTCCTTTTGAATCCGCATCAGTGCGTCTTTCGTCTTTGGTGTAATGACTTTCTTTGAATTGGTTAAGGTGCCATCTAAATCCAGCACGATAATCTCATAGGTTTCGCTCATTTTCGTATTGTTCCTCTCTGCCTTTTTCCCTCGTTTTCCTGTCCCATACATTTTGCCCTTTTTGCTTAACGTGTCATCAAAAACAAGTATTCCCGGGCAGCTTCTTCGTCATTCGGATAATTCTTTGTATAATCCTCCATCTCGCTTTTTGCAGATGTGAAATCTCCGCTCTGTTCATATGCCAGTATCAGATTACGCTGCGCCTCCTGCTTCTGTGAGCCTGCATCTAAATCCAGTGCCATCTTAAGATAGTTTATTGCACTGTCATAATTACCTTTTTCTAATTCCATTCCTCCCAGACAGATCAATGCTGTCGGATTATCCTGATTTTCATCGATATATTCTTTATATAATCCGGCTGCCTTCTCATCTTCGCCTTTCACTTCATAGAGCTGTGCCATATACAAAGAAGCTTCCGTGCTCTTTTTATTAATAGCTGTCGTAAGCTCTGTTTCCGCATTATCATAATCTCCCAGTAATAGATAAATTCTGCCTCTCTGGGCATAGTCCTCCGCTGATTTACCACCTGCTTCAATACCTTTTTTCAGATACTCCTGACCTTCGGTCTGCATTCCTGCGGCATAACACTCCTGGTACAAAGCAATATACATTTCATAGTCACTGCCGGCATACTGTGCTGCCAGATTAAAATTTTCTTTTGCTTTATCCATGTCATTTTCTTTCCGGTACAGTTCTCCTAACAGGAAATATGCCTGGGCATTTTTCTTGTCATAATTGATTAACGCCTGATAGGTCTCAATGGCATCCTCTTTCTTTCCTGCGGCATACTGTGCTGCTGCTTTATAATAACAGGTATCTATTTCTTCTTCTCCCACAACTGCCAGCGACTGGTCCAGTGCATTCTGAAATGCATCAATGGCGCCTTCATAGTCACCCTCCTGCATACAGTTGATGCCTATCTGCCGATATGCATCTTTATTATTCTGTGTCTCATCCTCCTCACAGCCGGCCAACAGTAGTCCTGTGGCAAGTACAACTGCCATATATTTTATTTTCTTCATAATTGCCTCGCTTTCATCCGCTTTAGTATAGCAAATTAAGGCTCTTCTTTCAACCTCGCCCCGGCTTGTTTTTCTTCGTTTCCTGTGATACACTGCAAGAAAAATCATGAGTTATTCTCATGCATATGGTTAGGCGATTGCGAAGTGGGACAGAAAGGATTCCGGCAAAAAATTTTGCGGCATTCCAAGGGAATCTGATTTTCTTTGATGTGAAATGCCAACCGTTCTTAGTGGTTTATTTTTCTTGATTATAAACTGTCTTTTCACTTGCTTTGACAGAATCGGGGCACTGTCCATCAAGGGCGGATGCCACATAATGTCTGCAAGGGGCACTGGGAATTTCGGCATACTTTTTCTTTCATCTGGCAA
>OLNX01002965.1_pt1 | contig 11936 bp, 12 predicted proteins | sample 1672611 | NCBI WGS metagenome assembly OLNX01 (sample SAMEA3136705, study PRJEB25190) | human gut metagenome
TTCCTCCGCAATCGTAGAAATCTTCGCCTCGTGAAGAGCTTCCTGGATCAGCATCAGACTCTGTACACCTTCTCTGGTGATCCGGTCATTGAGATCTCCAACTGTAGCAACCTCCAGTTTATCTCCCCACTCTTCTGATTCCTTCTGCACATGAAAGATCTTATCCTGTGGCTCAAAAGGCTCCAGCATATCCGGACTCTTCTGTCGCGGAAGGATCAGTACAAATCCCTCATCATAAAGCTGCAGGTCAAAATACTGCACATACCCGGTATCCGGTGCCATAAATCCGTAAAAATAATCCTCAAAATTCTCAAGACTGTAGATATTCACCCTTGATACCCGGCGGTAACGGAACAACTTCTCCTTGTCATACATATGATGCCTGTGGAACATTGAAATAGCATCATCGGTGCTGACATTCCGTTTATAAATGGGAAGTTTCTGCTCTACCAGCTCCCGCATCCGCACTTTCACCTTATCAATCAGTTCCTGATTCAGTATTGCACTCCCCTTCATGGTAAAATACAGCGCATTTCCGATGGAATAATGAATCACAACATGATCCACATTCTCTTTTCCTGCCACATCAAAGATCGCTTTCAAAAGGATAAAAACAGCACTTCGCCGATATGTTTTTCGCCCTGCGCTGTCTTTTGCAGTGATAAAACCTACGGTACAGTCATGTCTCACCTTCTTATGCAGCTCACGGAGCTTTCCGTTCTCAGTCACAAGGATCACCGGATACTCTGTTTTGCCCTCATAATCCCTTATGATCTCAGAATACGGTGTCATTTTGGGGTATTCCCTTGTTTCTCCGTTTATGGTCACTTTAATCATTGTCTGTTCCATAACGATCCCCTCCACAGGCTTACATATTTATACAGCTGCCCGATTTTTCGGACAGCCATGTGTTTCACAATTCATTTTTCCGAAACAGATAATCGTATTCCATCCCACTACATATTCATGAATACAAGCACTTTTTGCGATCCGCTTTTACAAAACAGTATATGGATTTTTCACACTGGCGCAGGTTGTCTTAAGCGCAGAGAATGCCTCATTCAGTTCCTTCTCCATAGCTTCCGCAAAAATATACTCCGTACCGTAATGTCCGGCATCTATCAAAGCAAGCCCCTGAGCAACCGTATCAATGCCTGTATGATGATCAATATCTCCGGTCACATATACATCCGCATTTTTCATTTGCATAAATCCAAGGACAACATCAATAAATGTTATCTTAGCATCAGCATTATCTACATTATATTCCATCATATTCCGCCAGCAAATGTATTAAGGTTCCACTTTCGCCTCTATCCCTCAACACAGTTTTGCACTTATGCTGTGCAAAAACAACAACTTATAATTTGTCTTTTTTGCTTTACAATTACCTTGTAACTATACAAAAATATTCCTTAAAGGAGGATTCTTAATAATGAAATATGAACTCTTATTTAAACCACTACAGGTACGTTCCCTGATTTTAAAAAATCGTATTGCCTGTGCACCAATGACCGGTCCGGGAGAAGGACAGCCATCCATCAAGCCATCCGCTTTGGAATATGGCGGTTTCAGCATGTTTGACCGCTCTATTGGCGGCGCTGCTTTGCTCTACCGGGGATTAAATATTCCATTGTCCCTCGAAAATCCAGCTTCAGATAAAGAATACGGTCTGTCAAAATACAAACGCGAAATGGTCAAAGAACATCTTTCTGTTATCCGGCAGAAAGGCGCCAAAGCTGGTGTAGAATTGTGTCACCAGGGAATCTATGGACACGAAGCGGATGGCAAAGTCTATGGTCCAAGTGCCGGATTTACTGACAAAGGAGAACCTATCATCCCTATGGATGAAGCCAAAATGCAGGACATTTCAAACCGTTTTGCATATGCTGCCAGAGAAGCAAAGCAATATGGATTTGATTTAATACTGCTTCATTTTGGTCACGGCTGGCTGATTCATCAGTTTCTTTCTCCTTTTTTTAATTCCCGTACGGATGAATACGGCGGCAGTATCGAGAATCGTATCCGCTTTCCGATGATGGTCATAGAAGCAGTCCGAAATGCTGTTGGTAAGGATTTTCCCATCGAGATGCGTATTTCAACAGAAGAATGTATTTCATCCGATAAACGCCTGCCTCTCGATGATGTAATCACATTTATCCAGCATGCAGAACCATATATTGATATTGTCAACTGTTCCCGTGGATTAGATATGATCCGCGAGGCAAATATTCATCATGCTGCTACTATTTTTGAACCACATATTACAAACCTGGAAGCATTACGCAAAATCCGGGCAAATACCTCCTGCCTTCTATCCGTTGTCGGCTCGATTATGACTCCGGAAGAAGCAGAAAGTCTTTTGGAAGAAGGCAGTGCTGACTTAATCATGCTTGGCCGTTCCACACTGGCAGATCCATTCTGGCCGGTAAAAGCCCAGATGGGACACAGCGAAGATATCGTACCTTGTATACGCTGCCTGCAGTGTTATCATGTTTCCACAGACCATAAAAATGTACAATGCTCTGTAAATCCTCGCTTCAACAGGGAAAAACGTGTTCCTTTGATACTTCCGGTTACCGGACACCCAAAACATCTTGTAATTGTAGGAGGTGGTCCAGCCGGCATTACCTGTGCCCTTACTGCATCCCGCCGTGGACATCAGGTCACCCTTTTAGAAAAAGAACCTGTATTAACCGGTAAGCTTAATATTGCCTGCCATGGGGAGCACAAAGCAGATTTACGTCGTTTTCGTGATTATCTGCTGACCCAGCTTCGGAAATCTTCTGTAACTGTTCATACCGGAGTTCTGGCAGACACTGATGTAGTCCGTGACCTAAAGCCTGATGCTCTTGTCATTGCAGTAGGAGCAACTCCTTCCAGAATTCCGCTTCCAGGCGTTGATGGTGACAATTGTATACAGATTTCTGAATTTCTCCAGTCCCCTGATACTTCCCTGCAGCACTACATTATCATTGGTGGCGGCAGTGTCGGATGTGAAACCGCATTAGATCTTGCAGAAAAGGGCAAAGATGTTTCTATCATTGAAATGGCTGACTGCCTGGCATCTGCCAGCAATGATTTATACCGTCTGGCTCTTTCAGAACATTTTGCCAGATATGACAATCTCCATACTTATCTCAATTCTGCCTGTCAATCCATTGATGCAGATGGCGTAAATGTTTTAACAAATGGAGCATCTACGCATATCAGTGGTGATAAAGTTCTTCTTTCACTGGGCTTCCGGCCAGATGCAAAACAGGTATCCTCTCTTTATGGCATTGTACCGGATACTTATTATGTCGGAGATTGTGAACGTGTTGCAACTGTCGCAGAAGCAGTAAATAATGCATATTTTATCGGAGCAAACGTTTTCCAGGAACAGGATATCATCTAACATCCTCATAAAACATTTTGTGTGATAGAAAATTCCTGTCACACAAAAATGCCCAGGCCATAAGGTCTGGGCATTTTTGATGTAATGAATGAATATCATTTTCTTTTACAGATTCTCTTCAAAAAAGGATTTTACTTTTTCTTCTGCAATATTCTCATCTTCACCTTCAATGACAATATGTACTTCATCACCATGTGCTACTGCAAGGCTCATAAGTGCCAGAAGTTTCCTTGCATCTGCTTTTTTACCCTGTTTTTCAACTGTAACAACACTCGCAAGACCTTTCACTGTATTTACCAGCTGCGTTGCCGGTCTTGCATGCATTCCAATCGGGTCTTTCACCGTATAATAAAATTCTTTCATTTTTTCCTCCTTTTACTACATCTGTACAGTTTTTTCTATATTACAGATTATTTCTAGTATTATTATATTCTGTAACACCACGTTTTCCCACTTTCATATTTGCACCAGTCTGGTGCAATTTCTCATATTGTGAAAAATTATTTTTTTAATATAATAAAATAATATAAGTATAATTATGTCGAAAAATGGAGGGTTTGTTATGACGAACAAGAAACTTGATGTTCTGGATTATCTTCAAAAAAACTCAACATGGAAAACAGCAGCAGAAATTTCTTCTGCACTTGGCTATTCTGTACGCAGCATTAAATCTTATATTCATGAACTGAACGAAGAAAAGCCTGATATGATTCTTTCTTCTAAGAAAGGTTTTCTTCTTAAAGATTACCCCGCCGCAAATGAACTAACCAGTGGTCTGCAGTCCATACTTCCCCAGACGAAAGAAGAACGGATTTCTTATATTATAAAAAAACTGGTTGCGGAAGATACTCCATATGATCTGGACCAGTTTGCGGATGATTTATACATTTCGCCTTTGACATTGCAAAATGAACTTTCGGATTTAAAATCAGAACTTTCGGAATATGATCTGGTTTTAAAAACCAAGAATAATATCGCCTTCGTAATTGGAAATGAGCGTAATAAAAAGCGTCTGATTTCTTCCATGATTTACCATGAAACCAAATCATTTAACTGTACCTTAAGTTCCATCCAGCCTTATTTCCCGGCATATGATCTTAAAATTTTAAAAAAGCTTATTACAACCGACATGGTAACTAATAATCTTTTTATGGACGATTTTTTACTATTTAACTTTATCATCCATGTTGCCATTTCCATGCAGCGTTCCTCTTACGAAAATCAGTTGAATGTAGAAAACAGTGAAATGACTTTTCCGGAGGATATTCAGAATACCATACACAGTCTTGTGGAAGAAGTCCGGAAGTATTTCTCTGTTACACTCTCTGCAGGAGATCAGCAGGAATTGTCTGCACTTCTGATGTCACAGACCTATCCACGAGAGATTATCACCTCCTGTGCCCAGAATTTTGAAGATATGATTACGGATGAAGTTAATACTTTGTTTGAGCTTATCCAGAATAAAGTACGGCATCTTTTTTCCATCAATCTTAACAGTGAGAAATTTTCGCTGCGCTTTAAATTGCATTTAAGGAATTTGCTGATTCGTATCCGCAATAATATCAGCCTGCGCAATCCGCAGATTGCAACAATTAAAAGTTCTTATCCTTTTATTTATGAAATTGCTGTATCCATTGCCAATGTAATCAACCAGCAATATCAGGTGGAACTAAACGAAGACGAAATCGCATATATCGTACTTCATATTGGTGTCCTTATCGAAGAGCAAAAAGCTTATTCCAATAAGATTTCTGTTCTTCTGGTTCATCCGCAGAATGGTCTGTATCAGCTTAATCTGGCTGATAAAATCAAGCTATTACTGGAACAGGATGCTATTATCACAGGAATTGTTTCTTCTACTGATGAACTCGGCTTTTATCGGGATTATGATGCGGTTATTTCTACTATTCCACTTTATCCGCTTCCGGCTGTACCAGTCATTTATATTTCGGAGCAGCTCCAGACAAAAGATATTTCTAACATCATTGATAATATCAACCGGATAAAATCATTACATATGAAAATTATTGTAGAGCAAAAGCTTCGCTATCTTTTCCGGGATGACTTGTTTTTCTGTCAGGAACCTTTTCATTCCGAAAATGAAGCCATTGACTTTCTTGCCGGGCAGCTAGAAGAAAAAGGTATGGTATCTTCCGAATTTAAACAACTTATTTTGGAACGGGAAAGCATCTCTCCCAGCTCCTATGGAAATATCGCCATTCCACATCCACTGGAGCGTTGTGCAGAAAGCTCCGCAATTGCGGTATCCATTCATCCGACCCCTATACGCTGGGGTTCCAATAATGTAAACATTATTTTTATGCTGGCAATCCATCCTTCCGACCAGATGTTATTTAATGATATTTTTGCATTTGTCACCCAGATTATAGCCAACAATCATTATTTGCAGACACTGATTACAGCATCTTCCTGTCAGGAATTTATTGATCTTCTGTTATCTTATTTATCCTGAATTCTTTAAATATACTGTATACATTGTCCTGCTGCCACATATACTAAGATACCCCGGAGAGATTCATATAGGAATTTCTCCGGGGTACTTTAAAGAGGTTTATTATAAAATTTTTCCGTTTGTCTTAATCAGATTCTGATACCAGTAAAATGACTTCTTCCGGGATCGTACAAGACTGCCATTTCCCTTGTCATCACGGTCTACATAAATCATGCCATACCGTTTACTCATTTCTCCTGTACCGACACTTACTAAATCTATGCAGCCCCATACTGTATATCCGAAGCAATCTACTCCATCAATCAGTATTGCATCCTTCAGTGCCTGAACATGTTCTTTTAAATATGCGATCCGATAATCATCCTGAATGGTTTCTTCCGGGACGTCAATTGCACCGAATCCATTCTCTGCAACAAAAAGCGGAATATGGTAACGTCCATACAATTCATTTAATGCAATTCGCAATCCCATTGGATCTATCGACCAGCCCCATCTGCTTTCTGTAAGATACTTATTTTTTACAGAATTTATCATATTTCCATCGATAAGCTGAATATCTTTCCGGCTCGTTGCTACATTGCTGTTATAATAACTGAATCCAATATAATCAACCGTTCCGGCTTTCAGCACCCCTTCATCCCCAGGTTCCATCTTGATGGAAACATCGTGACGTTTTAAATACAGCTTCATATTAGAAGAATATTCTCCCCGCACCATTACATCGCTAAATGCATAATGTTTATTCATTTCTTCCATTCTTACCAGCTGGTCTTCAGGATTACATGTTTCTGCATAAAAGGTAGGATAAAGCATCATCATTCCTATCTTATTGTCCGGATCAATAGAATGTCCAATCTGAACTGCTTTTGCACTTGCAACAAACTCATGATGGGAAGCCTGGTAAATCACCTGATACGGATTTTCATCCGGCTTAATTTCTATGCCCAGTGCATGCTCTGGATGAAGCATATTGACATTAATTTCATTAAATGTCATCCAGTATTTTACTTTTCCTTTGTATCGTTTAAATAATACCTCACAATATCTGCAATAAAAATCAACCATTCTACGGCTGCTCCAAGAACGGTATTCTTTTACCAGATGATAAGGTATCTCATAGTGTGAGATTGTAACCACCGGAGTAATATGGTATTTGAGAAGTTCATCAAACACACGGTCATAGAATTGAAGTCCTTCTTCATTCGGCTGTTCTTCATCTCCATTCGGGAAAATTCTGCTCCATGCAATTGACATCCTGTAACAGCGGAATCCCATTTCTGCAAATAATGCAATATCTTCTTTATAATGATGGTAAAAATCAATTGCCGTATGAGAGGGATAATAATATCCCTCTACGACACCATCTGTTCGTTTTCGCGGCACTCCACGTTGTCCTGCAAGAACAACATCTGCTGTTGAGAGCCCTTTTCCGCCTTCCCGATAGGCTCCTTCACATTGATTTGCCGCTGTTGCACCTCCCCATAAAAATGTTTCACTCAATCCCTGTCCCATATCTTATTCCTCAATCTGCATCTGCTCTTCTCTGCATGTTTTCTTGTCAATCATTTTGAAAAATGGATACCAGATAAGTGCTGTAATAATAATCAATACTACCTGCAGTACTGCTGTCTGCCATCCCTGGGATAAAAATCCGGAAATTACAGGTGGTACAGTCCAGTTAACTTCTGTTCCGGTTAATTTTGGCACTATGCCGGATGCATATGCAAAATAACTCAGTAATGTACATACAATCGGGCTGATTATGTATGGGATAAACAAAAATGGATTAAGCATAATCGGGACGCCAAAAAGTACCGGTTCTGTAATTCCAAAAATGGATGGAATAAGACCAATTTTTCCTACTGATCTTAAACGTTTGCTCTTTGCACGGAATGCTAACATAAATGTAAAGCCTAATGTACATCCAATTCCACCAATCTGTGCTACAATACCAAAGGTATTTGCAAAAATCTGTGGCAGTTCCTGTCCTGCAGCAAGTGCGGCAAGATTTTCAGAACTTGCTGCCATTGTCAGTGGTGTAAAAAGAGAAGTCACGGTTGAACCATGGATTCCACAAAACATAAATACAGTTGTAAAAATCTGCATCAGCAAATATGCCGGTAATGATAATCCAAGTCCCATAAGCGGTGTCTGAATAATTGTATAAACAAGCTGGTGGAAATTACCAAAACTTGTCTGCTGTAATAATACTGCGATAATAACTGCAATCACTGCTGCAAGGAATCCTGGAACAAGTGAAGCAAATGAATCTTCTACTATTTTAGGCATACCTTCCGGCATGTGGATGTAGATGTTCTTTTCTTTGCATAACCACATAAGACGGCAGACAAATATGCTTACCAGCAATACACCAAACAAACCTGCTTGTCCCAGCCACTGCCGGAATAGATGCGAACAGCTCTGTTGGTGTCAGAATCAGAAATACCATTACTGATATAATAACTGCTGAAATCCGGTTAATTTCCAGTTCTTTTCCATACTGATATGGAAGTACTAAAAGCAGATAAAATCCTATCAACTTCATTGTTACGAAAAATAATGTGTTAAAAATATTGACCAGACCTGTTGCTTCAATAAATGATGTCCATGCCGGTATATCTATATACGCTCCCAGGCAGGCAAATGATCCAATGATAATAATCGGTAATAATAACTGAAAAGATTTTCCCAATGCATTCAAAAATTTAATAGATGAAATCTTATTTGCTATTGGCATCAATTTCTTCTCTAATACATTAATCAGTTTATCCATTTGATTTTCCCCCTTCAATCAGATTAAGTGCATCTTTCAAAATTTTCTCCCCATTCATCATTCCAAAATCCATTGCCGGAATAACCATGATCCGTTCTGCTGCCTCCGGATATTTTTCAATAAACGTATTTTTCTTAAATCCAATCTGCGGTCCAAGTAAAATACAATCTGCAAGCTGTACTAAGGTACCCATTTCCGAATCCGGATAAGCTGCAATTGTACATTCAATATTATCTTTTGCTGCAGCCTGCTTCATCTTCTCCACACATATTCCTGTGCTCGCACCATGCTGACATACTAATGCAATTTTTAACATTCTATTTCTCTCCTTTCTTTGTCTGCTTATATACCCGTATAAGCTCTTCCACTAATACTTTGATTGTGTCCGCACTGTTTAAATGGTCGCCTGCATGCATCATAAGCAAAGTTACTTTTAAGTCTTCCTCCTGCGCTTCACAAAAAAGAAGCTTTGTATGTGCTGCATGTGCCTTATTTAATGCGTCCTCTGAATCCTGCAATACTTTTTCTGCTTCTTCAAACGCTCCCTGTCCTGCAAGTGAAAGTGCATTTAAAGCAAGTGTTTTTGCCTCTCCAGCATTTGCAATCATTTCCATACATTCTTCTGAATGGTCCATTGTTCCACCTCTTTTCTAGTCCTTAATTGATATCATAGTCATATCTTATCTTATTTTCTTCCAGATGTATTCTTCTGCTTTTGCACGGTATGTGTGCAAATGATGAAAATCTGATGTAAAAAAAGAGGTGCTGCATCGTGCTAACACCTCTTTGATAGATTTTTAAACGATTCTAAATTTCTATTATCGGCTGCTTTGCCTTGTCTTATAATAAAAGCCATCCTTGAAAGACTATCGTTTTGTCTTTCTTAGGATGACTCTATTATTGCAAATTACAAGTCCATAAATCTTCTCTTGTGCATCGAATCTTCGTTCTTTATTTGCTTTTATACATTCTTTTTAGTCCTATTATTTTTCTACCCTTATCTTTGGCTTATTAGCCTCTCTGCCTTCCAACCAAGGCACTGTAGCATTTGCAAATATTGCAATTTCAACAAATGCAAATATCGCAACGATTATCACCTTCACAATTATCCTTACTGTAATAACCATAATTTCTATCAATTCTTTTTATTATCTTCTGAAGTTCTTCACTTTCAGATTGTATAATGCCGTCACTTTCAACCATCACCTAATAGGAGAGCTTGTGGGGTTTTATCCTATTTTCTACTTTAGAATGTTATAAAATATAATGGGACAGGAACTCAAATAATTTCTGATTCGTTTCTTCATTCAGTTCTTCAGCCTGCAAATATTCAGGCAGTGGAATTCCCTGCTGGCATTCTCCGCAGATATCAATGCCAAGTATATTTCCGTTTTCCAGAAAATGTGAGAGCAATCGCTCCAGCATCGGAAGTGACATATTCCCCTGACTCCAGTTAGTCTCTGTATATTGTTTATCCAAGATGTCTTTATCTATGGAAATATAAACCGGCAGATTCTTTTTCATTTTCTATATAAAATGGATAGATATCCACCTTATTAACTTAATTCTGTTGTGTTATTCCTAAGCCATTCTGTAATGTCATCAATTACCTTATCCGGATCACAGTAATAACGACGGTCACATATTTCAAACGAAATTGTCCCCTCATATCCTCTGCGCTTCAGATCTTTATAATACTTTTTCATTGGAAAATCTCCGTCTCCGGGAACTGTATGTCCCCGATCGTTAAAATGCACATGAACAAGCTGAGCACCTAAATTATCCATATAGTCATCTATGCTTTCTTCGGCGTAGGTCATCTGATCCAGATCTACCATACCATGTATGTGAGATGAGCCTATCTCTTCTATCATTCGTTTCAGATCTGAACTTTTTATCAGCACATTTGTTGTTGTTACCTTCAACTCCTCCAGCATCAGCTCCACATTCTTTTTCTCACAATAAGCACCCAACTGCTGCAGAGAATCCCTGCAATACTTCCATGCATCTTCCGGTGACTGATCGAAATATCCAAATCCGGTACTGATCTGAACTTTATGGCAGCCAAGAAATTCCGCCGTATCAATAGCTCGCTGATAATAACGAATACTGGACTCACGTGTTCCTCTATCCTGTGTGCAGAAGTTAACCGGGTATGTACAATTCTCCGGTGTCATTGCCATAACACTTAGGTCTCTTCTCCTAATCTCCTTTTCCAATTCAAGTAATGAAAAAAGAGAATAATCAAATATATTAAACTGTGGTGCACTACAATACAGATCAATACTGTTAAATACTGACTGTTCTACCTTGTCCAGGAATTTCTTCAGCGAATATCTCAAATAATGATAATTCATTGGTGCAAATTTCATTTTTTCCTCCTGTATTCTCCATAATAATTCTAAGATCATGCGCATGTCTTTATTGGTAGTACGTACAATAGTAATTTCATATCTCGCATTTGATATGTATCACTTTGTATCTAATACAATAGTATATCTGCACAACTTCTTTGTCAATACTATCTATTTTTTTCGTTAAATTGACTATTTTCCCTTATTGTTTTTTATTGTATCTGCATAACAAAAATACATTGTAATATATATTCTATTTCAAAATGTATCTTTTTGATACTTGCAAATGTGCTCATAGATGCATTTATCAATATCATCCAACTCATTTTTGTATTATATTGTTATACTAAAAGCATAGAAGTTTGTATTTTATTTTTCAATATTTTTTCTTTTTTTTGCTACAAAAGAACAAATCTGCATATACAAATAGTCTCAAATGTATTATTATATATACACAAAAGTATTCAACTATAAAATCAGATTACAATATCTGTTTTTTTATTTACCGGAAAGGAATTTTCATTAAATGGAACTTGATAATGCCATAGCCACACCACTTTATAAACAGCTTGAAAAACTGATTCTGGACAAGATCACCAATGCAACACTTACTCCCGGCAATAAACTCCCGACAGAAAATGAACTAAGCGAACAATACCATGTCAGCCGTGTTACTGTAAGAAAAGCCCTTGCCGCACTGGACAGTCAAGGATACCTGGAGAAAAATCAGGAAAAGGAACATTTATCGCAGAAAAGAAAATGCAGCGTTCCCTTTACGTCAGATTAAGGAAGGAATGGACGATATTGCCACAGGCAATACCAGACTATTTTCCGAAGCTATGACTGATATCAGGAGCCACCGCAGTCGATGAGCTATCAGTTTTATATCACTTCCACCGCAGAACACGATATTATGCGTGCTGCGGATTACATCGAATT
>OLNX01002972.1_pt1 | contig 11920 bp, 10 predicted proteins | sample 1672611 | NCBI WGS metagenome assembly OLNX01 (sample SAMEA3136705, study PRJEB25190) | human gut metagenome
GGTTTCCTTTTGAAGATTGTGTTGCCGGCATTGACAATTTCGCTGATCTGGGAAAATCAGACTACCTTTTATACAATGGCCCGTTATGGCAGAATGGTCATTGCACAGATTCTCATGTACTTCATCATGGCAGCAGGAGGGATCCTTGGAAGCAGAATCTGCCACTTAAGCGGAACAACATCTAATGTACACCGTGGTTGTTCTGTTGGCGGTAATTATGGATTTCTTGTGATTCCTCTGATCATGACTCTGTTCGGCGATCAGGGCGGTAATGTTTATATCCCGATTTGTTCGGTCATTGATACTACTTTGGTCTGGACTCTTGGATTTACATTATTTACGAATGGAGTAGGACAGAAAGAAAACCCGTGGAAAAAAATCATCATGAATCCGATTTTCATTTCTATCATACTTGGATTATGTCTGACCAGTTTTCACATTCCAGTTCCTGATATGATCATGAACACCATAGATTCTGTTGGCAATACCTGCTACAGTTGGGGGCTGGTTTACCTTGGATGCAGTCTTGGATTTATGAAGCTCACAAATATTTCTAAATACAGATCTATCCTTGTACTTGTGTTTACAAAGTTACTCGTGATTCCATTGATTGTTTATTTTATTTCCCATCATTTTCTCACAAATGTTGAAAGTATGATTCTTATGTTGATCAGTGCAGCTCCATCCATGACAACTTCCAGTATGATTGCGGAACAGTATCATCTGGATGAGGAATATGCTTCCACGGCAGTAGTAACAACAACTTTATTTTGTATGTTCATCATTCCATTACTTTTTGGTCTGATTTCACTTTAAAATAACGTTTCTTCAGGAGAATAGTGAGAATATATAAATGAAATTACGTGTTAAAGATATTGTAAAAATATGGAATAATGGTGCTGCTTCCCTGGTAGCAGGTCAGGAAGGACTCATGCGCAGGATAGAGGTATTTGATATGATGGAACAGCCTAATATCAAACCATGGCTCAGGGAACACCTGCTCCTGATCACTACCGGATATGTGATTCGAAATGACAAAGAAGCTCTGCTGAACCTGATCCGCGATATGAATGAGGTGAATGCATCTGCGCTTGCCATCAAAACCCGTTTTTTTGAGGATTTTCCCAAAGAAGCACTTCAACTGGCGGATGAACTGAAGTTTCCGTTATTTTTTCTCGATAATAATGCTGGCTTTGTGGAACTTGTTTTTCCTGTCATGACAGCAATCGTAGAATCCAGAAGCAGCATTGAACTGGATACTCGTTATCAGATTGGAAAAGAAAACAAATCAGAACTTGATAACAGACTATTCTTTGATCTTATCAACCGTAAAATTACACAGCCAGAGGAGGCAGAATATCGTACAGCCTCTTTACAATGGCCATCAGAACCAGTGCGTATGATTGCGCTGTCTCTGGAAACTGAGAAAAATTCTTTTCTTCTTGAAATGAAAAAAGAACAACAGACAAAAGCAATTTCCAGAATTCTTGAAAAAAATCATATACGAAATGCTGTAATATGTAGCAAAGAAATGTGCTTTGCGCTCATGGGAATATCCATAAATGATACACTCCTTGATACAATTGTAAATGATATGATTCAAAAAACTGTCGAAATTAATAATTGCGCATGTTCTGCAATTATCAGCAACCCTCTGTCAGATTATCTTAAACTGGCGGATACTTATCAAAAACTCAAAGAAGGTTTTCATATTCGCATGATCCGAAAGCAGCAGTGGCAGTATATTTTCTTGGATGAACTTCAATATGATCGTATTATGCTGCATATATCCAAAGACACGGAAGTACACCAATTTATCAGGTGTAAGCTTGGCCCATTAGTGGAATATGACCGTGCTCATGATACGCAGCTGCTCGAGACACTTGAAGCACTCATTCAGAATCATAATTCCCGCAAACTTGCTGCGGAATCCCTTTTTTTGCATAGAAATACTATGGTACATCGTATCAACAAGATCGAAGAAGTGTTGCATTGCAGCCTGGATGATACAGAAATAATAGAACAGCTGGAATTTGCTATAAAAATGAAAATGTATGCACATTAAAAACAAATGTGCATCGTGCACAATATTTTGCTAAAAAAAAGTGATTTCAAGCCGATGATTTTATCAATGTAAAGTGATATTATCTTAAATCATGAATGTGAAGCCGATGTGGGCATTCCTACATCGGCTGATTTTGTATTCTGGCCCGCTGTTATCCGGAATATGAGCACATGAACTTTTTACGAATGGAGGAGATAATATGGCTAGTAACACAAACAAGGATTACACACAGATGCATATTAAAGCATCTGATCATCCAAAAGCGTATGCACCACATATTCTTATTTTGAATATCGTGATGAGCATACTCGGTGCAATTATCGGACTTGAACTGATCGTACGTACCGGTGTCGCACCAAACACATCTATCGTAGGAGCGTTATTTGCAATCGTTATTTCACGTTTACCTGTCGCATTTTTAAAGAAATACCAGAGTATCCACTGTCAGAACATGATTCAGACATCTATCTCAGGAGCAACATTTTCAGCAGCAAACTGCTTCCTGCTTCCAATCGGTGTTCCGGTAATCATGGGTAGAATGGATCTTATGTATCCTATGCTTGTTGGTGTATTTCTTGCAACCATCATTGATGCAACAATTCTTTATAAAACATTTGACAGCGAAATGTTTCCGGCAGAAGGAGCGTGGCCTCCTGGAGTTGCATCTGCAGAATCTATTCTCGCAGTTGTAGAAAAAGGAAAGAAAGCCCTTCTTCTTATTGTAGGTGTAGTTATTGGTGTCGGTGGTAAGATGATCGGTATTCCTACAGACCTTCTCGGCGTATCATGGTTCGGCGATTTCGCAGCTATGACAGCTCTTGGCGTAGGATCAATTGTAATCGGTATCATTAAGACAAATGGATTTATCATTGATATCTTCGGACACAGCTTCCCGGTCATTACAAATATCTTCGGCGAAGGTGTAGACTTAATGGCTTCAAACATGTTCAAATACATGCCTCACGGTATTATGATTGGTGCCGGCCTTGTATCCCTTATCCAGTGTGGCCGTATGCTTTTCAAGAAGAGTGACGGAGACAGTGCAGCTGGTAAATTTACATCCAGTATGGCAAACATGAAAAAAGCCTTAGGCGGTGGATATGTTGCATACCTGGTAGTAGCAGTCCTTCTGGCAGTGATCACAGGTATCTGGTCAGAAATGGGAGTTGTTCAGCTGGTCATCTGGGTGATCTTCTCAGCTTTTGCAGCAATTGCTTCCGAACTTATTGTGGGTATTTCTGCAATGTATTCAGGATGGTTCCCGGGATTTGCAACAGCACTTATTTTCCTTATCGTAGGTATGTTGATCGGATTCCCGTCACTTCCACTTGGAATTCTTGTTGCTTATACTTCCGCAACAGGTCCTGCTTTCTCTGATATGGCATATGACCTCAAATGTGGTTACATCCTTCGTGGATGCGGACAAGATCAGGAACTTGAGCTTGAAGGAAGAAAACAGCAGTATATCAGCGAGATCATTGGCTTTATAGTAGCATTTATACTCGTAGCTATTATGGCAAAACAGTACTTCTCCCAGGGCCTTTTTGCCCCAGTTGATGCTACTTTTGCAGCTACGATTGAAGCAGGTGCCGGCGGAGATGTTGCCAAATGGCTGCTTATCTGGGCTATTCCGGGTGCAATTATCCAGTTCCTTGGCGGTTCCAGACAGGTTGGTATCCTTTTTGCAACTGGTCTTCTTGTTGGTTCCACTATTAACGGTCTGACAATTCTGATCGCATTGCTTATTCGCTACATTCTTGTTAAAAAGGACAAAGAAAACGAGCAGACCCTCAATATTATGGGTGCCGGTTCACTTGCCGGAGCAGCTCTGTACAGTTTCTTTACGGCTACATTATCACTTGGTAAAAAGAAATAATAACGGGAGATGATTAATAAAATGAAAACTAAAGGAATCCGTCTTACAAAAGATGTCCTTGATGCTGCACTCACCGGAGGAACCATCCTCGGCGGCGGTGGTGGCGGCGATCCGAAAAAAGGCAGAAAATACGCTGAGATTGCAGTTGATTATACCGATCTCAGACTTATTACAATCGATGAACTGGATGAAAATGATGTATTATTGACAGCTTCTCTGGTAGGTGCACCAAATGCGCCAGCCCAGTTCATGACTCCGAAGGATATCGCAAAAACTGTTGAAATCCTTCAGAAAAACTGTGATTTTCATATTGGCGGCATCATCACAAATGAGCAGGGTGGAGAAGCTACTGTAAATGGCTGGCTTCAGGCTGCCGTTACAGGACTTCCGGTTGTGGACGCACCGTGTAACGGACGTGCACATCCGACAGGAGTAATGGGAAGTATGAATCTTCACAAAATTCCTGATTATACCACCGTTCAGGCATGTGTCGGCGGCAATCCGGATACCGGAAATCATATTGAATGTTTCTTTGAAGGAAATATCGATCATACTTCTAAAATGGTGCGTCTTGCATCTATCGAAGCTGGTGGTCTGGTTGCGGTAGCAAGAAATCCGGTCAAAGTATCCTATGCCAGACAAAATTGTGCCATTGGTGGTGTCAGCTTTGCAATTGAAACAGGAAAAGCATTCTTAAAAGGACTTGAAACTTCCGTAGAAGAGGGTGTAAACAGTCTCTGTACTTTCCTGAATGGACGCATACTTGCCAGAGGTCCGGTACAGAATTTCTCAATTGAGACAACTGGAGGTTTTGATGTAGGTTATGCAACCGTAGACGGCTGTGATATGACTTTCTGGAATGAATACGCAACTGTAGAAAAAGATGGTGAACGACTTGCTACTTTCCCTGACCTTATCATGACGATCAACGCAAAAACAGGTGAACCTGTAACAACAGCCATGATGGAAGAGGGCCTTGATGTCTACGTGATCACCACAGACAAGAAGAATCTGAAACTTTCGCCGACCATGTATGCGCCGGAATTGCTGAAAGCAACAGAAGATGTAATCAAAAAAGACTTAATCAGTTATTTGGATAAGTAATCAGGAGGAAATAATAACATGTTAATGAAAGAAATTATTGCTGCTTATGATGTACTTGACAGTTCATTCGTAACAGGAGAAGCAGTAAAAGAATATCTTCTCGGAATTAAAGCGGATGCCAACGTTGAGGTTTATGAACTGGTTGGACCTAAGGGAAGCACAGATATGCTTAAAGTTCGTATTCCTGGCAAAAATGGTAAAACAAACGGTGGAGATGCTCCAACAATCGGTCTTCTTGGAAGACTTGGTGGAATCGGTGCACGTCCGGAACGTATCGGATTCGTATCAGATGGTGACGGTGCTCTCTGTGCAGTAGCTCTTGCAGCAAAGCTGCTTGATATGCAGAACAAGGGAGATTATCTTGACGGTGATGTATTTATCTCAACACATATCTGCCCACATGCTCCGACAGCCCCTCATGATCCGGTTCCATTCATGGGATCTCCAGTTGAAATGGCACAGGTAAATAAAGAAGAAGTTTCTCCTGACCTGGATGCACTGCTTGTTGTAGACACAACGAAAGGAAACCGTGTAATCAATACAAGAGGATTTGCGATTTCTCCTACAGTAAAAGAAGGATATGTATTAAGAACTTCTGAAGATCTTCTTGATCTGATGCAGATCACTACAGGACGCCTTCCATATGTATTCCCTCTGGCAACACAGGATATCACGCCATATGGAAATGATGTTCATCATCTGAATAGTATCCTGCAGCCATGTACAGCAACAGATGCACCGGTTGTAGGTGTTGCGATCACAGCAGAAACTATGGTTCCTGGATGTGCTACAGGAGCAACTCATGCTGCTGATGTTGAAGAGGCTGCAAGATTTATGTTGGAAGTTGCCAAAGCATATGGAAGAAAGCAGTGCAGCTTCTATGATACAGATGAATATGCACGTCTTCAGAAATTGTATGGAAGCATGAAACATCTTCAGACTCTCGGAAATGAATAAGAAGGGGGAATTTCACATGAAAATAGGAGCAATTACAATTGGACAGGCACCACGTACAGATGTGACCACAGATATCTTACATATCTTTGATGATTCACTGGAACTTGTTCAGGCCGGCGGTCTCGACGGTCTCACAAAAGAACAGATTGCAGAATTTGCTCCAGGCAAGGATGATTATGTTCTGGTATCCAGATTAACAGACGGAAGTTCTGTAACATTTGCAGAGCGTCATATTCTGCCAAGACTTCAAGACGCAATTAACCGTATGGAAGATGAGGGATGCAGTCTTATTATGATGTTCTGTACAGGCAGTTTCCCTGAAACACTTTCTACCAGAAAAATCCCTATGATATATCCATGTGAACTACTGAACCGTCTTGTTCCGCTAATGACCAAAAAATCCGATATTATCTGTATGACACCATCACCACTTCAGACTGAACAGTGTGAAAACAAATGGAAAAAATATGTGGATCATGTCAAAGCAGTTTCCGCTTCACCATATGGTGAATGGGATGCTCTTGAAAAAGCAGCAGAAGAAATTAAGAATTCTGAAGCAGATCTGATCGTTCTTGACTGCATTGGATATACACAGGAAATGAAGAAGATGTTTGCAGAAAAGACAGGTAAAAAGGTTGTTCTTCCACGAACCCTTCTTGCCAGAGTTGTTTCTGAACTTACAGATATCTGAATTAGCAGCTTTTATATAAAGGCAATATTTCACCGGGCATTTCGCAGGGTACTTCATAAGTCCGGCGAAATGTCCGAAATTATTTTTATGAAAAGAGGAAATCAACAATGGAGAATTTAGTGAAAATTGCAGAAGATGTTTTGACTTCCTGTCTTGCAGTGAAAACAGGAGAAGAAGTGCTGATCATCACAGATGACAGCCGTAAGGAGATTGGTGAAGCTATTTATGAAGCAGCTGGAAATCTTGGCTGCGAAAAACTGCTTATGGTAATGAAAGAACGCGAAGTAAGCGGGCAGGAACCACCCAAAGCAATTGCAGCAGCTATGAAAGCAGCTGATGTCGTGATCGTTCCGACTGCACAGTCTCTGACCCATACGAATGCCCGTATTGAAGCAGCCAAAGCAGGTACTCGTGTGGCTACTATGCCTGGTATCACAAAAGAAATGTTTTCACGCGGTGCAATGACTGCTGATTACAATGAAGTTGAAAAATTAACTGCAAAAGTAACAGAAATGCTGACCAGAGCATCCCGTGCCCGCATTGAAAAAGACGGTTATGTGTTAAACATCAATATTAGTGGAAGAAATGGTGTTCCAAGCCCTGGTGTATACAGAGAAGCTGGAAAGTGCGGAAACCTTCCTTCAGGTGAAGCCTATATTGCACCGCTTGAAGACGGTTCTGATGGAGAAATGATCATTGACGGTTCCATGGTAGGCATTGGTAAGCTTGAAAGTCCGCTTCACATGACGATTTCCGGCGGAAAACTACGTTCCGTAACAGGAGAGAAGAGCGGAAATCTTGATATTCTCCTGAAAAATGAAATCAACGGAACAGTCTGTGAACTTGGAATCGGAACAAATGAAGCTGCAATTCTGAACGGTATCATCCTTGAAGATGAAAAAGTATATGGAACTGTTCATATCGCCTTTGGTACCAACACTTCTTTTGGCGGAACAAACAAAGCAGAATGCCATATGGATGGAATCATCCTGCGTCCGACTTTATATCTGGATGATACAAAAGTTATCGAAAACGGAGTTTTTCTTATCTGATTTATTTCTGAACAGATAAAAATATGACAGGAGGAACTGATATGAATAAAAAGTTTAAAGTTGGTCTGATCCGTGTACTTACAACCGAAGATGAAGAAGTGCTTCAGTCACATGGAAAACAGATTATGGAATATTTCCCTGAACTGGAGGTAGTAACCAAATGCATTCCGGATCAGTATGAAGGAATACACAGCCCTGAGCTCGGTGAAATTGCTATTCCCAAAATTGTTGAAACAGCACGTTCTTTTACGGATGTAGATATGATCATCGTAAGCTGTGCAGATGATCCGGGTGTTGCAGAAATCCGTAAAGTTCTCCCGGACATTCCTGTTACCGGCGGCGGTGAGACAACTGTAGCGCTGGCTCTCAAATATGGAAGCAGGATAGGTGTGCTTGGAATTACAGACTATGCACCTCAGGCATATATGAGAATGATTCCTGAGCAGATGATTCTCGGCAGACCAGAAGGTGTACACAGCACACTGGATCTGATGACTCCGGAAGGAAAAGCAAGTGTACTGAAACTGGGTATGAAATTAAAAGAACAGGGTGCAGAAGTAATTGCTCTTGCCTGCACCGGACTTGCAACAATCGGCATTGCCAAAGATCTTGAAAAAGAGACCGGACTTCCAGTTATTGACCCGGTTATGGCAGAAGGTATGTTTGCTTATTTCGAATATCTCAGAAAAAAATAATATAGCTCAGACTTATAATAATCGGCCATATGCTGCCAGAAAGGTAATAAAGATATGTTATTAAACGAAGCTATTATGGGCCGTCACAGCATCCGGTCTTTTCGTCCTGATCCTGTAGAAAAATCCTTACTGCTTACTTTGGCTGATGCGGCTCAGCAGGCGCCTTCAGCCAGTAATCTGCAGGCATGGAGGTTTCTTTTTATCACAGACACGGAACTCAGAGAAAAAGTTGATCTCTTTAGTCCTGGACTTTCAGGCAAGTCTCCGGTCATCCTTGTGATTTGTTCAGATATGCATAAAGCAGCCAGAAAGGGTGGTAAAAATTCAGAAGTATACGGTTGTCTGATGGATGCTTCCATGGCTGCTGAAAATCTTATGCTCAAAGCTGTTGAATTAGGGCTCGGGACATGTGCAATCAAATCCTATAATGATTCTGCGATACGTAAGATTCTGAACATCCCTGAACGATATCGTATTGAAATGCTCATGTCGATCGGATATCCCCAGGGTGAACCACGTTGCCCCAAACGTCCTCCGTTAGAAGAGATATGTTTTTTTGATCATATTACAGAATCAGAGAAGGAGAATCATGAATAACCCAGAATTTGAATTACTTGTCTATCTGATCACAAGTGCAAAAGCACTTCCGGAAGAACCTGCATGTTATGGTTCAATCAGACTGACAGAGGCTGCATCCAGACTTTGCAAGATTATCTGTGAAAAATATCCGGAAAATGATGCTTACCGTGCACTGCTTGGTTGTATTGACGCAGACAAAGGAAAGGCATTGACAGAACCGGAAGGTTTCGCCAAAATGTTGGAAAAAGCATCTGAGATGCTTGTGGACTGTCTTTAACAAAAGCTCTGGAAATTCCTGAAATAGCAGGAATTTCCGGAGCTTTTTCTGAAAACAAAGCGGATATATGATTGTATATTCGACAGAATCATGGTAATATGTTTATATATCTACATAAATCACAAAATGGAAGGAGATTTATCATGAATCGAACCAGACAGATTTTAAAAAAATCAGCTGCAGTAGCCTTAGGTGCATCCCTGATTCTCTCAGGAAGCAGTACAGCATTTGCAGCAGGTTCCTATCAGGAAACAGAAAAGGCTGCCCTTAACAAACTCACAGACGGTATTCCGGAAACTTGGGATACTTATCTCGAAAATTACAAGAAATCTGCCGCCGGAAGTAAAAGCAACATGACACTTAAAGTAGAGGATACCGGACGTGCTCTGATTGGTGCACTTATGGGTGGAACGGATGTTTCCTGGCTACAGAGCATCAGCCTAGACAGTAATATTTCCATCAAAGATGGTGTCGAAGCAATCGTGTCTTCTGTTCTTCTGAATGATAACAAACTTTGTGATTTTAACGTATATATGGATCTTGCAAATATGATGGAATATATTCAGATTCCGGAATTGTCAGATTCCTATATGAAAGCTCCTGTTTCTTCAGATTCTGAAGAAAATTCAGAAGAAGCGCAACAGTTCCTAAACACCTATATGACGACACTTTCAGATCTTACTTCTGTGCTTCCGGATTCCAAAACACTTTCTACATTGCTGGATCGTTATGGAAACATTATAATTGACAGTTTTGAAGAAGGTTCTTCTGTAGAAGAAAGTGTATCTGTAGATGGCATCAGCGAAGAATGCACAGCATATGAAGGTATTATTTCTGAAAAATCAGCGTATACAATTGTCGAAAAAGTACTGACAACAGCCAAAGATGATGAAGAGATCAAGGCACTTTTTGACCAATGGTCAGATGATGCATCAAATGAGGAAAACCAGTACAAAGATTTCCAGAATTTAATCACAGATGCACTGGATGATATGAACAGAGATGACGAAGGATCCACTGAGAATGAAGCATTTTCCTCCAAAGTGTGGGTGAACGGAGATGGTAAGATCGTAGGTCGTCAGTTTGGTATAACGGATGGTACTGATACAACGCCTGTCTTTACCTGGAAAGCACCTTCTGAAGGAGAAGATTCTGCATTACTGCTTGAGCTTGCAGCGGATGATTCCTCTTTCACGTTTACAGGAAGTGGCAAAACAGCAGATGGTCTTCTAAATGGAGATTATATCCTTGCGGTAAACGGTACAGAAACTGTTGATATCAATGTAGAAAATCTTGAGCTCAAGCCGGAAAAACCGGGATATTATAACGGAACCTTTAATATTTCCTTCCCTGCAGCAGAAACAGACAGCAGCGATTCAGAAGCAGGAGAAAGCACAGAAGATGATACAGATACCTCGGCAACAGATATGCTGGCTGGATTTGGTGCAGTTATTAAACTTACATCTGATGCGGATGCAGATACGTCTACATTGGATCTGACAGTGACAACATCTGGTGCAGCACTGGCAACATTGTCTATCACAGGTTCCTATGGTGAAGGTGTTGAAATTCCGGATTTTGCATCTCTTGATAAAACTTACGATGCAACAGATGATGAAGCTATGACCGAATATCTCACAGAAATAAACTGGGATACTTTCCTTGCTAATGTCAAGGCAGCAGGTGTTCCGGATGAGCTGGCTACTCAGCTTGAAGATGTATTAAAAGCAGCGGTTGAAAGCGCTTCACAGCCAGCAGAAGAGGAAAATGCGGATACTGAAACAGACACAGATACTACCGCAGAAGATGATGCAGCATAATATAACAGCTGATAGCAGAAGCGTGATAATTGAGTCTTAATTTAAAAAGAGGATATCCTCTCAGGCAGAAGCCTTGAGGATATCCTCTTTTTTTACTTTACACCTTCCATATTCTACATTACATAATAGAAACGCAGAAACAGTTGGAAGAATTCCGAACCTGATTCGGGATGCTTCTTACATCCCGGAAACTCGAAGTATTAATGATTTATTTAAGCGCATGCAGGCAAAGAAACTTCACATGGCAATCGTTGTAGATGAATATGGCCAAACATCCGGTATTGTAACAATGGAAGATATCTTAGAAGAGATTGTAGGAAATATTTTAGATGAATATGATGAAGATGACCATTTTATTATTGAGCAGTTAGATAATACATATCTTATGAAAGGTTTAACTCCACTTGAAGATGTAGAAGAAACACTTTCGATTGATTTACAGGAAGAAGAGTATGAAACATTAAATGGTTATCTGACCTCTCTTTTGGGACACATTCCGAATATCGATGAAGATAAAGAAATTCGGGCAAACGGTTATCTGTTCACCATTCTTGCGGTGGAAAATAATACAATTCAAAGAGTAAGGGTAGAAAAACTACCTGAAGAAAAAGGAGAAGAGAAATGTCAGGACATTCAAAATTCGCAAACATAAAGCATAAGAAAGAAAAAAATGATGCCAAAAAAGGTAAAATTTTTACTGTAATTGGTCGTGAAATTGTAATCGCTGTAAAAGAGGGTGGTCCAGACCCGAATAACAACAGTAAACTTCGTGATGTTATTGCAAAGGCAAAAGCAAATAACATG
>OLNX01002984.1_pt1 | contig 11881 bp, 19 predicted proteins | sample 1672611 | NCBI WGS metagenome assembly OLNX01 (sample SAMEA3136705, study PRJEB25190) | human gut metagenome
CCATGTTGTCCGGATGCAGGGTGCGGCCGGTGCCGCCGCCGGAGGCCACGGAGAAGTACTTCTTCCCCTGCTCGATGCATTCCTTCTTATAAGTGCCGGCCACGGGATGCTGGAACCGGGTGGGGTTGGTGGAGTTGCCGGTGATGGACACGTCCACGCCCTCGGCGTGCATGATGGCCACGCCCTCGCGGACGTCGTCGGCGCCGTAGCAGCGGACATTGGCCCGCTCGCCCTCGGAATAGCGGATCTCCCGAACCACCTTCAGCTGGCTGGTGTAATAGTCAAACTGGGTCTGGACATAGGTGAAGCCGTTGATGCGGCTGATGATCTGGGCAGCGTCCTTGCCCAGGCCGTTGAGGATGACCCGCAGGGGCTCCTTGCGGGCCTTGTTGGCGTTCTTCACGATGCCGATGGCGCCCTCGGCGGCGGCGAAGGACTCGTGACCGGCCAGGAAGGCAAAGCATTTGCTCTCGTCGCTGAGCAGCATAGCGCCCAGGTTGCCGTGGCCCAGGCCCACCTTGCGGTCGTCGGCCACGGAGCCGTCGATGCAGAAGGACTGCAGGCCCACGCCGATCATCTTGGCGGCCTCGGCGGCAGTCCTGACGCCGGACTTCAGGGCGATAGCCGCGCCCACGGTGTACGCCCAGCAGGCGTTCTCGAAGCAAATGGGCTGGATCTCCTTAACGATCTCGTAGGGGTCGAAGCCCCGGGCCTTGCAGAGCTCCCGGCACTCCTCCACGGAGCCGATGCCGTACTGAGCGAGGACGCCATTGATCTTGTCGATTCTTCTTTCGTAGCTTTCAAACAGTGCCATTTTTCCGTCCTCCTCTTATTCCTGCCGGGGGTCAATATACTTGGCGGCGTTGTCGAACTGACCGTAGTGGCCCTTGGCCTTCTCCAGGGCGGTGGCGGCGTCGTCGCCCTTTTTGATGAAGTCCATCATCTTGCCCAGGCTGATGAACTCATAGCCCACGATCTCATCGTCCTTGTTCAGGGCCACCCGGGTCACATAGCCCTCGGCCATTTCCAGGTAGCGGGGGCCCTTGGCCTTGGTGGCGAACATGGTGCCCACCTGGCTGCGCAGGCCCTTGCCCAGGTCCTCCAGAGAGGCGCCCACGGACAGGCCGCCCTCGGAGAAGGCGGACTGGGACCGGCCGTACACGATCTGCAGGAACAGCTCCCGCATGGCGGTGTTGATGGCATCGCACACCAGGTCGGTGTTCAGTGCCTCCAGAATGGTCTTGCCGATGAGGATCTCGGAGGCCATAGCGGCGGAATGGGTCATGCCGGAGCAGCCGATGGTCTCCACCAGCGCCTCCTCAATGATGCCGTTCTTGATATTCAGCGTCAGCTTGCAGGCGCCCTGCTGGGGGGCGCACCAGCCCACGCCGTGGGTAAAACCGGAAATATCGGAGATTTCCTTGGCCTGGACCCACTTGCCCTCCTCGGGGATGGGAGCCGGACCGTGATAAGCGCCCTTGGCGACGGGACACATATGCTGTACCTCAGTGGTATAGATCATAGCGAATTCCTTCCTTCTAAATAATGAGGGATGTCCTCTTATACGCCATTATAGCAAGCCCACCGCGAATTTGCAAGTAATATTCCGAACATTCCGTGCAGCAGCTGGTGAGACGATACGTTTTTGCTGATTTGCTGCATCCTGTAGGACAGGTCTCTATCAAGTGTATCGTCATGGGGGCGAATAGCCGCGCCGCCTTTATCCGTTGGAAAGGCAATCATGCTATTCCTCCGCTCCGAATCCCATAGCACTTTTTCACGAACAATTTGGAAAAAGTTCTTGCCAAGCAGGGGTATTCGATTGTATACTTAGGATAGTTGACAGCGATGCGCTGAAAACGACAAATCCGAAGGGTGTTCTCTCTCGATTTGCTTATGAACCATCAGGCAGCATCGCGAAGCAGCGGCGAGGGGCCGAAACACAGGCCCGGTAAGGATGACGGTATGAAGAAACCAGAAACAAATACTTTACGTATTGAGCCCCGAAAGTTTCATGCATCTGCGGTAGGAATAGCGATGATGATCGCATATCTTAATTATTATTACATTATTCCAGCGTTTCGTATAGCTTTTCCGCCTATAGGCTTAGATACAGTCGTAGTTGTCCTCATGGGTGTCACGCTTAATACGCTAGCTTTCGCACATATTATTGCTACCAGTCGAACGTATATCGTGTCTGCCGAAGGAATTACGGTCATTTTTTTGGGCTTTATCCGTCGACTATATCCATGGCAGCGGTTCCAGAGTATTAACGCGTGCCCCATAGACATAGGCAATCCTTCGTGGGGAGGCCAACCGTTTTTAATGGTTTGCAGCACCGTGCCAATCCGGACGATGGAGGGGGGAAAAATTGATTTGGAGCGTACTATCTACCGCTGGCCCCATATTTTGTTCTTTCCTCTACTGCCGGGCGAGGAACGCATGCAATTTGAAAGCCTGCGGCGCGGGGAAATACCTTCTGACCTGGAGGATCAGGAACCCGACGAGGAGGAATAAGTATCCCGGCTGACGGAGATGGCTTGGGGCAGCAACAAGCTGTACTTTACCTACGACTCCATTGGCCCGGCGTCCGTGACGTACAACGGCAACAGGTATTTCTACCTGAAAAATGCCCAAGGCGACGTTACCGGTCTTGTGAACGCCAGCGGCACCATGGCCTCCACCATCGGCGCCGCGAACCCCCTGCGCTACCGCGGGTACGTCGTTCTAATATGTGTATGGGCCGAAGGGGCCCGGTAAGGATGACTGTATGAAGAAATTAGAAAAAGGCAACATGCGTATCTCCCCATCTGGGATGCATGACCAGATGATGTTTTTCATTATATCCGGTGTAGGAATTGATGTGTTTTATATCTACGCCTATATCTCCTACTTTAAACCGCCTACTCCAATAGCCCTTGACGTAGTCATATTCTGGATTTTTGGACTGATATTTAATGCGGTGGTATTTACCATGATTATTGCGCTCAGCCGGGTATACATTGTATCCACCAAGGGGATTACCGTGATATTGCTGGGTATCTTTCGTCACCTCTATCCGTGGGAACGGTTTCAGATGGTGGGCCTGTATCCCATAGCGAAAGTTATAGAAGAAACACCTGGCGAGGCATTCATGATGGTATGCAGCACCGTAATGTTAGAAGGAACAGCCGGTGGACGGATCAATATAGAGCGTGCCACCTTTCGCTGGCCGCAGGTTTTGATTTTTCCACCGCTGACAGGCGAGGAACGCATGCAATTTGAAAGCCTGCGGCGCGGGGAAATATCTCCCGACCTGGAGGATCAGGAACCCGACGAGGAGGAATAAGTGTCCCGGCTGACGGACGTGGCATGGGGCAGCAACAAGCTGCATTTTACCTATGACTCCATTGGCCCGGCGTCTGTGACGTACAACGGCAACAGGTATTTCTACCTGAAAACCGGCGGCACCATGGCCTCCACCCTCGGCGCTGCGAACCCCCTGCGCTATCGCGGGTATGTCGTTCTAATATGGGTATGGGCCGAAGGGGCCCGGTAAGGATGACGGTATGAAAAAATCAGAAACAAATACTTTGCGTATTGAGCCCCGCAAGGTTCATGCCGCCGCGGTAGGAATGGCGATGGTGCTCATATACCTTGATTATCATTACTTTGTTGAGACTTTTTACTGGGTTTTTCAGCCGCCTTTTCGCATAGCAATTGACACGGTCACGATTGTTGCTATAGGCTTAATACTCAATGTCGTAGGCCTTAGTGAGATACTTGCTACCAGCCGAACATATATTGTATCTACCAAAGGAGTTACGGTCATTTTTTTGGGTATCATCCGCCGTCTATATCCATGGCAGCGGTTCCAGAGTATTAACGTGTACCCTATGGACATAGGTGATCCTCCATGGGGAGGCCAGCCGTTTTTAATGGTTTGCAGCACCGTGCCAATCCGGACGATGGAGGGGGGAAAAATTGATTTGGAGCGTACTATCTACCGCTGGCCCCATATTTTGTTCTTTCCTCTACTGCCGGGCGAGGAACGCATGCAATTTGAAAGCCTGCGGCGCGGGGAAATACCTCCTGACCTGGAGGACCAGGAACCTGACGAGGAGGAATAAGTATCCCGGCTGACGGAGATGGCATGGGGCAGCAATCGGATGCACTTCACCTACGACAGCCTGGGGCCTGCGTCTGTGACGTATAACGGCGTCAAGTATTTCTACCTGAAGAACGCCCAGGGCGATGTCACCGGCCTTGTGAATGCCAGCGGCACCATGGCCTCCACCTTCGGCGCCGCGAACCCCCTGCGCTACCGCGGGTATGTATTATGTTAGGGGGCTTCATCGCCGCCAACTTCTGCGCATTTCCCGCGGTGTTTGCAGCCACTCTATTCGGTACACTGGTTGACTTTGGATGTTATTTTTTTAAAGAGCAATGCCTAAGAAGAAGGGTAAAACATGATCGGTAATATTTCCATAATAGGCTTTATTGTAGTGATGATTGCCTCTGTTGGCTGCATGATAACAGGGCTTTGGATGCTGTTTTCCCGGAAATATAAACATGATCCGCGGAATCCCATAGGCACCGCTATTGCTATGCTCCTGATGCCGCTTGGATTGGGATTGCTGGCCTTTAATGAAATGGGCCTTTTTCCGGCGCGATATTACCGCATTTTGATTGTTATTGGAATTGGATTAGGTGGAGGCGGCGCTGAGCTCCTCACGCTTTCTATCGTCCATGTTTGTCGTAAAAGCGGAAAGAAAAAGGACGCAAGAACGGGCATAGTAGGGGCATGCCTTGTTGGAATCTTTTTCCTGGTGATTTTGACGTGCATGATTTTCATGCCTTTTGTTCCTTGAAACAGCAATTAAGAACCAGGAACCCGACCAGAGTGAATAATCGTCCCGGCTGACGGATGTGGCCGTTAAAAGACGGTCACGTCCGGACAGCAAGCGGCATCCCTGGTTATGGAGGGCTTAGTTCCGTTGATTTCCATTCTGCGTGCGCCCAAAGATGCTGAACGTGCGATTAGGATGGCTGAAGTTGTTGCCTCCGCCATCTGTGCAACTATCTCGGCGATACACAATAGGGAATCACTTCCTGATGCGTTGCTGTCTATCGGGTCTGCGGCAGCGGCTGCCTACATATCGAACAGAGTTTCACCAAGCGGGCATAGCGCTGGAGCTATAATAGGTGGCGGAATAACAAGTTTTGCCGTAGGCGGAGCAGTTTCATCCGCCAAGACCGCAATCCATATTTCGATAAATTCATCCAGAAATAGAGGGCCGGCAAGGAGAATGACCGTGTAATGGAGGATAAAGAAAATAATCGAACGATGGAAAATAAAAACGCTCTGATTATTCCGGATAAGAAGCGTCTTGCAATTTTAAACGGCTTGTTTTATTCGCTGACGTCGGCTATTTTTCTGTGTCTAATGATAAAATACAAATATTATCTGGATACGTTCCTCCTGGGAATCGCTATGCTCATGGGATACATTGTATTCGGAGCCAGACTTGTATTGATTGGAGGCAAAGGATATGTAATCGACGTTAACGGACTTACGGTGATTTGGTTCCGGAAATGGAAGCGCTTTTACCGCTGGGATGAGTTTTTGACGGCTCGGAAATATATGGTCAGTGCCCCTCAAGTTAATCGGGAGGCGGTTGCGGAGTACGGCGGTGAACTGAGTACAAATGTATGCAGCCTGATTCCCGTTCGAAGCAACCGGCGTGGAGAAATATCCCAAGCATGGGTATTGCGCCATCCGTTCAAGGTCTATGTCTTTGCATTTGATTCATTTCATAATCAAATCAAATTTGAAAGCCTGCGGCGCGGGGAAATACCTCCCGACCTGGAGAACCAGGAACCCGACGAGGAGGAATAAGTATCCCGGCTGACGGAGATGACCTGGGGCAGCAACAAGCTGCACTTTACCTATGACTCCATTGGACCGGCGTCCGTGACGTACAACGGCAACAGGTATTTCTACCTGAAAAACGCCCAGGGCGACGTTACCGGTCTTGTGAATGCCAGCGGCACCATGGTCGCCACCCTCGGCGCTGCAAATCCCCTGCGCTATCGCGGGTACGTCTATGACAGCGAGACGGGGCTGTACTACCAATACTAATTATGTATGCGTCAGTGTAGATGCCAGAATGGTTGCCTTCGCAGCCTATGCTGTATCGGTAGGAGCAGGATGGCTACTTGCTTATATGCCGCAGTTGGCGCCTGCATTTAGTCAAATGTTCATGGGGTGATAAATCATATGAAATTATTTAAACGCATCATTCCGTTTTTTCATTTGTGTTTCTTGGTTTTTCTTCTGACAGCCTGCATGCTTCCATTTTCAAATCAGCCAGCGAGTACCGAATTGTCCTCAGAAAACATCGTGGTACAGGTGGATGGTGCAAAAACATCCTTGCTGCTTCTGCGCTGCACATCACACGAATATAAATGGAATGTCTATCGAAAGCCCGTCAGCAGCCGCAGCCTTCCGATACAAATACAGTATATCGAGTTGAAGGAATTGGATACCGAAAACTATTTCGGCCGAATAGATATTTGTTTTTCTCCGGACGACGGCGACTATTATCTTTATCTCAATTGCTCGGGAAAAACTTCTGAATCGGCACCGTCTGTATCTGACTCCACCCATTCCACCTTCTATCCGTATGTAATAGAAAACGGAGTCACCGTGATGTACATTTATTTTGCCTATCTTCCAGAGCTCCCAGCGAACTACACTGTGTATATCGATCAGGATGCCATTAAGGTAGTGCAGTAAATAATCTCATCGACTTTGTGACAGGCGGGTTTGCTTATACAAATCTGCCTGTCGCAGAGCACTGCCGCGGTGGACTATAACCTATGGCAAGACTATATACACAATAGTAGGCGTTCAATGGGAAGTCCATCACCTACGACGCCATAGGTAATCCCCTGTCCGACGGCACATGGACCTACGCCTGGCAGCATGGCCGCCACCCTCGGCGCTGCGAATCCCCTGCGTTATCGCGGGTACGTCTATGACACCGAGACGGGGCCTGTACTACCTGAACAGTCGGTATTATAACCCCACCTAGAGAAGGAGTGTACGAAATGAGCCGCAAAAAGAAAATCATTGCCGTCATTGCGCTGTGTGTTCTGACCTTTGCGTTGGATACTGTATTAACGGTTTACTGGCCCCGGCGGTCATATCCCACCTTGCAGGAAGCTGTGGATGCAGACGGATTATTCAAGGATTATCCGGAGATGCTGGCGCGGTCAGATACGGAAAATTATACCTTAGTCGCCGCTGGGAGCGATGGCAGTAAGTCTGAACGGGGTATGAATTTCAGCGTTTTCCGAAAGACGGCCAAGGGCTGGCGCGCTCCGTCCCAGGCAATATACCCCATTTCTTCGGGCCGGATCATAGACGTGGGAGACGATATCTGCTTTGTCGATGTATTCAGGGTGGCCGGCTCCGACTGTTACTGCATCAGTCTCCATATGAACGCATCGGGTACCGCCCCGACTTTTGCCGATTCTCTTGGCTCTGACTTTGGTACTTACAGCAATCAGGACCTTCCACAGAAGCATGCCGCGTGGGCGGTGCTTTCGTCGTACCCGAAGGGCTACACCGTGTATATCAATCAAGAGACCATTGTTTTAAACTGACGGAGATGACATGGGGCAGCAACAAACTGCATTTTACCTACGACTCCATTGGCCCGGCGTCCGTGACGTATAACGGGACCACATATCTGTACGTCAAGAATGCGCAGGGCGATGTGGTTCAGATCGTGGACGGCAACGGGAACATGGTTGTGACTTATATCTACGACGCATGGGGCAATATGCTGTATAGCCAGGTTTTACTTTTGATGTTATGAGGTAATTGCTATGAGGAAAGTATGTTTGTTAATGCTGATTATTATGACCCTATTATTAACGTCTTGCTCATCAGGTGACTCAAATATGGTAAGAGATTTATTTAAAAAAAATGAGAGAGAGACTGCAAATGAGCGTTTTGAAGCACTAATAGGAGCCATTCAAAATCAAGACCGTGTCGCTCTGAAAGCATTCTTTTCTGAAAAATCACTGAAGGAATCGCAAAATATAGAAGAAACTATCACCGCATTGTTTGACTACTTCCGAGGTGATATGCTTTCATATAATGACTGGGGCAGCCTTGGATCTATAGGTGGGATGAACGAAGATGGTACGGGACGTTATTGGAAATGCCTGTATGCGACTTACGATGTCGAAACGACCCAGGATAAGTACCGCTTTGCCATGGAATATATGCTGCTGGATACCGCAGATGCAGATAATGTGGGTATACGGTCTCTGTACATTATCAGATTAGCCGATGATACAGACCCGCAATTTGCATATCGGGGCGACGAAAAGTATACACCGGGTATTAACATCAACAAGACAAGTAAAATACCGCATTGAAATGTATTTCTGCAGAACAGCGTGAAACGCCCAGGATGTTGTCCGGAATCTCTCTTCCTACCTTCTGACTCTTTACCACGGCTGACGGTCACGTCCGGACAGCAAGCAGCACCTATACCTACGGCAAGGACAACCGGCTGACCAAGGCGACGGAGGGTGCCATCTCCGCCAACTACACCTACGACAGCTTCAGCCGCATGACGGGCCTGACCGCCAAAAACGGAGTCCCTCTTACCACAAAAATGCCTCATATATAAGACGGGTATAACAGCTTACCTGTCTTATATATGAGGCTTAGTTTTGTTCACATTTTCTTCTCTATCGCCTTACGCGCCTTGCTCCTGGCCCTTGTCAGCAGCATCCGCACACTGCTGGGCTTGACGCCCAGGGCAGAGGCAATCTCCGCATCGCTCATGTTCAGGACATATTTGTCCTCCAGCAGCTGCCGCGTCCGCGAATCCAGCTGCGGCCAGATCCGCCAAAGCACATCGGCATCGTCCCCTGCCGCCTTCGGGCAGCTTCTTCTGTTCATCTCAGGTTACACCTCCAGACGGACGTACTCGTCCATATGCCGGGTGTAGTAAGCGCTCATATTCTCGCTCAGGCGCTTGCTCATCTTCTCCAGAGCCTCCGGAGGAACCTTGTCGATCCGCTTGGTCTCGCCGGTCTCCCGGTCGATCAGGTAAAATACACACGTCAGCGGCTGCCGCGTCTCTCCTGCCATGAGATACACCTCCCATCCAGCTTATGCGCCGGGTGGGATGTCCTATCTCGTTCGCAGCGTTCCGCTGCATACACGGGGCAGCATTTTCCGCGCACCGGGACTCACCTGGATTCAAGGTGTCGCCGCCTTTTCGACTGCATGATCGCTGTTTTTGTGTTACTGTTAGCCACACCCGTACCCGATTCGGACACAGTGAAAGGAGAAACGCCATGCCCACCAGTGATCTGAAAATTGCCGCCGCCTATATCCGGGTATCCACCGACGACCAGGAGGAGTACTCCCCGGACAGCCAGGTCCGGCTCATCCGGGAGTATGCCAGGAAGAACGGATACCTGCTGCCGGAGGAATATGTGTTCCAGGATGACGGCATTTCCGCCGCCACCGCCCGGAAGCGTCCGGCCTTCAACCGCATGATCGCCCTGGCCAAGGAGAAAGAAAGGCCCTTCGACGCGATCCTGGTGCTGATGTTCAGCCGCTTTGCCCGCAATCGAGAGGAGAGCGTGCTGTACAAGGGTCTGCTGCGCAAACAGGGCATTTCCGTGATCTCCGTCAAGGAGCCCGCCGTGGACGGCCCCTTCGGCACGCTAATCGAAAGCATCATCGAATGGTTTGACGAATATTACCTTATCAACCTGTCCGCCGAGGTCAAGCGCGGCATGAGCGAAAAGTTTCTCCGGGGCGAAGCCATGGGCACAGCGCCCTTCGGCTACCGCATCGACAGTGCCAACAAGACCTTCACGGTGGATCCGGAACGGGCGGAGATCGTGTGCGATGTGTTCCGCTCCTACGCCGATGGCGCCGGGCTCCGGGACATCGCCGTGCAGCTGGGCGATGCCGGGATCACTACGCGGCGCGGCAACCGGCCGGACAACCGATTTGTGGAGTATATGCTCCGCAACCCCGTATACATCGGGAAGATCCGTTGGACGCCCGGACACAAAACCCGGTATTCCCGCGTACATATAGCGGACGGCGTGGAGGTTGTGGACGGCAAGCACCCACCGATCGTCTCCATGGACCTGTGGGAGGCTGTGCAGCGCCGCATGGATCAGCGCAAGGCGGCCTACGGGAGGTACCAGCGTCAGACTCCCGCTGCCTGGATGATGCGGGGCCTGGTGCGCTGCAGCGCCTGCGGAGCCACGCTGATCATGGTCGGCCGAAGCTCCTCCTGCCCCTTTCTCCAGTGCCACAGCTACGCCAAGGGCGCGTGTCACACGTCCCATTCCTTATCCCTGCGGAGGGCCAACGCCGCCGTGCTGGCGGGCCTGCGGCGCTCTGTGGGTACGCTGACCTTCCATATGATCCCCCACCTTACGTCCGCCCCGTCCCGTACCGCAGACTATGGCCGTCTGCTGGAGCAGGAGCGCCGAAGGCTGGCCCGCTGCAAGGACGCCTACCAGGCCGGCGTAGATACTCTGGAGGAATACCGCGACAACAAGGCGCGGTTGGAGGAGCGTATCCGCCGCATAGAAGAACAGGCCGCTTCAGCTGCTGCGGCCCCGGAATCCTTGGATAAGGCCGCTTATGGAAAAAAAGCGGCGGACATCCTCCGCTTCCTGGAGACATCCGCCGACGAAGGCGCCAAAAATGAGGTCCTCCGTTCCGTCGTTGACCATATCACCTATGAAAAGGCCAGCCGGCACCTGGCCATATACTTCTACACTTAATTATATCCTTTTGCCATCAGGTGGGCCGGATGGGGAACTCGGTGCATCGCTGCGGTATCTGAGTCAGCGGTACTCCATGCCATATCCGGAGCTGAAGGCTTTGCTGACGGACATCGGTGTGGAGGAATTAGACCATCCATGATACAGATGAATACAAGTTATAACCAAGGCCCCGGGGCGCAAACCCGGGGCCTTGGTTATATTACTTCTTCCCCTGTACGATGAACCCGGTGAATCCGGCTTTTTTCAGGCGGTCCAGCATCTTCTCGGCGTTGGCACGGACGGCGAAGGCCCCCACCTGGACCCGATACAGGGTATCGCTCTGGGCAGGCTCGGCGGGCTTGGGAGTCTCCTGCTTGGCCGGGACGAAGGTCACGCCCAGATACTTGCACAGGCCCTTGGCGATGGCCTCGCCGATGTCCGTGGTGTGCTCCACGACCCACTTGGCGCCCTCCACCGTGTCGTGGAACTCGCACTCGCAGTACACACTGGGCGCGTCGGGCACGCGCACCTCGTAGATCGGGTTCACCTGGATATTCTCGGACGTGCCGGGAGACAGCGGGGCCAGCTCCGCAAACACCGCCTTGCAGGCGTCGTACCCCTTGCCAGGGATGGCGTAGCAGAACAGCCGGGTGCCCATGACCTGCTTGTTGCAGGCGTTGGTGTGGACGCAGTTGTGGATGTCCGCGCGCCAGGCGTCGGACTCGGCGCAGCGCTGGGCCATGGTGGTGCCGAAGGCCGCCAGCTTCACCTCCACGCCGCTGCGGCGCAGGGCGGCAGCCTCCGCCTCGGCGATCTTCTGGCATTGGACGTGCTCGTTGGTATTGCCCCAGGCGTAGCGGTTTTCCGCCTGGTCGCTGGGGCTGATGTACACTCGCTTACTCATTGTTGTTGTCCTCCTCTCCCGGCAGCTTGTCCGCCGCCGTGTCCTCAGTGTGTACCTTCAGTTTTTTGAGCAGCGCCTGGAGGAAACCAGGCACCGGTGCACCAATGGCCGACACGTTCTCCAGGATGGACAGCAGCTCGTTGATCACCAGCCAGATAATGACGATGCTGG
>OLNX01002994.1_pt1 | contig 11860 bp, 13 predicted proteins | sample 1672611 | NCBI WGS metagenome assembly OLNX01 (sample SAMEA3136705, study PRJEB25190) | human gut metagenome
AGGCCGTTGGCCAGCTTGATGAGGGTGGTCTTGCCGCTGCCGTTGGGGCCCAGCAATCCCACGATCCGGCCCGGTTCCACCGCCAGGCTCACATGGTTCAGCGCCGGCGCGTTGCCGTAGTGCTTGCTCAGATCTTTACATTCCAGAACTGCCATTGTCTTCTCCTCCCTTGGTCTCCTCCTGCCGCAGCAGCGTCAGGATCTCCTCCCGGCCATAGCCCAGGTGAGTCATGGCCTCCAGGAACGCCTGAATGTGGCGCTCCGCCAAACTTCTCTTTGCAGATGCAATCATGGCCTGATCCTCCGTCACAAATCTACCCGTGGTTCGCTGGCTGTATACCAGTCCGTCCCGCTCCAGCTCCGTCAGGGCCCGCTGCATGGTGTTGGGGTTCACCCCCGCCTCCGCCGCCAGCTCCCGCACGGTGGGCAGCCGCCCGCCGCTGGGAATGGAGCCAGACAGAATGGCCAGGGTGATCTGCTGGGTCAGCTGGGTATAGATGGGTTGGTCATTGCGAAAATGCCACTCCATGGCCGCGCCTCCTTGTATGATTGAACTATGCAAGTAATACAATAATACAATAATACAATTTTGTCAAGTCCCAAATGTAAACTTTTTCCGCATCGGTTGACGGGGCGGGCCGGGAAAGCTATACTGGAAGATGAAAAGAAGTATCCACCCCCTTCCGCAAGAAAGGAGCGCTTTTATGAACCATAGCTGGAACCACGATCCCTTCCAGGGCGGCGGACCGGTGCCCCACCGCCCGAAAAAGCAGCGCAAGCCCATCGGCACGCCTCTGGGCCGGACGCTGCTGAACCTGGCGGTGACGCTGATCTTCGGCGCCGTTTATTTCTATATCGTGCTGCCGCCGCTGAACCTGCATTCCGGCGAATTCTATGTGTTCGTGCTGCTGCTGTGCGCGGTATACTGCGGCTGCGCCATTCTGACCTCCGGCTTTCAGGGCAGCGGAGCCAAGGGCTACTTCGGCTTCGTGAAAAAGCAGTGCACCGTGCCCTTTGTGCTGGCAGCGGCGCTGGCAGCCACGGCCATTGTGGGCACGGCCGTCGGCTGGGAGGTGTTCCGGGCCGGCTCCTACCGGGACCTGCTGACCGTGGACAACGGCGACTTTGCCGCCGAGGTGGAGGAGATCAGCTATGACCAGATTCCCATGCTGGACAAGGACTCCGCCGAGAAGCTGGGCAACCGCAAGCTGGGCGAGCTGGCGGACATGGTGTCCCAGTTTGAGGTGGCCGGGGACTATACCCAGATCAACTACAAGGGCCGTCCGGTGCGGGTGACGCCCCTGCGCTACGGCGACTGGATCAAGTGGCTGAACAACCGCTCCCAGGGCCTGCCGGCGTATCTGGTCATCGACATGGTGACCCAGAATGTGGACGTGGTGCGCCTGGATCAGGGCATCCGCTACACCACGGCCGAGCACTTCGGCCGGAATCTGAACCGCTATCTGCGGTTCCGCTACCCCACCTATCTGTTCGACGCCCCGGCCTTTGAGATCGACGAGGACGGCAACCCCTTCTGGGTGTGCCCCCGGATCAGGAAGACCATCGGCCTGTTCGGCGGCACGGACATTGCCGGAGCCGTGCTGGTCAATGCCGTCACCGGTGAGTGCGCCTATTACGACGCGGCGGATGTTCCCTCCTGGATCGACCATGTGTACCCGGCGGAGCTGATCATCCAGCAGTACGACTATCACGGCACCTATGTCAACGGCTTCATCAACTCCCTGTTCGGCCAGCGGGATGTGACCGTCACCACCGACGGCTATAACTATCTGGCCATCGGCGACGATGTGTATATGTACACCGGCATCACCTCCGTGGTGTCCGACGAGTCCAACATCGGCTTCATCCTGTCCAACCAGCGCACCAAGGAGACCCGGTTTTACACCGTGGCCGGAGCCGAGGAGTACTCCGCCATGGAGTCCGCCCAGGGCCAGGTGCAGCAGATGAAATACGCCGCCACCTTCCCCCTGCTGCTGAACATTGCGGACCAGCCCACATATTTCATGGCCCTGAAGGATGCGGCGGGCCTGGTGAAAATGTACGCCATGGTCAACGTCAGCCAGTATCAGATCGTGGCCACCGGCGGCGACGTGGCGGAGTGCGAGAGCAACTACCGCCAGATGCTGGCCCGGTATAACCTCATCGACGACTCCGACGCCAACATCCCCGCCGACACCCAGGAGGCCGCCGGCGTCCTCTCCGACATCCGCACCGCCGTGATCGGCGGCGACAGCCGGTATTACCTGCGGCTTCAGGGCGAGTCGGTGTACTACGTCATCTCCGCCGCCGACGCGCCCCAGGTGGTAACGCTGAACACCGGCGACCGGGTCACCATCACCTACCGTCCCCAGGAGGGCGCGTCCATTCTGGAAGCCACCGCCGTCACGCTGGTGTCCGGCAGCAGCGGTACCGGCACCGTTGACAACCCCACGGACCCCATCAAAATCAACCCCGCCCCGGGCATCGGCGACATCATCACCGACCCCGGCGACGGCGGACGGGTGGAGCTCCCGGTGGAGCCGCCCCCCGAGGAGGTCCGGCAATAACGGCAGTCCAAAAGGACCGGGCGTCAGCCCGGTCCTTCAGCTTGTCAAGAGAGTTTTCGCTCCTGCCCGGCGGCAGCTCTGCATTTCGCAGGCATGGTGCCATACCCCGGAAACAGTGTCTGTAGGTTTACAAAAGACATTTTTTCTGCTACAATGGAGTCTGTCACAAAATTTACGCCCCCAAGCATCCGAAAGGAGATTTTTATCATGAACAACGAGCTCAAATCCATCCTGTCCCGGGTGGACCACACCCTGCTGTCCCAGACGGCTACCTGGGACCAGATCCGGGCCATCTGCGACGACGGCGTGAAGTACGGCTGTGCCAGCGTGTGCATCCCCGCCTCCTATGTGAAGCAGGCGGCGGAGTATGTGGCGGGCAAGATCGCCGTGTGCACCGTCATCGGCTTCCCCAACGGCTACGACACCACCGCCTCCAAGTGCTTCCAGGCCACCGACGCCGTTCAGAACGGCGCATCGGAGATCGACATGGTCATCAACATCGGCTGGGTGAAGGACGGCCTGTATGACCGGGTGCTGGATGAAATCCGCGCCGTGAAGGACGCCTGCCAGGGAAAACTCCTGAAGGTCATCATCGAGACCTGCCTGCTCACCGACGCCGAAAAGGTGGAGATGTGCCGGGTGGTGTCCCAGTCCGGCGCGGACTATATCAAGACCTCCACCGGCTTCGGCGGCGGCGGAGCCACCCGGGAGGATGTGGCTCTGTTCAAGGCCCATGTGGCCCCCCATGTGAAAATCAAGGCCGCCGGCGGCATCGCCAACCTGGACGACGCCCGGGACTTCATCGCCCTGGGGGCCGACCGTCTGGGCACCAGCCGCATCGTCAAAGCCGTGAAGGCCCTGGAACAGGAATAAACACAATTAAACACAATACAAGGAGGAACTCAGCTATGTCTACCCCCCACAACAGCGCCGCACCCGGCGCCTTCGCCAAAACCGTTCTGATGCCCGGCGACCCCCTGCGCTCCCAGTTCATCGCCGAAACCTTCCTGGAAAACCCCGTGCTGGTGAACAACGTCCGGGGCGTCCAGGGCTACACCGGCGCCTATAAGGGTGTGCCCGTGTCCGTGATGGCCTCCGGCATGGGAATACCCTCCATCGGCATTTACTCCCATGAGCTGTACACCCAGTACGGCGTGGAGAATATCATCCGCGTCGGCTCCGCCGGTGCTCTGCGGGCGGACCTGGAGCTGGGCAGCGTGGTGGCCGGTCAGGGTGCCTGCACCAACTCCAGCTTTGCCGACCAGTATGAGCTGGGGGTCCACTATGCCCCCATTGCCGACTTCGACCTGCTGATGGCCGCCGTGGAGTCCGCCCGGGAGCTGGGCGTGAAGATGCCCGTGGGCAATCTGTACACCTCCGACACGTTCTATGACGCCGCCGGCCGCAACGACCGGATGAGGAAGATGGGCGTCATGGCCGTGGAGATGGAGGCCGCCGCCCTGTACTGCACCGCCGCCTTCCTGGGCAAGCGGGCCCTGGCCATCTGCTCCATCAGCGACAACCTGGTGCTGGGCACCGAGTTGACTCCCGAGGAGCGCCAGACCACCTTCACCAACATGATGAAGATCGGCCTGGAGGCCGCCGTGAAGATGGCCCAGCGGGGTTAAGTCCGGCGAAAGTCAGAAATTAGCACAAAAAAGGTTGCACTTTTCCGCGCCCTCTGCTATAATGTGCTCATGCCGGGCGTTTTGCGCCCAAAAATAAAAAGGAAGGTAGATTCACCATGAAAAAGTTTCTGGCAATGCTCCTTGCTGTGGTCATGGTCCTGTCTATGGCAGCCTGCTCCAAGCAGCCCGCCGAGGACCCCAACAAGGGCAAAGATGATCCCAACCAGATCGAGACCATCACCAATCCCGATCAGATCAACGACGAGATGACCTCCGAGGATGGCAAGTACGAGATCGCTTTCATCACCGACGTGGGCCAGCTGAAGGATAAGTCCTTCAACCAGGGCACCTTTGACGGCGTGAAGCTGTACGCTGCCAACAACAAGCTGTCCTATAAGTATTATCAGCCCGCCAACAAGGACCAGGCTACCGATGACGACCGCTACGAGGCCATGAAGGCCGCCGTGGAGAACGGCGCCAAGGTGGTTGTCTGCGCCGGTTACATGCAGGAAGGCGCTCTGCGCATGGCCGCCAAGGAGTTCCCCGATGTCTCCTTCGTGTTCGTGGATGGCTATCCCATCACCGAGGACGCTAACGACAAGGATGCCCCCGTTCTGAAGAACGTGGCCGGCGTGGCCTTCAAGGAAGAGCAGTGCGGCTATCTGGCCGGTTACGCTGTTGTCAAGGAAGGCTTCACCAAGCTGGGCTTCACCGGTGGCGGCGGCGGCAACAACCCCGCCTGCTGCCGTTACGGCTACGGCTTCGTCCAGGGTGCCAACGCTGCCGCCAAGGAGCTGGGCATCAAGGTCGACATGAACTACTCCTGGCAGTATGGCTCCAGCTTCTCCGCTTCCCCCGAGCTGCAGACCATGGTTTCCGGCTGGTACGAGGCCGGCACTGAGGTCGTGTTCGCCTGCGGCGGCTCCATGTTCGCCTCCGTGGCCGCTGCTGCCGGCGCTGCCGACGGCAAGGTCGTGGGCGTGGACGTTGACCAGTCCACCGAGTCCGACACCGTCATCACCTCCGCTATGAAGGGCCTGGCCGACTCCGTGCAGTGGGCTCTGGGCGAGTTCTATAACGGCAAGTTCGACGCCATCGGCGGCGTGGGCACCTCCCTGGGCGCCAACGAGAACGCTGTGGGTCTGCCCACCGCTACCTGGTCCCTGACCAAGTGGACTGTTGACGAGTACAACGCCATGCTGGCCGACATCGTCTCCGGCAAGATCACCATCGACAATGACTACAACAACCTGGAAGCTTACACCAAGGCTGACTCCACCGAGAGCGTCAACCTGCACATTATCTGATCGTCAGATCAACGTATCGGTACATAAAAAGCAGGAGCGCTCCGGCGCTCCTGCTTTTTCCTGTCCATATCCGCCGGTTTCACCGCTTGTCACCGGGGCGGAACAGCAGCGCCGCCAGAACGCCGAACACCACGGCGGCGGCAATGCCCCCGGCAGCGGCCGTCAGGCCGCCGGTAAGGGCCCCCAGCAGCCCCTGCTCCGCCACGGCCTTCCGCACACCCTTGGCCAGGCAGTAGCCGAAGCCCGTCAGGGGCACCGTGGCTCCGGCCCCGCCCCAGTTCACCAGGGGCTGATAGACTCCCACCGCCTGAAGAAGCACCCCGGCCACCACATAGCCCGTAAGGATCCGGGCAGGGGTCAGCCGGGTGCGGTCAATGAGGACCTGTCCCACGGCGCACAGCACCCCGCCGCAGAGAAATGCGTTGAGATATTCCATGGCTCATCCCTCCTTCCGGGCGGAAAATACCACCGCGTGGCAGATGCCGGGAATGCTCTCCCCCTGAAAGGAGGAGGTAGGGCTCAGCAGAGCTCCGGTGGGGGCAAACACTACCCGCTGCCACCTGCCCTGCTGCATACCGCCCAGCAGATACCCGTTCAGCACCGCTGCCGAGCAGCCGCACCCGGAGGCCCCGGCGTGCATGTCCTGCTTATCCAGGTCGTACAGCAGCATGCCGCAGTCCTGATAGTTCCGGGACAGGTCCACGCCCTCCCGGCCCAGCAGGTCCGTAACGATGGCATGGCCCAGGACCCCCAGGTCGCCGGTGACGATCAGGTCATAGTCCCCGGGGCCGGTTTTCGTCTCCCGGAACAGGGCGGACAGGGTGTCGCAGGCGGCGGGGGCCATGGCGGCCCCCATGTTGTTCACGTCGGTGATGCCCTTGTCCACGATCCTCCCGCAGGTAACGTGGGTGATATACGGGCCGTCCCCCTGGTCCGCCAGGATGCAGCAGCCGGAGGCGGTGGCGGTCCACTGGGCCGTGGGGGTCCGCTGGCTGCCGTAGGGCACCGGCATGCGGTACTGCCGCTCGGCGGTGCAGAAATGGGAGCTGGTCATGCAGGCCGTCATCCGGGCGTGGCCGCCGGAGATCAGCAGGCTGCCCAGGGCCAGACTCTCCCCCATGGTGGAGCAGGCCCCGTACAGGCCAAAAAACGGGATGTCGAAGCCCCGCAGGCCAAAGGCGGTGCCGATGCACTGGTTCAGCAGATCCCCGGCCAGGACGTAATCCAGATCCTTGGGCATCAGCCCGCCCTTTTCCAGGGCCCGCTCCAGCACCCGCTGCTGCATGGCGGACTCCGCCTGCTCCCAGGTGTCCTTTCCGAAAAAGGAGTCCGGGCACAGCTGGTCAAAGTGCTCCGCCAGGGGACCGTTTCCCTCGAACTTGCCGCCGATGTTGGCGTAGGACACCACGCTGGGGGGCTGCGCCAGCCGCACCGTCTGGCGGCCCAGGCGTTTGGACGTCATAAAATCACCTCTTGCCCATAGTCTGCCGCGCAGTCGCCCCGGATATGCAAAAAAACCGCCGAGCCCAAGGCCCGGCGGTTTTTTCGTTGGTTTTCTTATTTTCCCACAGCGTGGAAATACAGCGACAGCATGCCGGGGCCCACATGGGCGCCGGTGACCGGCTCGTGGGGCACCAGCAGGATGGGCCCCCGATGGCCCGCCTCCCGCAGCTTCGTCTCCAGACGCAGGGCCTCGCCGGGACAGTCCCCGTGAGAGATACCGATCAGGTCGTCCAGGTCGATGGCCCGCTCCTTATAGATGGACACCAGCCGCTCGATGGCCCGCAGCTTACCCCGGGTCTTGTCGAACAGGACGATCTTGCCCTCCTCGTTGCCCCGGAGAATGGGCTTGATCTGCAGCAGTGAGCCCACCAGCGCCGACGCGCCGGAGATGCGGCCGCCCTTGCGCAGATACTTCAGATCGTCCACGGCGAAATACTGGCAGTAATTCTGGCAGTATACCGTCATTTTCTCCACCAGCTCATCCAGCTCCATGCCCTGGCGCACCAGGGAGGACGCCTTCAGGGCCGGGATGCCCGCGCCCAGGGACGCGCCCATGCTGTCGATGGGGCAGACCCGACGGCCGGGATATTCCTCCATCAGCTCGTCCCCCGCCAGCTTTGCCGACCACCAGCTGCCGCTGATGCCGGCGGAAATGCTGAAATACACCACGTCGTCCCCCTGGGACACATAGGTCTCGAAGGCTTTTTTTGCATCGTCGGGGTTCACCATGGACGTGCGCACGTCGGCCCCGGAGCGCAGGGCCTCGTAATACTCGTGGCCGTCCAGCCCCTCCGGCGCGGGCTGGTCATTGATGGTCAGCGCCATAGGCAGCAGGTGGATGTTGTATTGCTCCCGCAGCTCCGCAGACAGGTTGGCTCCGGAATCCACAAAGATCTGGATCATATTAAAACAGTTCCTTTCAAGATTTTTGCCTAAGATGCTTATATATTCTTCTTTACCCAATCAGCCAGAGTGTCGAACAGCCGCTCATACCCCGGCATGGTCAGGTGAATGCCGTCGGCGGCAATAAGCTGCGACAGGCGATGGTTGCACAGGAAGGTCTGCCGCACCGGGATCAGGGGAATATTCTCCCGCAGGGCGATCTCCGCCGCCGTGTCGGCGTACAGCTCCTGGTGGCGATAGATCATCTGGGGCTCCCCCAGCCAGGAGAGGATACGGTCCCGCCGCAGGTTGTCCCGGCACAGGAAGGACAGATACCGCTCCCCGTCGATGGGAGGCAGGGTCATCATCACCGGCTGCACGCCGCCCTGGCGCAGGGCGTCCAGGGTCTCGTGCAGGGTGTCGGCAAACACCGGCAGCTCCGTGTTGGGCCGGTGGTCGGCGCCGGGGTCGGCGTCAATGGCGGCCCAGTCATAGTCGCTGTCGTTGCCGCCGTAGGACACCAGGGCGTACCGGGCCTCCAGGCCCCGGTCCAGGTCATGCCGCACCAGGCTCAGCCCCTTGCGGATGGTGGCTCCCATTTTCGAGCGGTTCACCACCTCCACCAGCTTGGTCTGGTAGCGCTGCATCACCTCGTTGATGTGAAAATGATAGTGGAAATCCACGTCCGGCACCGTGGCCTTCAGCAGAGAATCTCCGTAAATATAAATCTTATCCGGCATGGCAATGGCCTCCATCCCCGTTTTTTCTAATATAGCATATTGGTTCATGCAAGTCAACCTATTAATTACCAATTTTTCTTGCAACTGAACAGATATTCTGATATTATATAAGAAAACATCCTTCCGGAGGCATGCCGTATGCAATATGACAAAGAATTGATCGCCCACAAGCTGGACAGATGGGACCGGTTCATCACCGACTATCACCTGCCGGAGTGGGATTCCATTCCCGATCTGGGGCTGTACATGGACCAGGTGGTGGTGCTGCTGGCGCAGTATCTGAACTTCATCCCGGCCATGCCCGGCGGCAAGGAGAGCTTCGTCACCTCCTCCACCATCAACAACTATGTGCGGCTGAAGATCATGCCCGCCCCGGTAAAGCGGAAATACTTCCGGGTCCACATTGCCTATCTCATCATGATCCTGACCATGAAGCAGAGCATCAGCATCAGCGACGTGCAGAAGATCATCCCCGCGGACATCCCCGAGGAGGAGGTCCGGGCCACCTATCAGGAGTATTCCGAGAAATTCCGCCACATTGCCCTGTTTTTCAACCAACAGGTCCAGGACGCGGCGGAGGATATCCGCACGCCGGACCAGCCCGGCGAGGCCGCCGTGTCCCGCCTGGTCATCGAAAGCGCCCTGATCGCGGGCTTTTCCAAGATCCTGGCGGAGAAGCTCATCCGCCTGTGCGGGGCCGACACCCAGGAGGTCCTGGCGGCCGAGCAGGTTCCCCAGCCGTAAAGCCGCCTCGCCTGACAGCGTCGTCCGCCCCTGTGCCCCCATGGCCAACGTCATCTGGAAGCTTCTTGTCCCCCGCCGTCCGGCGGGGGACTTTTGCTGTAGAAAAAACACCGCAAAAACGGAACATGCGCCATTTTCCCGCCGCTGCGGGGCGGCACGAAGCGTTATGCCCGCTCCAGCAGCTTTTCCCCGGCCCGGAAAATATCCCCCGCGCCCACGGTGAGGATCAGGTCCCCGGGCCGGGCCAGGCCCGCCAGGGTGTCCGTCACCTTGTCCAGGGTGGAGCAATAGATGGACCCGGGGATCTTCTCCGCCAGATCCCGGGAGGAAATGCCCAGAACGTTCTGTTCCCGGGCGGCATAGATCTCTGCCAGCACCGTGATATCCGGCAGCTGGAGCTCCCGGACGAAATCGTCGAACAGGGCCTTGGTGCGGGTGTAGGTGTGGGGCTGGAAGGCGCAGATCACCCGCTCATAGCCCATGGACCGGGCGGTGGTCAGCAGAGCGTGAAGCTCTGCCGGGTGATGGGCGTAGTCGTCGTACACCGCCGCGCCGTGATAGCTGCCCTTGTGCTCAAACCGGCGGCCGGCGCCGTGGAAGTCCTCCAGGCCCCGGGTGACGGCCTGGCCGGGGATACCCAGCACATAGGCTGCGGAGGCGGCGGCCAGCGCGTTGAGAATGTTGTGCTTGCCGGGGATGTGCAGGTCCACATGGGCGTACAGCTGGCCGTGGATCATCACGTCGAAGCTGGCGCAGCCGTCGAAGAACGCCACATCCCGGGCATAGCAGTCCGCCGTCCGGTCCGCCAGGGAGAAGGTGAACACCGGATGACTCAACCCCGCCACGGCCTCCCGGGCTCCCTGGTCGTCGGCGTTGGAGATGACATAGCCCCGCTGGGGCACCAGGTCGGCAAAGGCATGGAAGGAGTGCTCAATGTCCTTCAGGTCCTTGAAAAAGTCCAGATGGTCCTCGCCCACGTTGAGGATCACCGCCACCGTGGGGAAGAAGTTCAGAAACGAGTTGCAGTATTCGCAGGACTCCAGAATGATGGTGTCCCCCTTCCCTACCCGGTAGCCCGCGTGGAGCATGGGCAGGGTGCCGCCGATCATCACGGTGGGGTCCGCTTGGGCCGCCATGAAGATATGGGTGGCCATGGAGGTGGTGGTGGTTTTGCCGTGGGTGCCGGAGAAGCACACGGCATTTTCATAGTGCTGCATGATGGCGCCCCAGGCCTGGGCCCGCTCATACACGGGGATGCCCCGGGCGATGGCCCCGGCGATCTCGGGGTTTTCGTCGTGGATAGCGGCGGTGCGGATCACCAGGTCGCAGTCCTTCAGGTTCTCCGCCGAGTGGCCGATGGCCACGTCGATGCCCTGGGCCCGCAGCTGGCAGACGGTATCGCTTTCCGTCATGTCGGAGCCCTGAACGATCAGGCCCATGCCCAGCAGCACCTCTGCCAGGGGACACATGCTCACCCCGCCGATACCGGCCAGGTGGGCCCGGACCCCGGGCTTCAAAAATGTTTTGATATCTATGGTAGGATGCATCATACCTTGGTCCCTCCTCGTTCGCGCCGCGGCGCAGGTTCATAAAATCCGTACCCTATATTATACTATACCCGGGCCGCCTGTGCAACTCATGAAAAAAAGAAAATCCGTCCATATTGCCAGGGATGGGAAAATCTGCTATAATGCGGGAAAAAGGAGGGGAAACCCATGCGATTGGATAAATACCTGAAGGTTTCGCGGCTTATCAAGCGGCGGACCGTGGCCAACGAGGCCTGCGACAATGAGCGCGTCAGCGTCAACGGGCGGGCCCAGCGGGCCTCCTATGAGGTGAAGCCCGGAGATCGGATCGCCATCCGCTTCGGGGCCAGAACCCTGGAGGTGGAGGTGCTGACCGTGACGGACAACGTGGGCAAGGCCGACGCCGCCGCCATGTATCGGGAAATCGGCGGGACAGACCCGGGACAGGGCTGAGACAAGGCCGGGATAACCCGGGACAACCGGTATATTTTCTGCCGCCCCCTCATATACATGATGCATCATGTGTATGAGGGGGCGGTTTTATGACGTATGAGACGGGGCAGCAGCTGTATCACCGGGTGGAGCTGGAGGGCCGGGACAAGCTGACGGTGTCCGGCGTGGAGGATGTGGAACGGTTCGACGAGGGGTGCATCGTCATGTCCACCTGCGAGGGGACGCTGATCGTCACCGGCCAAGGGCTGCACATCGGGAAGCTGAGCCTGGACGGCGGGGAGCTCCATGTGGACGGGCGCATCGAGGCCCTGACCTATGAGGAGCAGCAGGCCCCGCGAGGCTCCTGGCTGACCCGGCTGCTGGGCTGACGCCGGGGCCATGGAAAACTACGTCATGGCCCAGCTGTCCGCCCTGGGCGCGGCGGCGGCCCTGGGCGCTGCCGGGGGGCTGGTATACGATCTGCTGCGGGTGCTGCGGCACAGAAGGCCGGGGCTGACCCACGCCGCCGACG
>OLNX01003001.1_pt1 | contig 11839 bp, 8 predicted proteins | sample 1672611 | NCBI WGS metagenome assembly OLNX01 (sample SAMEA3136705, study PRJEB25190) | human gut metagenome
TAAGCAGAAGAAGAGAGATTGAAGATTTTGAAAAGACGGTCCGGCAGCTGAAGTCAGAAATGGAAGCTATGGAGCAGTCTTTGGAAGCTATGCGCCAAGAGCGTACCGGATACTATGCAAGAGTTGACGAGATACAAAAAGAGCTGCAGGAAGTCTATGTTCGTCAGAATACGGCGAAGATGAATGTAGAACAGGCAAGATCTAAAATCACACTTGCCAAAGAAGCATCAGAAAGTGTAAGGAAGGAGACAACCGAATTAGATCAGCAAATTACGGATATCAGTGATAATCAGGAATCCATTACTGTAGAGCTGGAAACTTCTGAAAAATTGGAAGAAGAACTTTCGGCAGAGATTGAAAAGAACCGGGAATTGCTGGAGGAACAGAAACTTCTGGAAACGAAAGGGCAGAAAGATGCCGAAGATGCACATCAGATGCTTGCCATGCTTCAGGGAGAGAAGCATCAGGTTTATACGGGCGTGACACTGTTACAGAAAAAAGGGGATGAAAGGATCATCCGGTCATTCCATGAAAGGACCGATGTCTTTATGACATCGATGAGTGATCAGGAGATCGAAGCGTACATTGCCACCGGGGAGCCGTTTGACAAGGCAGGCAGTTATGGAATACAGGGACGTGCAGGAATTTTCGTAGAAAGAATTGAAGGAGATTATTATAACGTGGTCGGACTTCCGATTTCCAGACTCTGCCGGGAACTGAAGAGCCTGGAAGCGGAGGATGACCGGAAAGAATGAAAGCAGGGTAACTGCACCGATGGCGGGCAGTTATAAAATATAGAAGTACGGGGGCAGAGAATTATGGCAAACCGCATTCTTGTGGTAGAGGATGATACGGCGATTTCAGAGCTGATCTGTATGAATCTGGAAGTGACCGGCTACGAAGTGGTTCCGGTTCTGGATGGCAATGAAGTTGAGGGAACACTGGAGAAAGAGGAGGATTTTGACCTGGCACTGCTGGATATTATGCTGCCGGGCAAAGACGGCTTTGAACTTCTCGGAGTTATGAAAAAATATGGCATACCGGTCATTTATATCACGGCTAAGGCAGATGTAAATTCCAAGATCAAGGGACTGAGATCGGGAGCAGAGGATTATATCGTCAAACCGTTTGAGGTTCTGGAGCTGCTGGTGCGTGTGGAAAAAGTGCTGGAGCGTACCGGAAAGCAAAAAGAGATCATACAGGTGAAAGATCTGGAGATCCATTTATCAGAGCATAAAGTGACCAGAAACGGGCAGACAGTCAGTCTGAAGCCGATGGAATATGATCTGCTGGTATTACTGGCAAAGAATAAAAATGTGGCATTTACCAGAGAACAGATGCTGAATGAAGTATGGGGCAGCAATTATCTGGGTGAGACAAGGACGATCGATGTACATATCGGACAGCTTCGCAGGAAACTGGATCTGTCGGATGTCATCAAGACCATTCCGAAGATCGGATATCGACTGGAGGAGTAGTATGAAGCTCTGGCAGAAAATATCTCTGCTCACGGCAGCGATTCTTTTGATCTCCATGGTAGTTTACGGTGGAATCACAGTGTATGAGACATCAAATTATAACATCAGGCAGACATCAAGTGCAGCGTCACGACAGGTGCGTGCGACCGCTTATGCACTGGGACAGAGTCTTGAAAATGCAGCTACGGAGGAGATGAGCGACACCGCAAGGAAAGCTTATCTCCAGTTTTTGCTGCGCAGATACAGCAGCAGAGATTACATGCTGCTTCAGGACTGGCAGCTTGCAGCTAATACCACGAATTTCGAGCTGACCGGAAACCGGCTTGAACAGTTTGATTCTTATGAGCCGGTGGCAGCTTTTCAGCAGAAAAACGGCAGACATCTGATGATCGTCGGACAGAAGATCCCGCTTTCAGACAGTAAAAATACATCGTATCAGCTTCTGCTGGTGCGGGATATTTCGGAAATTTATAACAATGTGCTGACGCAGATCGGCATGTTCCTGGTCATTTTGGGTGCAATCGTTGCGGTGGCGATCAATGCGGTGTTCTGGATGATACGAAGAATGTTAAAACCGCTGCGTGACTTAAGAGAGACAGCCGGTGCGATCAGCCAGGGACAGCTGGATCGCCGTGTACGTGTGCGTTCCAATGACGAGGTCGGGGCACTGAGCGTCTCTTTTAATCAGATGGCAGACCAGATAGAATGCCAGATGGAGGAGCTGGCACAGGTTTCTGAGCGAAGGAAACAGCTTCTTGGCAGTCTGGCACACGAGCTGAAAACGCCGATGACTTCCATCATCGGCTATTCGGATACGCTTCTGCATGTGAGGATCAACGAAGAACAGCAGAAAAAGGCACTGACGCACATCAACAATGAGTGTCGCCGTCTGGAGCGACTTTCCGGGAAGATGATGAATCTGCTGGAGCTTTACAACAACGAGACGATCCATATGGAGAAGCATCCGGTCAGCCAGCTGATCGGAAAAGTGGCGGAGCTTGAGAAGTATCATCTGAAAGAACAGGGGATCACACTGGAAACCAGGAGCGATGACACCGTTCTGCTCATGGACATGGATCTGATGGAGAGTCTTCTGGTGAATCTGATCGATAATGCCATGAAAGCTTCCAAAGAAGGTGATACCATTTATGTTGAAGCGGCCGGAACATGCATTCTGGTGGAAGACCACGGAAGAGGAATCCCGGCAGAAGAGATTCCGAAGATCACGGAGGCTTTTTATATGGTTGACAAATCCAGAAGCAAAAAAGCAGGTGGGATCGGGCTGGGGCTTGCACTTTGCACACAGATCGTGAAGCTTCATGGTGCAAAGATGGAGATCAAAAGCAAACCGGGCGTCGGTACGCAGATCCGGGTGATCTTTTCGGAAGAACAGTAAGGAGAAAAAATGAAAAGGGCAAAAAAAAGAATCTTACGAAGGATCGTATGGATCGGAATGATCCTGATGGCTGCAGGATTTCTGACCGGTTGTATGGAAACATCGGAAGATGACTGTATTGTAAAGGAAAAAGAGACAGAGACCGGAGACAGTATCCGTTCTTATTCTTCCGGCACAGAGGCAGTGGAGAATGTCAGCGTAGCAGAACAGGTACAGGCAGCGAGTCCCTGTATGCTGAGTGTGGAAGAAGGTAAGATTCATGTGGATCTTCAGGCGAGTGTTTATCTCCCGCAGGGAAACAGCATGAAGATCTACAAGGCAAAGACACGCTATTTCACACAGGAAGATATGAATGGCTGGATCCATATCCTGACGCAGGGACAGCCGCTGAAAAACGACAAGGGAGATACGATTTCCTGGCGGGCACAGCAGGAACTTAGCGGAATGGTGAATATAACAGATCCGTATGCTTCCTGGGCGGCGGCAGGCAAGAAAGTGTATCAGTTTGAAATGCAGAATCTGCTGGAAGACGGCTACAAAGAATCCGGTGTTTCACTCAGAAGGGAAGAATGTGAATATGTACCGTGGAGCAGGGATGACAGCTGGCAAATTCTGCATACAAAGGTTGGAAGAAAACGGATGAGAAAAGAAGCAGATGCTCTGCTTCAGACTCTGGGACTTGCAGAAGAGTTTCATTTTATGCAGTCACGGGCGGTTTACTGTACGGAAGATTCTGTGAATGAAAATACCGGGGAAGAAACGGAAACAGGCGATACCGGAGCCTCGGAGCAGAAAATGGGCTGGAGGTTTTACTATACAAGGCAGGTGGACGAAGCACGGATCAACCAGAGCACAGACCACAGCCTGTCAGGGGATATCCTGTTCGGACTGGGCGGCAATCTGGATATGGCTTCCCCGGAAAACGAGGGAGAGGGATACGACGGAACAGGATCAGGGACGGAAAACTGGAAACCGAGCCGGGAAGCCGAAAGCTTTTATATTACCTTTGATGATGAAGGTCTTGCAGAAGTGACCTGGATCAACCCATGTATCGTAGAAGAAAATGAGGGCGGAGGAGTTTTCCTGCTTCCGTTTTCAGATATTCTGCAGGTCTTTCAGAAATCGATCACCAAACAGTATATTCTCGAGATGCTCTCCGGCAACGGTCTGGAGGTTTCCGCAACCATTCAGACGATCCGGCTTGGATACCGCAGGATTGAAACTGAAGGCAAAGACGGAAAAAAGAAAAAAGAGCAGCTCATCCCGGTCTGGGATTTTATCGGTACTTACAGCAGTCCGCAGACGGAACAGCTGCTGGCAGATGCGGATGATCTCTGGGTGCAGTGTTACCTGAGACAGGAACGGACAGACAGTCTGCTTACGATCAATGCAAACGACGGAACCATCGTAGACTGGGGAAATGAATTATAATTACGGTTCAGATTGCCTTGAGGGGAAAACTCTGTTATACTCTTACTATGATGCTAGGATTGTGGGAGTGCGACGCACGGAACAATTCGTAGGCATCATAGTTGGGGACTTTTGACACCAACATCCTTACTATCTAGGAAGTGAAAGAAGGAGAAATCGTATGCAAAAATATGGAGAAATCAAAGATCTTGTAAATGCTGTTCTGGAAAGTTATGATAAATATCCGGTCATTCAAAACATCGACTGCCGCAGCCGGATCAACAGTGAGAGTGTCAACGACCTTCTGGAAATGATTCGCAAGATCCTTTTTCCAGGCTATTTTGAGATAAAAAATCTTCGAAAAGATTCGATCGAATATCATGTTGGAGAACTTCTGGAAAACATAGAGTATAACTTGACCAAGCAGGTCATGATGGCACTGCCGCACAGCAGCAAGTACCGTGAGGCGGATAAAGAGACCTTGATGGAAAGTGCAAGAGAGATCACGCACCGTTTTCTGGAGAAGATCCCGAAGCTGCGAGATGTGCTGGCGACCGATGTCCAGGCAGGATACGAGGGCGATCCGGCTGCGTTTAACACCGATGAAGTCATCTTTTCTTATCCGGGTATGTATGCGATCACAGTCAACCGTATTGCACATGAACTCTATCTGCTCGGTGTGCCGTTGATCCCGCGTATGATGACCGAACATGCACACAGCCTGACCGGGATCGACATCCATCCGGGAGCATCGATCGGAGAATATTTTTTTATCGACCACGGTACCGGTGTTGTGGTCGGTGAGACCACGGTGATCGGAAAATATGTCAAGATTTATCAGGGTGTGACACTTGGTGCACTTTCCACCAGAGGAGGACAGAGTCTTCGCGGTGTGAAACGTCATCCGACCCTGGAAGACAACGTAACCGTATATTCCGGAGCATCGATCCTTGGCGGAGAGACCGTGATCGGCACCGGAGCGGTGATCGGAAGTAATGCATTTATCACATCTTCCGTACCGGCTCAGACGAGAGTCAGCATCAAAAATCCGGAACTGCAGTTTAAAGACCGCTCCAGAAAGGCATCTGAGCTTGGTCAGGAAGGATTCTTCAACCGCAAAGAAGAGGACTAAAGAAAAGGAGTAGTATCGTGAAGTTTTTTCATATAGCAGATACACACCTGGGAGCGATCCCGGATGCCGGTTTTGCGTGGAGTGAAGAACGCAGAAGCGAGATCTGGGAGAGCTTTCGCAGTGTTGTGGCAAAGGCAGATCGAGAGGAAGTGGATCTGCTGTTGATCGCAGGAGATCTGTTTCACAGACAGCCACTGATGCGCGAGCTCAAAGAAGTCAACTATCTGTTTTCCACGCTGAAAAAAACAAAAGTCGTGTTTATCATAGGAAACCATGATTACCTGAAAGTAGACTCGTACTATCTGGATTTTCCGTGGAGTGAGAATGTGACCTGCCTCCGGGGCAAGGAATGTGAAAGTGTCGTGTTTGAGGATCTGGATACGGAAGTGTATGGATTAAGTTCCCATACAAGGGAGATCAAAGAGCCGAAATATAATGATCTGCAGCCGGAGAAAAAGGCCGGTTTTTCCATTCTGCTCGGGCACGGCGGAGATGCAAAGCATATTCCGATCGACCGCAAAAAGCTGCTTCTGTCGGGCTTTGACTATATTGCACTTGGACATATCCACAGACCGGAGATGATAGAGCCGGACCGTATGGCGTATGCCGGGGCGTTAGAGCCGATCGACCAGAATGATATCGGTCCTCATGGCTTTATTGAAGGGAAATATAACGAAGGCAAGCTGAGTATTTCGTTTGTGCCGTGGGCGTGCAGAGAGTATATCCCACTTGAGCTGGATACGAAAGAATGTCCGACCAACCTGGCATTTCAGGAGACAGTGCGGATGCGGATGGCAGCAAAGGGAATGCAGCATATTTATAAAGTGCTTCTGCAGGGATATCGTGATCCGGATATTGTATACGATCTGGATGCCTGCAGGAAGCTTGGAAATATCGTAAGCGTACAGGATGAGAGCGTTCCGGACTATGATTTTGAACGGCTTATGCGTGTCCATGCGGGCGATATTGCCGGAAGATACATCCAGACTCTGTATCATAAAGACATGAGTGATACAGAGAGAAAGGCATTGTATTACGGAATACATGCACTGCTGGAGATGAGAGGATAAAAGTACATGCGGATACTGGAATTAGAAATCATTAATTTTGGAAAATTCAACCACGAGACAGTCACATTTCATGATGGAATGAATCTGATCTATGGCGAGAATGAAATGGGAAAAACAACGCTTCATTCATTTATCCGCGGTATGTTTTTCGGGATTGAAAAGCAGAGAGGGCGGGCAGCCAGAAAAGATGAATACAGCATCAGGGAACCGTGGTTTCATGCAGGACAGTTTGCAGGTATCATGCGATTTGAGAGCGGCGGCAAAATCTTTCGTTTGGAGCGGAATTTTTACCGCAAGGAAAAGAGCGTCAGCCTGGTATGCGAGACAAACGGTGAAGTACTGTCCGTAGAAAAGGGCGATCTTCAGGTTCTGATGGAAGGCATGAATGAGGATGCTTTTCGCAATACCGTGTTTTTTAATATTTTCACCATCCTCGACACGACGCTCACTCCTGAGCTGATTGACGAAGGTCTGGCAAGAGAACTGCGAAATTACATGACCAATCTGCAGAATTCCGGAGACGGTGAGATGAACGTCAGTGCGGCGATCAAGAGCCTGGAAAGCCAGAGACGGCATCTGGAATCCGAACAGAAGCGTCTGGATGCAGAACAGGCAGAAGAGCTGGAAAGTCAGCAGATGCGTCTGGAGTACGTGCGTCAGGAACTGCTGGAGCTGTCCGAAGAACAGAAACACTGTGAAGTCCAGATGGCACGCATCGCAAAAGAGCGGATCGCACTTCAGGCGAGACTGACAGAAAAAAAGAGAAGCCTGGAGAAAATGAAGCGGGAACTGGATATTCCGCTGGAAGAGAATGCTGGTAAAGATGAGATGGAGTCCTGGAAAATGCGAATGGAAGCAGGACAGGACAAACGCAGGATGCTGTGGCGTAACCAGGAGCTTTGGCTTTTAGGAGGCGATGTGCTGGCACTGCTGGTTTGCATTCTTGTGCCGCATATCTGGATCAGTGCCCTTGTGCTTGCCGGATGGCTTGGGATTTCTGCCATTTTTGTATGGAAGATCTACCGTCGCCATCAGGAGGAGCAGGAGCGGCAGGAGCGTATCCAGAAACGGATGCAGGAGCGTATGAAAAAAGAGATCCAGGCCGAGCGGGAGCGTTCCGCAAAGCGTGAGAAGCTTCTGGAAGAAAAATACCATGAAGAAGATGAACTGGCTCAGCGTGAAAAAGAGCTGAACCTGGAATTTGAAAAGCAGATGTGGAATCAGGAACGCATCAGTGCGGAGAGCAAAGAAAAACAGGTTATTTTAAACAATCTGGAAGAGAGCCTCCAGGAATTGCAGGAAGAGAATGAGCAGAGCGGAAGTATCCAGGAAGAACTCGATGCGGTACGTCTGGCGATCATGACGATGAACCAGATCTCTGAGGATATTTACAAAGAATCTGCCGCACATCTGAATCAGAAAATCTCCGATATTTTAAGCCAGATCACAGAAGGACGTTATACCAGTGTATTTCTCGATGCAAACATGGAAGTACGTATCAATACGCCGAAAAAGCTGCTCTCCCTGGAACAGGTGAGCCGCGGCACGATGGAGCAGATCTACTTTGCACTGCGTATGGCGGTCGGTGAGATGTTCTGCCAGGATGAGACCATGCCGATCATACTGGACGATGCGTTTGTGATGTATGATGATAAGAGACTGAAACAGACACTGAAATGGCTCTATCACAGCAAAAGACAGGTGATATTGTTTACCTGCCATGGAAGAGAGCAGAGGATTCTGGATGAGATAAAGCAGGAGAACTAAATTTTTGAATGTGCAAACGAACGAATTCCCCGAAGGCACGCACGGATATTTTTGTAAGTGTATGGAATGTATAAAAATGAGAGTATAGAAGTGTATAGAGTGCCGGACGAAAAAGGCAGAACCCGTGACACGCATCGTTTCCTGTTCGATTTGTGCCGTCTATGATCCGCCGTTCGCTGGAACTCGCAGCTTCGCTGCTCAGACACCGCTCGGCGGCGGAAACTAGACACAAATCTTTTTACTTCACTCGGAAAAAGATAAAGACATAATTTTTATACAAACTGATCTAAAACGATATCATAGATAATGACCTGATGATTTGTGTTGTAATAACATAGATTATCAGGTTATTTTATATCAGATGTGCACAGAAGAATATGTCATGCGATGTATGATGTGCACCTTGCAGCAAGAAAGCCAGAAGCATTCTTGAACAAATATACAATAGAATTGTCCGACTTATTGTTGCAATTTTATAAAAATATTGGAAGTTGTTAGAAAAGTGTAAAATAAGAAGTTGCTTTCATTTATGGAGAAAAAGTAGTGCCCACACCTTGGTAGTATGAATCCTGTTTGCTCATGTGCAAATAAAATGCGTGATATTTGAGGTACATGTGGTATGTAAATAAGAACAGCCATAATGATTCGAAAACAAATCGTACTGACGATAGCAAGGCTTCCGTCGTGAGGTTTGCGATGTTTCCGCCCCCGAGCCGCTGTCTGAGCCTCGAAGAGGCGAGTTCAGGCAAAGGGCGGATAACACACGAGCGAACCGAACAGGAAACGAAGCGTGTCAGAAGATTGTTTTCGAACCATTATGGCGTTCTGTTTTCCAAAACTATTTCATTCTTAAATCACATCTGTTTGTGCAGGACAAACATTATGAATTGTGTTCTTTTAAGAATTTATTGATCCGGTCTAATGGGTTTAACAGACTGCTGATGGATGCATCATGATTCAGCGTATCAATGATGTAAGCGATATACTTGCTGAGGTCGCAGTTGATATAATATGGTTTCTGGAGCAGCTCCGGTGTCTGGTATACCAGGTTGGTTGTCAGAATGAAATCAAACATGCCGGCTTCATAAGCCTTGTCAAATTTCTCCATGCCGTTTGTGAACAGACCAAACGTAGAGCAGATAAATACACGGTTTGCTTTGCGTTTTTTCAGTTCTGCAGCGACTTCCAGAACACTTCCGCCGGAAGAGATCATATCGTCGATCACGATCATATCTTTGCCTTTCACATCAGAACCCAGGAACTCATGTGCAACGATCGGATTTGTACCGTTTATGATGGTAGCATAATCACGACGTTTGTAGAACATACCCATGTCGGTTCCCAGAACGTTTGCCATGTAGATAGCACGTCCCATACCGCCTTCGTCCGGGCTGATGACCATCATGGTGTCTTTGTTCGGATGAAGATCCGGAACTGCACGGAACAGACCTTTGATAAACTGGTAAACCGGCTGAACGGTCTCAAAACCTTTCAGAGGGATTGCATTCTGCACACGCGGGTCGTGAGCATCAAAGGTAATGATATTGTCAACGCCCATGCGGACCAGTTCGTTCAGTGCCAGTGCACAGTCCAGAGATTCTCTTCCGGTACGTTTGTGCTGACGGCTCTCGTAAAGGAACGGCATGATGACATTGATACGTCTTGCTTTTCCGCCTACTGCTGCGATGATACGCTTCAGATCCTGGAAATGGTCATCCGGTGACATATGGTTTGTATATCCGCAGAGATTGTAGGTCATGCTGTAGTTACATACATCTACCAGAAGATAAAGATCTGCTCCGCGGACGGACTGACGGATCACGCCCTTTGCTTCACCTGAGCCAAATCTTGGCACTTCTGCGTTGATCAAATAAGAATCCCGTTCGTAACCCTGGAAAGAAAGGCTGTTCTTGTGTTCATGGTTCCGCTCCTGTCTCCATGAAACCAGGTAGTCATTGACTTTTTTGCCCAGCTCTTTATGGCTGTCCAGTGCGATCAGCCCCAGTGGTCCTACCGGGATGGTTTCTATACATCGTTCTTTTGTTGTCTGCATTTTGTTGTTGTCCTCCTACGCATACTTACTACATTTTAAATGAAAACCCAATCTTATACATACCTACTTTAACATAAAGTAAAGCAAAGTCAAGCCATTTTCAGCCCTGTTCACCAAGCTTTTTCATTAAGCGGATATCTTTGCCGATCAGTTTCCGCATTTTGAAATTACTGGAAATACGCGAAAAGACACGCTCAGAATACAGATCCCGCAGAGATTCCAGAGAGAGATTGGTGGAAATGATCGTGGATTTCTTGTTCATCAGACGCTCGTTAATACAAAGGAACAGCTGAGAAGCGACGAATGTATTCGTCATTTCCGTTCCGAGGTCGTCGATGATCAGCAGATCGCAGTCAAAAATGGCACTGTGCTGCTGCAAAACTTCATCTTCGGCATATTTTTTGCCGAACGTGGCCGTTGAGAGCACTTCAAACAGGTCAAAAGACGTAAAATAAATGACAGAATGTGCACTTTCAAGCAGTTCCTTGGCAATACAGTGCGTCAGAAAGGTTTTGCCGACGCCTGTCGCACCGTAAAAGAGCAGATTGTCGTGTTCCATATCAAAATTCTGTACAAAGTGCAGGCATTCATCGACGATTTTCTGGATGTTCTCGCGGGCATTTCTGCCGGTCACGCGGTCTTTCATCGTTTCTGGATAATAATGGAAGCAGAAATGGTCAAAATTTTCCGTTTCCAGGATTGAAGTCAGGTTTGACTGGGTGTAAAGCAGGTTGATCGCTGCCTGGCGGAAACAGTGACATTTCTCATTTCCGATATAGCCGGTGTCTTTGCAGTCCGGGCAGGAATAATGCATTTCCAGAAAATCTTCCGGGAATCCGGCATTTTTCAGCAAAGCTTTGCGGTGGATACCGTATGCGGCAATCTCTGTTTTCAGGTCATCGATCGAAGCAGCCTCCCCTTCCAGAAGGCGGCGGGCACATTTCATGCTTAAAGAAGCGATTTCTCCATTGATCTGTGAAAGCTCCGGCAGTTCCTTTTCTGCAAGGGCGATGCGTGCCTCCTGATCCCGGCGGTTCTGAAGCTGTTTTTTGTTGTATTCGCGGATGATCGTATCGTATTGTGTGTTCGTCAGTGCCATGACAGTCCTCCTACTGGTTCAGCAGCGATTCCAGATGATCAAAATCATAGTCACGCTGCGAGAAATTGTTGAATTTGCTTCCGGAAGTTACGGCAGGACGCTGTTTCGATGCCGCTTTTCCCGTCTTCTGATGTTTCTGGTCAAGTTCCCGGATTTCATTCAGATGGTGGATACCGCTTGCATGCCAGCTTTCCAGGATTTTGTTGGCATACTGGAAACTCGGGTTCTGCGTCTGGGTCAGTGTGCGGCTGCACGCCTCCAGAATGATATCCGAAGTAAAATGCAGGTCATCAAACCAGTGGTCGATCATCTGCACTTCCGGTTTGCCGGGACCCCGGTCGCGGATGCCGAAAGCATTTAACACAGAATAATATTTCTGGCTGTACTGAGACTGGCGTTCCTTTGCCTGCCCGGCATTTGTGACATCCATGATG
>OLNX01003002.1_pt1 | contig 11838 bp, 10 predicted proteins | sample 1672611 | NCBI WGS metagenome assembly OLNX01 (sample SAMEA3136705, study PRJEB25190) | human gut metagenome
ATGAACTGCAGCTCGTCTTACCGTATTGATTCGATCCTTAATCACGATTAGTGGCTCAAAATTATTTTATCAAATCTGGCTCACTTTTTTATTAGCGAAGTGGCTCAGTTTTTTATTGACAAAGGCAATAATATTATTATACCACAAAAAAAGACTGCTTTCTACTCTTTTCAGGGGCAGTTGCAGTCTTTTTTCATTGTGCGTTTATTTTACAGCGGCTTTTTTCACATTTTCTTATAGTTTATGCATATCTCGTTTCTTTCTTTTAGGTGATCATTTATTATTTTTATAAGTTCTTTCGAACCTTCCACATCTACCATACAACTTTCTTTAAGCATGTCCAGTTCATATTTCAGCTTTTCTTCCAATTGATAAGTCATATCATTTGAAACAATATCGCTGAATCTGAAATTTTCCGCTAATGATATAGCAGATTTTTTCAAATCGGCATCAAGATCAAATGAAGCGATAACATTCGCCGTCATTATCATGTTTTTCATATTAGATGTTTCCACCGCTCTTGTTTCTCGTATTTCTTTTATTGCTTCTTTTGCACTTTTACACATGAAAACTATTACGACATAAGCAGTAAACAGCAGAATTTGCAGTACAATACCAATTTTCGTACCGTCATCTATTATCATGAAAACTGTTGAGATTATTGTTTCTATTATTGCGTATACTGATGACCAAACGATCATCGGATAGTTATAGAAAAAAATTTCTGTTAAGCCAAGCGCTTTTTTATCAAAAAAAGTGCATACTGCAAAAATAGCTGCAAAAGCTAAAACTTCAAATAAATACGACAACCAAAAAGCAGCCCCATGACCAGAAAAGCCTGCAATAATGAAAGTTATTATATTGTACATAACAAAAATCAATGCAAATACCACTATATACGATTTATTCTTTTTCACGATCAAATACCTCCATCTTCATGTTTTCTGCCACATTTGCCGCAAAAATTACCTATTATGCCTTTGTTTCCGCAGGTACAATCCCATGTGTTATTATTAGGCTTTGCTTTTCCACAGTTATTGCAAAAATTACCCGTTATGTTTCTGTTGCCGCAAGAGCAATCCCACGTTTCTTTTTCAGGCTTTGGTTTGCCGCATTTATTGCAGAATTTTCCGATTGTATTCTTATTTCCGCAAACGCAATCCCATGTTTCATCTGGTTTTGGCTTAGACTTGCCGCAATTGCTGCAAAAGTTTCCGACAACGTTTTTGTTTCCGCAGATGCAGTCCCATGTATCTGCACTAGGCTCTGCGTTTACAGAATTACTCGGCATATCCATCATTTCCGCAACTTGATTTCCGATCTTGCCCATCATTCCAAGACCAGCGCCAAGGCTTACAAGATCTCCGAAGGTATTTCCGCCTGTTCCGCCGATATTGCCGATATTCTCCGCAAATGTTTTCTGTACTTCAAAATTCATCTCGTCTTTTGCATTATAGCCTTTAGCTTTCATAACATCAGCGTCTGCATAGCCTTTTATTCTTGCGCTTTCAGCCTCGCCCTGAGAACGTATTACTTTGAGTTTAGCAGCCGTTTCAGCCTCTATAAGTTCTTTTTTTTGCTGAGCGATAGCTATATCCGCATCATTTTCCGCATTTTTTATCTTGAAAAATCTGTTTCCTGCCTGCTGTTTTATTTGAATGTACAGATCTCGTTCATCACGTTCCGCTTTAGTTTCCGCCGGCAGATCTTCCGGGGTAGAGATGCTTATAATAAGAAAATCGGGCAGAGTAAGTCCATACTCTTCAAGCTCTGGGTTTATAAGCCCTTTTATCTGAGAGGAAAGCTCTTCTATGTAGGCGTCGATCTCAAATACGCTCCAATTATTCTTTTTGATAACAGCCGCAAAGATAGTGCGAACTTTATTTACGATAACTGTTTTTATGTATCTTAATATATCGCCTGAGGAATCGCCCGCTTTAGATTTTTCAGCATCAGCATTTATGTTATTAGAATGAGAAAAAATATCTGTTGTTCCTACCAACTTTAATACTAAACGCTTTGAATCTGTGACTTTGATATTGAATATACCATTTGCGCCCAATGAAAGATTCATTCCCGAATACGGATCGGGTATCTTTATGCGGGAACTAGTTCCCCACTTGATGCTCATATGTACTGTTTTATTTATAAAGTAAACTTCGCTGTGAAAAGTCTTTTCACCTGACGGCAATTTATAAACACTACTGAGCAAAGGGATATTCTCGGTAGTCAGAGTGTATGTACCGCCCGAAAACAGATCAAGCGCCTGACCGTCGCAGAAAAACAAAGCTTCCTGCGAATCGTGAACTATGAGCTGCGAGCCAAGCTTGAAATCCTCTATCGGGTGCTTCCATACAAAAGTGTTGTTATCGCCCTCATATTTCAACACGCTTACTGCGTTCTGTTTCTGCATATTCCGCTTGCCTATCTCGCGCTGAACATCTATCGTTACATTGCACACGGGGCATTCTATCGACGCAGCGTCTTTTGCAACAGTATGCTGACAGCCGCACTGCGGACAATAGATCTGAACCGCTGAGGTGTTTTCATTAAGCGTATTTATCTTTGTTTTGCAGACAGGGCACAAAGCCGACTCGCCCTTAGACTGATCGTAAACAACATTATTTCCGCAATGCGGGCAGATCTTAACAGCCATTCTGTCTGTTTTCACATTGATCTCGTGTCCATGCGGGCATTTAACTATTTTCTTAGCGAACAGCCCCGTATTAAACAAACCTCCGCTGACAGTAACATAAACATCTTCATTTTTTTCAGAAGCGCAGGTAGGACACTTCATAACGAATTTTGACATATTATCAACTCCAATCAAGTTATACTTACTCAGTTTTAAATAATCCTAAAAGTATTTCTCTAATAATGCATCCAACAAAATACCCTATTGCCGTACCAACTAAAGCATCAATTCCACCAATAAATAACGTGAACAATACATCAAAAAAGCCAAGATTTGAAGAATAATTATAAATTCCATAAGTCACAAAACTTATAACAATAAATAAAAAACTTATAGGTATTGACACTATACCAGCATTTCCAAACTCCTCAAACAAGCCCCCAAAAGACAATAAGACAAAAATCAAAGCAATAGGTAAACCATAGCATAAAAGGATAGCACCCAATATAGAAAGCAAACCATCATAGTCTTTTGATAAATACGGAAGTATCACAATTTCACCAATGACAAAAAGTGCAATAGCTCCTAACACACCAATTACAGGGAATGCGCCTACTATTCTTTTATTTCTTTTTATAAGTTTTTTGTGTGATTCAATTGAAGCGATTTTCTTTTCGCATTTTTGGATTAAATTATTAATATCGTTCTTTCTATACTCACCATAGTTCAAAGCTTTCAGCGCTTTAATTAAATTCTCCCAATCCTTACGATAATAGTTTTTATTGTTTGATAGTTTTTTCAACTTATAATACTCTATATCCATCAAAGCGTGCTCACATTCAATAAGCTTACTTTTTGAATCCTTGTAATTTTCCAACTTTTCAAAGACTAATTTAGAAACATTTATTCCTTTGCGTATATCTGCATTGCTGCCAGTAGAATTTTTCAAATTTGTTGTCTGTTTCGAAAGGATATCACAGGCTTTGTTATAGTTGTATTCAAATTCGCCATCTCTGCACTTTTTCCTCATCGAAGGAGCATCAAGATAATCACCCAGTTTTTCGAAAATCTCGCCGGCTTCTTTATATTCAACCGCTGTTTCAGCCTTTTTTAATGAACTGCTCGCATACGCATATTCAGCTATCTTCAATTTTTCAGCACAAGAATTTGATATACGTTCGGAATCTGAATAATCAATAATTCCATCGAAAAGCTCGATTGCTTTTTTCAAATCAGTTTGTGCCGCCTGACAGTACTCAAACGTTATATTCTTATCTGTTGTAAGATCTTCGTATCTCTTATAAAGTTTATACGCTTCGTCATATTTAAGTTCGTGAGTCTTAACATCGCACTTGCTTATCATTTCAACTGCGTCTGAATATGTACCTACCTTCTCAAATATTTCAGCCGCTTTCTCATAATCCTTCACCGAAGTCGAATTATTGTAAACATTCATCGCATTGCGATAAGTAGTTTCAAGCGCCTTGTCATGACAAGTCAAAGACTGCGCTCTAGCATCAGAATAATCGTCTAGGCTGTCAAAAAGCGCTTTCGCATTCATAAAGCCATCAGCCGTAGAGGTACTTTTCATTATGCTAGAGGCTCTGTTGTATACTGATTTATTCTTATATTCTTGAAGCTGCTTTTTGAGTTTATCATCTGCAAAGCGATAGGCTTTCTTATAGTTATAAAGCTGAGAAAAATCACTTGAAACCAAAGGCAGGCTTTGCTCTTTGGTTATTTTCAGTTCGACCAGTAGTTTTCCTAGATACGCCTCTGCACATTCGGGCGAAGCGTCAAGTACTCGTTCAAAGTATTTATCAGCGTCTTTCCAGTTACTATCCTCAAGGAAAATATACGCCCTCTTTAAAAGTGACGAAGTGCTGTTTTCATGATAATCATTTTTTCTAACGGATACTGTTTTTACAGTATCTATATTTAACACCTTGCAAACTCCGCGAATAAGATCTTGCATAGCGCCTATTTTCGACATATTCTGTGCCTGCTTGTTCCGTATGATAGCCGGAAGATCCTCCGGGTCTATATCTTGATAACAAGGTATTATGGTTTTACCGTGGTCATTTAAAGCAAGTCTTGCATAACGGCTCCACTCATTCTTTACCCACACTGAATTTACATATTCAATACTTGACGTAATGATAAGCATTACCCGCGCAGATTGCAGGGCTGAAAATATGTATGGCTCATAATCCACTCCGAGCTTATCCTCTAGCGTTATTCTGGAGAAAAATACCTTTATCCCCTTTTTCGTCAGCTCGTCGTATATCTCTTGAGCAAGCACGCTGTCAGCCGTTCTCTCTTTGTTTTCATCGCTTTCTTTATAGCATATAAAAACATCATAAGGCGTTTCGTTTTTTGCTACTTGAAGTATCTTTTTTTGTATCTCATCAATATGGCGGGCTTCTGTCTGATAAAGCAATTGCGACTGTGAATCGGAATATTTGATAGCAGATAGATAATCGACATCTTCAAATATACTTTCATACATGGTTCTGTGGCACGTCGGGATCATTTTACCTGACAATGGATCTTCAACATATTCGATTCCAAATTTGCAAAGGCACAGACCCCAGTACGCTTCTGATTCTTCTGAAAACTCAGAAACCAAATTTTGATAAACAGCCTCAGCCGCATCAAATTCGCACTTAGCTCTCAAGCGATTTGCTCTATTGAACAAATTGATCTTCTTCTCATCGCTCAACAGTGGTATAGTTTGCGTTGAGTCGCAAAAATCACAAGTACAAGTGGTTGAATCTTCCGCTACGCTAAGCGTTGCACCGCACATTTTACATCTATACACCGGCATATACAATTCCCCTTTGACTAAACATTTATAGATATACTAATTATAACATATATCCGGCGTTTTTTATTTTCTAAAGCGAAACTGGCACATATTTGGCGAAAAAAAACGCATTTTCGTCGAATTTGAAAAATAAAGACAGCCTATGCATTGATATGACTACCTAAGAGTAAAGACACGAAAAAAACAAAAATCGTGTAAAAACTCTAAGGGGGTATTTTATGTCAAGATGATATTAGTATAATAAAACTTGACACCCCAACCTCAAAGAAGTAAAATAGAAAGAGAAAAAAATGGAGGTAAAGAAATGTCGGAAAATAAACAATATGAAAATGAGTACAAGGTGCAGGCGGTAAAGCTTGCAAAAAAGATAGGTGCGGTAAATGCAGCGAATGAACTTCAGATACCCGTAAATACGCTGTACGGCTGGATCAGAAAAGCAAAAATCGGAAGCCTTGATATCGGCTGCGGAGAACGAAGCCCGGAAGAATCTCTGAATATCGCCGAAGAAAACCAGCAGCTGAGGAAGCGGATAAAAGCATTGGAAAAAGAAAACAAGCGGCTAAGCGAAATGAATGAGTTTTTGGAGGATGCGGCGGCTTTTTTCGCTGCATGCCGTCGGAAGTCCGGAAAGAGCAGCGATTGAGATATATCGCATGCCGAACCGATGACGGCAAAAACATCGGAAAAATCTACTTTTACTGCAAAGCTCTGGAAGTCAGCAGGCAGGCGTTTTACGACTATCTTGGACGTAAGGACGCCCCATGGAAGTATCAGCCGCTTGCTGACGCTATGTTGAAAATTCATGATGAAGACGAGGAAAATTCGGATTATGGCAGAGTACGTATGTATCAGGCGCTCAAGTACAAAAAAGAAGTCGGCAGGCTTGACGGTATCAAAATTCCATGCGAAGCAACTGTCCGCAGCGTGATGGAACGGATAAACCTGATCCATAAACCCAAGCGAAAGCCCAATGGTATTACCAAAGCCGAGCGTGAAGCTCGTAAATCAGACGACCTTCTGAAACGTGATTTTACAGCGGCTGCGCCTTTGAAAAAATGTGTTACAGACATCACCGAGATCAAGGCAAAAGACGGAAAACTGTATGTTTCAGCGATCTTTGACTGCTATGATCTGCTGCCAGTGGGTCTTGCAATGGCAGACCATATGCGAGCCGAACTGTGTTGTGAAACACTGAAAAATGCGAGCTTGCGGTATCAGGAGATTCGAGGAGCCATTGTGCATTCCGACCGCGGCAGCCAGTACACAAGCTCTGCTTATCGGGCAGTTATCAAAAAATATGGCATTGTCCAAAGCATGAACAGTGCCGGAGGAAGATGCCACGATAATGCGAGATGCGAAAGCATATGGGCAAGAATGAAGGAGGAGTTGTTTTATAACCGAGGCAGAAGAACCGAAAATTATACGATCGAAGCATTAAAAACGATGGTCTGGCGATATTTCATGAGCTACTGGAGCAACCGCAGGATCTACTCAGCGATCGGCGGATACCGCCTGCTGTAAAGCGGCGCAGGTACTATTCGGCTATGACCATCGCTGCTTAACTTCAAAATCCTTGCGGTCAATGTGTCAAGTTTTATTGACAAAATCAGTCGGCTTCAAGGACGGTGCAACTATGATGTAGGAGATTCAGGACTGATATAATCACAGCATAAGGAAAAGGGCAATGTCCTCCGTGAGTGGAAGGCATTGCCCTTTTTTTCTTTAGAAATAATCAGTTCAATTGTTTTTGCAGCCATTGAAGGCGATACAGATCATCAAATAAAGTGTCTGCTTTGTACTGCTCCCTAAAACTATAATTTCATCATACGATACCCAATACCGATATGTGTTTGTATCAGCGCCTGACTGCTGTCACTCAGCTTTTTTCGCAGGGTAGCCATAAATACACGCAGGGAGGCTTCGCTGTTATCCGCAGGAGTTCCCCATACACTTTGGATAATGTACTTATGCGTCAGCACCTTGCCGACATTCTTGGCAAGCAGGCAAAGCAGCTTGTATTCTATCGGTGTCAGGTGAAGTTCTTCATCATCAAGGTGAACACAGCCCGAAGCATAGTCTATCCGTAATCTGCCATTGACAAACTCCGTGACCGAGATGTTTTCGGACTTCATAAGCCGCCTTTGTATCACCCTGAGCCTTGCGAGAAGTTCATCAACAGAGAAAGGCTTTGTCAGGTAATCATCTGCACCTTTGTCAAGGGCTGTTATCTTGTCCCTGTCCTCGCTCCTTGCACTGACTATGATGATAGGAACATCGCTCCAAGTGCGTATATGCTCTATCACCTCAACGCCGTCAATATCAGGCAGTCCAAGGTCAAGTATGATAATATCAGGCTTATGCGAAGCGTTGAGCATGATCGCTTCATTGCCCCTGACAGCAGTAATAAAGCGATAGTCGTTCATTTTAAGAGTAGTTGTAATAAGATTTCTGATAGGCTTGTCGTCCTCCACCACCAGAACTAGATATTCATTCATTCAAATCGACCTCTCCTATTGGCAGAGTAAAGCTGACAACTGTACCGTTTGGTATGTTGTCGCTGACAGATATAGTACCGCCGTGTGAAGTAATAATTGACCTGCACAGTGCAAGCCCCAGCCCCAGACTTCTTCTGCTGTCTGAGGAACGGCTGCCGCCCGTATAGAACATATCAAATACCTTTTCTTTTTCTTCATCGGAGATACCAGTGCCGTGATCGGACACGGATATCACAGCATACGCATTTTCTCGGCGCACACTGACGGTAACATCAGAATCCTCATCACTGTACTTGACAGCATTATCCATAAGATTGACTATGACCTGTACGATAAGGTTCGCATCTGCCATAACGGGGATTATCTCGTCATACATATCAACGATGATATTTCGCTTTGGGTGAGTGCGTTTGGTGTGTCTGACAGCCTCCTGAACAATGTCATCAAGTATCTCTACCGAGATATTGAGCTGCATTCTGCCGTCCTCAATTCGTGTAGCGTATAAAAGATTTTCCACCATTTCGATAAGCCACATTGATTCGGAATAAATATCCGTGTATATCTGCTGACGTGCTGATTCATCAAGCGTATCGCCGCCGGAAATGAGCGTACTGGCATTGCCTGATATGGAGGTCAGCGGTGTTCTGAGATCATGGGATATGGAACGGAGCATATCAGCTCTAAGCTGTTCATTCTGCGCCAGAAGTGCCGCCTCCTCCTTTTCACGGGCATTCTGCTCGGCGATCAGGATATTGCGTTTCAGCTTATTGGCAAGCGTTCCTGCAATGAACGCTGTAATAAACATCATCACAAATGTGACAGGATAGCCTGCATCGTGAGCTGAAAGAGAAAACTCAGGATATGTGAAGAAGCAGTTGAAAAGCATTACTCCTACTAATGATGATATCAGGCAGAAATATATCTTTGATGTAAAAATGGATATCACAAGCACAGCAATAATATACAGCATGATAATGTCCGCATCGGCAAGTTGAAAGGCTTTGAATGCGTATCCGGCAAGTGTTGCGGCTGTCAGCACCACAAGACATATAGCGGAGTCTTTGAACACAGAAAATACTTTAGAGCTTTTTATAGAATTAACAGTCATAAGAATCACCCTTGTTATTATAACATATCACTTCTGTGTTCGTCAACATCATCTTCTGACAGGTTGTGTCCACGGCTGCTCTTTTGTATCTCCTCGATGAATTCATCTCCTAAATTCTGAAACATTTCTGGATATCCCGAACCTCACCTATGACAAATGCGATGTCATCAGTTTCAATTACAGTGTCCGGTGCAGGGATAAATACCTTTTCTCCGCGTTTGATCGTCAGAATATTGATCTTGAATTTCTTTCGTATATCGATCTGTGAAAGCGACTTTCCGAACCAGTCCTTCGGTACTTTCAGTTCGTAGATCGAGTAATTGTTATCCAGATGAATAAAGTCGAGTATGCTGTCTGATGCATATTTTGTAGCGATGCGAAGTGCCATCTGCATCTCAGGATAGACAACCTCATCGGCTCCATTTTTAAGCAGGAATTTCATTTGTACATCATTTGTCGCACGGGATATGACTTTCTTTGCCCCCAGCTCCTTGAGCAAAGACGTTGTTTCCAGAGAGGATTGAAACAGGCTGCCGAGGGCAACGATACAAACATCATAGTTTCCTACACCAAGCGAACGGAGAAATTCCTCATTGGTGCTGTCACCGATCCTTGCGTTGGTCACATAGGGCAGGATATCGTTGATACGCTCATCATTTTTATCTACTGCCATGACCTCACACCGAAGCTCCTTCATGCATCTGGCAATATGACTGCCGAATTGACCTACTCCGATAATTAAAACTGTTTTAATATATAAGACTCCTTATCCTACGGATATTTTTTCAAGCGGTAAGCGTGAATTCTTACTGTCCGTCGACGGCAGAGCTGCATAAATGAGTGTCAGTCCGCCGACTCTCCCAAAAAACATAAGTATCATCAGTATCACACGAGATACAGCAGACAGACTGCTTGTAATGCCGAGTGACAGCCCTACAGTACCGATAGCTGAGCTTGTTTCAAACAGACAGGTCAGCAGCGGTAGATTTTCCACTCTGCTGATAATGATACCGCTTGTAAAGAACAATACAAGATACATAAACAAAACAGCGCCTGCACTGCGGACAGCTTCGTCTGATATTCTTCTTTTGAAGCACTGCACATCATTTCTGCGGCTTAACACTGTGATCGCAGAAAGGAACAGAACAGCAAAAGTCGTTGTTTTCATACCGCCTGCGGTGGAACCGGGAGAACCGCCTATAAGCATAAGAATGATCATAATGGCTGTACCTGATTCATCCATAGCAGCAAGATCAGTTGTGTTAAAGCCTGCGGTTCGTGTTGTGACAGACTGAAACAGTGAATGGATCGTCCGGTCATGGATAGTCTCACGGTTATATTCATAAAAAAAGAAATACAGCGCAGGCAGAACGATCAAGACAGCAGATGTCATCAGTACGACCTTGCTTTGCAGAGAGAAGCGCCTGATCCTGTACTTGTGTGTTCCGATATCGCCCCAGACGAGAAAGCCGATGCCTCCCGTAATAATTAGCAGTATAATGATGATATTGAGATAGATGTTGCTGTGGTAAAAGGTCAGCGATGAGAACGGTTCTTTTATGCCGAACAGATCAAAGCCTGCATTGCAAAAAGCCGATATGCTGTGAAACAAGGAATACCACAGTCCCTTAGCGATACCAAGATCATTGCAGAAAACGGGTGCAAGCAAAGCCGCACCGATCATTTCTATGATAAGTGATGTTTTAAGGATAAAGCCTGTCAGCTTTACAATACCGCCTACCTGCGGTGCGGAGATAGATTCCTGCATCGTACTGCGCTGCCACAGACCGATTTTCCGCCCTGATGCTCTAATGATCGCAAGCCCAACAGTGATAACGCCCATACCTCCGATCTGTATTAGCATCAGAATGACCGCCTGCCCGAACAGAGACCAGTATGTAGCAGTATCCTTTACAACAAGCCCAGTCACACAGGTAGCTGAAACGGCTGTGAACATTGCATCAGGGAATGAAGTCACACACCGCTGCCTTGATGAGATCGGCAGCATCAGAAGCAGCGTGCCTACCAGAATTAGGCAAAAGAAACTGATAATGATGACCTGAAATGAAGTCATATGAGTTTTGTTTTTTACTCTATTTTTATGTAACATCGTACACCTCTCGTTCAAATGATAGCTTTATTATATCACATGAGTGGTTAAGGTGCTGTTAAGATTACGGTTACGGTGTTAAGATTTCGTTAAGGCACAATATTGATGTGTGCTACTTGCCCGTAGTCTATTGGCACAACAATAATCCGTTCCGTACAAGCCCATTCTCCGCATAAAATCTCTGCCTGTGATACTTTTGGACTTCCATTCCCCATAGAGCTGACCGAACCTTGTCCAGTCGATCTCAATCGGCTTTCTGCCTGTGTACTTTCCCTGTGCCTTAGCGATCTCGATGCCCTCACGCTGACGTTGTTTGAGCTGCTCACTTTCAAGCTGAGAGAGTGCAGCGAACACGGTCAACCTGATAGTCTCTCATGATCTCATGCTGTCTCGCTGTCTCCTGATGCTCCGTGGAAACACGGATATAACCCATTCTACTCATAAAATCTTCCTCTCTTTATTCAAGCTGACCTTTCTTTCTCTTGGCAGCTTGTTCGTTTTCCATATATCGGGCAAGCGTCCTCTGACTGTCACGCTTCTGTTGTGCCAACCTTGAAAGCCTGTCCGCTTCTTTCTTTACCTAAGCTCTCCGAAATTTTTTTCAGCGTGGACTTCTCCTTACCGCCCAAAAACAGCAGTGCGAGCAACTACACTGTTTACACA
>OLNX01003005.1_pt1 | contig 11830 bp, 10 predicted proteins | sample 1672611 | NCBI WGS metagenome assembly OLNX01 (sample SAMEA3136705, study PRJEB25190) | human gut metagenome
GGGCCATGATGAGAAAATATCCCGGGGCCGGTGTAAGAAAATGGCGGTCATCCGGGTTATTTGCCATTGTTTTAGAAGGCAATATGGTGTTTCCAATTCCATTTTTTTCCAGAAAAAAAAGAATGGATGGAGCTGCTTCACAGGAAGTTGCAGGGAAAGTCAGATATAACTGCTGAAACAGGCGTTTCTGTTCAGCGTAAAGAGGATTTCCTTTTGGAACCGTCATAATTTTAGTATGCTCCAGGGGATCAGAAAGGAGATCATGTTTGGAACAATACACAAGTTCATCTTCATCCAGAATGCGGCTGTCTAAAATAGGATGTTCTTCTTCGCAGGAAAAATAGACCCCATAATCAGCAGATGCATTTAAAAGTGACTCCTGGATCTGCTCACGGCTGTTGGTGCTCACATTCAGCTGGATATCCGGGTGCTGTTTCTTAAAACTGGGAATGACCTGTGTCTGGATGATGTGTAGCAGACTGGGGTCACATTGCAGATAGATACCACCGTCATGTCCCTGCTGATAGGTTTTGATGTGTTCTGACATTTCTTCCTCGATCTGTAGGATGTTGCGGGCAAAGTTTACAAATACCTTTCCGGCATTGGTTGGAAGTAATTTGTTGTGTTCTCTGGTAAATAATCTGGCACCCAGCATTTTTTCCATGCCGTGAAGATAACGGGAAAGAGTAGGCTGGGTCAGATAAAACTTTTCAGCGGCTTTGGTCAGGCTTTTTTCATCTACAATGGCGATCACATAACGAAGAAGCTGGGGATTTAAGTTTAACTCAGAATACCCCTGTACAGAGGATGCAGCTGCATGTCCGCCCTGTATGGAAGCAGGATCGTTTTTACTGCTCATATCAGGATCAGCAGCCTGGAGCAGATCATTTACTTCTTTTGAAGGAATGATCTCAAAACGCTGTTCTGGATTGGACTGGATATCACGGATCAGAAGAAACGCAAGGTACTGTTCCGGTTCTGTCAGTTTATGTCCCAAAGGAAAGCGGATATGGGTTTCTTGGTATACAGGCGGATCTAAGGGGAGAAAAACCAGTTCGTTACAGGGAACGGCGTATTTTTTTGATACAAAGCCTGCTCCGGCAGCATGGTGGAGCATGGAGTCAACAATGATCACATTATCGGACTCAAAGGTAATTACAGGTTCAAATCCGGCTTCTTTAAAAAGCTCTTCTGCAAGAATGCGGATATTGTGACGTGGCCCCTGGAGTACGAACGGCGTATCTTTCAGGTCAGAAAGACGGACCTTATCGGAAGATGCCAGAGGATGAGCCGCAGGAAGGGCAACCAGGAGTTCCTCATGCGCAACGGGGATATCGGTTACTTTATCAGAAGATTTTCCGGAGCCGATGGTAAGATCCACTTGGCCTTTCAGAACCGCTTCTGTCTGTTCATTGGAGTATCGTTCTGTGAGAGACAGGGAAATATCCGGGTAACGATCCATAAACGTCTGATAGATCCGGCTGTAGATCACAGAACCACGGTTGGGAGTAGTTCCAAGGCGGATACAGGCATGATCCCTGTTGATGATCGTTCTTAAGGACTGGGAAAGTCTGTTCTGCTCACTGACGATCTTATGTGCGTATTCGATCACGCAGCGGCCTACAGAGGTAGGTGCCAGATGTCGGTGATAACGGAGAAAGATCTGGAAGCCAAGGGAAGCTTCATATTCCGTAAGAAATTTGCTTAAGGCAGGCTGGGAGATCTGCAGTTTCTGGGCTGCAGCGGAAAGATTTCCAAGATCCGCTATAACGGTAAGGTAATAAAATTGTCGTGTTGTCATATAAGATCGGTCCCTTTCTTATTGCTTCTTTAATATATTACAAATAAAATCCATGGAATGTAAAAAACTGGAATTTACTATAACTAAAATGCCATGATAAGTATAATTATTATAGCTTTGTAAAATGAGAAATACAAGTATATAATACAAAATATAAAGACGTATGGCATGGAAATAAGCTAAAATTGCTAAAAAAGCCAACGCGGGAACGTAATAATATTATATTTAAAATGATATGAAAAAGGAGAGGGAAAACATGAAGAAAAAGTTGGTGGGAAAACATGGTATTCAAGAACGGGAAAACATGGAGGAGGCGATAAAATGAAATTCAAAGAATTCAGAAAGAAGAATGTGGGACTGTTGCTGATCCTGCCGTGGTGGATCGGATTTGCAATCTTTAAACTGTATCCCTTTATATCATCATTGATCTACAGTTTCCATGATTACAACCTTTTCAGGACAGCTACTTTTTCAGGCTTAAGCAACTACAAAAAAATACTGGGCGACCCATTGATCATGAAGGCATTTATACAGACCTTTAAATATGCCTTTCTTACCGTTCCACTGGAATTGATCTTTGCTTTGTTTATCGCTTATATCCTGAATTTTAAGATCAAGGGCGTGAACTTTTTCAGAACTGCTTATTACATCCCTTCTATTCTGGGTGGATCCGTTTCCATTGCGGTATTGTGGAGATTTTTGTTTAAGACAGAGGGACTTGTAAACATGATCGCATCCAGGTTTGGTATCCAGCCCTTTAACTGGCTGGGTGATCCAGGCGGAGCTTTCTGGGTCATTGTATTTTTAAAGATCTGGCAGTTTGGTTCCCCGATGGTGATCTTCCTTGCAGCCTTAAAGGGAGTGTCAAAGGATCTGTATGAGGCAGCATCCATTGACGGAGCAGGAAAATGGAGACAGTTTTTCAGTGTAACCATTCCACTTATCACACCGGTTATTTTCTATAATTTCGTTACCCAGCTGTGCAACAAGTTCCAGGAATTCAATGGTCCGTTTATCGTAACTCAGGGAGGACCTCTTCGTTCCACTACATTGGTATCTCTTCTGGTATATAACAATGCCTTTAAGAGTTATGAAATGGGTATGGCAAGTGCCATTGCCTGGCTTCTGTTCCTGATCATCATGACACTGACAGGTGTAGCGTTCTTCAGCCAGAAGTACTGGGTATATTATTCTGACGAGGATGGGAGGTAGATCGAATGTCTCGTGAAACACGTAATAAAGTAAATATGGTCTGGAGATATGTCATCCTTCTGGCAGTGGGAGTTGTCATGGTTTACCCCCTGGTCTGGATGATCGGAGCTTCTTTTATGACCAATGAACAGATATTTTCCAGCGTAAGCTGTATACCAAGATTCCCAACCTTAAGTGGTTACAAAAAAGGCTTTGAAGGATACCAGGGAATGACACTCCTTCATTTCATGGTGAACACTTATAAGTTTGTAATTCCAAAAGTACTTTTTACCGTAGCTTCCGCTACACTGACTGCTTATGGATTTGCACGGTTTAACTTTATTGGCAAACGTTTTTCTTTTGCAGTATTGCTGTCCACACTGTTTCTGCCTCAGGTAGTATTAAACGTACCTCAGTACATACTCTTTGACCAGGTAGGATGGTTAGACTCTTATCTTCCTATTATTATTCCTTCCCTGTTGGCAGGAGATACCTACTTTGTATACATGTTGATCCAGTTCCTTCGTGGAATACCAAAAGAACTGGAGGAAGCAGCTGAGATCGATGGATGCGGAATTATGCAGAGACTCTGGTACGTGATCGTTCCAATGCTGAAACCTTCCATTGTTTCCTGTGCATTGTTCCAGTTTATGTGGGCATCCAATGATTTTATGGGACCACTTATTTATGTTAATACAGTAGCTAAATATCCGGTATCCATTTTCCTTCGTATGTCCATGGACGCAGACGTAGGATTTGAATGGAACAGAGTATTAGCCATGTCACTGATCGCTATTGTTCCTTCACTGATCGTATTCTTTACAGCACAGGATTCCTTTGTAGAAGGAATTGCAGCAGGAGGTGTAAAGGGATGAGAAAGGGCAGGATCATTGACAGTCATGCTCATCTGGTCCAGTATATTGCCGGAACGGGCGCAGGTGGAGAGCTGCGCAGCATAGGAAACGGAATGGCTGTCTATGCCAATGGTCAGACCGTAAGGATGATACCGAAGGAGTTTGGCGGGGATCAGGTGACGCCGGAACATCTTATACAGGTAATGGATAAAAATGGGGTAGAAAAGGCAGTTCTGCTCCAGGGCAATTTCTATGGATATCAGAATTTCTACACCCATCTGGCAGTTAAAAAGTACCCGGACCGGTTTGCTGGAGCCGGTGCCTATGATCCATTTTCCAGAGATAAAGATGGTATACGAAGGTACCTGTTTGAAGAACTGGGGTTTAAGATAGAAAAATTTGAGGTAAGCACAGGCTCCGGCCTGATGGCTATCCATCCTGAACTGAAACTGGATGGTCCTGTGATGGATGAAGCCTGTTCCTATGCCTGTGATCATGGTCATGTATTTGTCATTGATATTGGAAAATGTGGAAGTGACAGCTGGCAGGTTCCGGAACTTTGCAATCTGGTTAAAAGATACCCGGAGATGAAATTTGTGGCCTGCCATCTGCTGGCTCCATCAAACAAGGATAAAGACAGGCTGCGCTGGGCCTTAGAACAGTTACAGCTGCCAAATCTCTGGTTTGATCTGTCAAGTGTGGTCCATAACTGCAGGCCGGATGAGTATCCATATCCCAAGGCCATTGAGTTTATCCAGTTGGCTAAGGAGATGGTTGGAGCAGAAAAGCTGATGTTTGGCACAGATTTTCCATCGGCACTGAAAGAGGATGTATATGGTCATTATGTTGGCTATATAGCTGACTCGACCGTGTTCACAGATCAGGAAAAAGAACAGATTTTTTATGAAAATGCTTATGGAGTGTATTTTAATCATCATTGATGCAGAAGGGAGAAAACAAAAATGAAGAAAAATGTAAAAAAATTAGGGGCATTACTTCTGGCAGGAGCAATGGCTGTCAGCACAGTGGGCTGCATGCCTACATCTAAACCGCAGGAGTCCACAGGGGAACAGAATGCGCAGGCCAGTGACGCGACACAGGGAACGGAAGAACCTGCAGCACCGGAAGGACTTGAGGTTGATACTCAGACTCCTATTACACTGAGACTGAACTGGTGGGGCGGAGATTCCAGAAATCAGGCTACGCTGGCAGCAATCGATAAATTCCAGGAGAAATACCCAAATATTAAGGTAGCAGCTGAATACGAGGCATTTAACGGCCATGAGGAAAAGATCGCATTGGGCATCAAATCAGGCAATGCAGCAGATGTGATGCAGTTAGACTGGAGCTGGGTGTCCACCTACTCACCAAAAGGGGACAACTTCTATGATCTGAACAAGGTATCCAATATCCTGGATCTGGACAATTATACAGAGGGGGATAAATCCGTATTTACCATCAACGGCAAGCTGAACGCCATCCCCATCAGCAATACAGGAAGAGTGTTCTGCTGGAACAAGACCACTTTTGATAAGATCGGTGTGGAGATCCCTACTACATTAGATGAACTGTTAGCAGCAGGAAAAGCATTTGAGGCATATGATGACTCCTACTATCCGCTGGTTACAAAGGAACTGGATCGTGCTTTTCTTATGGTTTATTACCTGCAGTGTAAATATGGCAAAGACTGGGTAAAGGATGGCGCTTTGCAGTACAGCCAGGAAGAAATCGCAGAAGGATTTGATTTTCTTAAGAATCTGGAGGACAACCACGTAATTCCTACTTTACAGAAGGTAGCAGGAGACGGCGCTGACCTGATCGATACAAACGCAAACTGGATCGATGGACATTATGCAGGCATTTTCCTTTATGATACTTCCATTGTAAAACATGCAGAAGCAGTAAAAGACGGCGAGTTTGTGATCGGTGATTACATTAAGATGGGTGATTACCACGGCGGCTTTATCAAGGTAAACCAGGCATTTGGTATCAGCGCAACCACAGAGCATCCGGCAGAGGCAGCTGCTTTGATCCAGTTCCTGGTAGCCGAAGAAGATGGTGTAAAGACACTGGGAGATACCCGTGGTGTTCCTGCTAACAAGGCTGGACTTTCTATGCTGGATCTGAGCGGAAGCCAGGTAGCAGAGGCAAATGCAAAGGTAATGGAATGGAGCAGTTTCCAGATGGATCCAACCTTTGAAAGAAACTCCTTTACAGGCGCAGATGGTACTTTCTTTAATGCTCTTCAGCTTTCAAGCTATGGGGAAAGTGATTCCATGTCCTGTGCAAAGATCGTAGAAGACGGTGTAGCAAATGAGCTGTCTTCCACAGGATTATAAGATCTATAAAAATAAAAAAGATAAACGGAGGCAATGAAGATGTTTACTTTTTCTTTTGAGGATAAAATAAAATTTACAAAAGCCGTATACTATCATTTCCATAAAATTCCCCTACCAAAGCCTTTTAAAGACGGAACCGGAGGAATGGGAAAGTTCGCACCGGAACAGGGCTGCATTGAACTGTATGACCAGGAAGGAGCATGCGCTCATCTGTCAGTAGGTCCTGGATTTATTACGGACATTCTTCCTATGATCTTAAACGGAGAAGAGCATAGCTACAATGAGTGGAGAAACAGTCTTTACTGGAAGATAAGAAACGCAGGATTTCAAAGCGAGAAGGCTGTGGAAGTGGGACAGTTAGACCTGATGATGCTGGATATCCTGGCTCAGAGAGCCAATAAGCCTCTTCACAGATTTATGGGAGCTACAAAAGACTGGGCCCAGGCTTATAAAGGCGGCGGTTCCCTTCTTATGGAGGATGATGAGCTGGTAGAAGACATGGTCCGGTATGTGGAGGAAGGCTACACCACTGTTAAATTTAAAGTGGGAAGTAATGACGGTACCGATATGGAGCGGGATCTTCGCAGAATCGAAAAGGTCCGTAAGGCAGTGGGAGACAAAATCGGTGTAGCAGTTGACTGCAACCAGAGATGGGATGTGGACAGTGCATACAAGTTTGCGAAGCTGTGTGAACCATATCACCTGGCATGGCTGGAGGAACCGATCCATTCCCATAACATGAACGGGATCCGCAGGTTAAAAGAAATGGGAGTGAAAATTCCAATCGCTTTTGGAGAGTCCATGAGGATCTATTATGAATATGAAACTTATATTGAAAAAGGCGTAGATCACGTTCAGCCGTCTGTAGGCAGAATGACCAGAATGGATGATCTTATCAGGATCCGTGATCTGGCCCGTGAAAAAGGAGTTAAATTCACATCCGGCGGAAGAATTTATCTGAATGCCATTTTTGGTTGTTTATACAACGAAGATGAGTGGATCGAATACCATGAGCCGATCAGCCGCCCGGTAGGTGCTTATACCCTGTTCCAGCCTGAGGAAAAGAACGGCCGCTTCTACTGCCAACCAGATCTTCCTGGTAATCCACAGCGTCTGGATATTGCGAAGCTGGAAAAAGATGGGCTTATGGAGAGCAGAGAGATCTATTATCCGAAAAACTGGTAAGTAAATTCGAAAAATTCAAGTTTAATAACGGGAGAGAATAAAAAATGAAAGTAGGATTTATTGGTTTAGGAATTATGGGAAAGCCAATGGCAAAGAACCTTTTAAAGGCAGGTTATCAGGTTTGTGTGAATGACTTCCACAAAGAAGCAGTAGAAGAGCTGGTAGCAGCAGGTGCTACAGCAGGTGCAAATAACGCAGAAGTTGCAAAGGGCGTAGATGTAGTCATTACCATGGTGCCAAACTCTCCAAATGTAAGAGCTGCTTTATTAGGTGAAAATGGTGTTGCAGAGGGAGCAGATAAAGATACCGTAGTCATCGACATGTCTTCCATCGATCCAGTAGAGTCCAAGAAGATTGCAGCTGAGTTAAAAGAAAGAACTGGCATGGAAATGTTAGACTGCCCGGTTTCCGGCGGAGAGCCAAAGGCAATTGATGGAACCTTATCTATCATGTGTGGTGGTAAGAAAGAGGTATTTGACAAGTACACTGACTTATTAAAGGCAATGGGAAGTTCTGTTGTATATGTAGGTGAGATCGGCTCCGGAAACGTAGCAAAACTGGCTAACCAGATGGTCGTTGCAGCCAATATCGGTATCTGTGCAGAGGCAATGACCTTTGCAAAGAAAATGGGAACCGATCCAGAACTGGTATATCAGGCCATCCGTGGCGGCCTTGCTGGTTCTACTGTTATGGACGCAAAGGTGCCTATGATGTTAGCTGGAAATTACAAGCCTGGATTCAGAATTGACCTGCACATCAAGGATTTAAACAATGCATTAAATGCTTCCCACGCTATCAATATGCCAGTACCAATGACCGCACATATGATGGAAGTAATGCAGGAATTAAAGAACCATGACGAAGGCAGCTGCGACCATGATGACATTATCCGTTACTATGAGAGAATGACCGGTGTTTCTATTGTAAAAGAAAAATAATTCTTTATTGATCTAAGAGGGAAATGTTATGAATACAGATTTTATCAAGGGCGTTATCGTTCCTATTATTACAGTTATTGACGAAGAGGAAAAAATCAATGAAGCAGCTATGCGGGCACAGGTAGACTATGTGATTAATGGCGGCCTTCACGGTATCCTTGCTTTTGGCTCCAACGGTGAGTTCTACCAGATCGAAGAAGAGGAAATGGAACGTGGATTTAAGATCATGGTAGACCAGGCAGCGGGAAGAGTTCCTGTTTACTTTGGAATCGGCGCGATCAATACGAAAAAATGCGTCCGCCTTGCAAAAATGGCAGTAGCAAACGGTGCAGCAGGCATCTCCATTTTACAACCTATGTTCTTAAAACCCAATTTTAACGAATTGTTCCTGCATTTTAAAACAATTGCAGAGGCAGTTCCGGAAATTCCGGTTCTGTTGTATAATAATCCTGGAAGAGTTGGTTATACCTTAAGTGCAGATCTGGTAGAAAAACTGGCCCATGAGGTGAAAAATATCGTAGGTATGAAAGATACCTCCGGTGACATTACCCAGACAGAGGAATTTATCCGCAGAAATGCAGATGTAGGTTTTAAGGTATTTGGCGGAAAGGACACACTGTTATATGCCAGCTTATGTATTGGAGCTGTAGGTGGTGTGTGTACAGCCGGAAACTTTATGCCGGAGCTGATCGTAGATATTTACAATAAATACGTGGCCGGAGATCTGAAAGGTTCCCTGGCAGCCCAGTATAAGTTAAATCCAGTTCGTCTGGCAATGGATGGTGCAAGCTTCCCGGTAGCTGCAAAGGATATGGCTATCATGCGTGGACAGGCAGCTGGAAAACCATATTTACCAAATCTTCCAACACCAGAAGGTGCGTCTTATGATAAGATGAAAAAAGAAATGGAAAAAGCAGGTCTGATCTAATATGAAACATACAGTTACATTAAGAAACGGAGTGCAGGTTCCGGCCTTAGGGCTTGGAACCTGGTTCCTTGGGGAAAATAAAGCAGCAAGAGCGCGGGAAATGGAAAGTCTGCGCACTGGCATTTCTGCTGGTATGACGCTGATCGATACTGCAGAAATGTATGGAAATGGAAAAGCGGAAAGTCTTATAAAAGAGGTCATTTCTGATAAAAAACGGGATGATCTTTTTCTGGTATCTAAAGTTCTGCCAAACAATGCGGGGAAACACCGACTGGAACAGGCGCTAGATAATTCCATGAAGCGGATGGGCGTGGAATACCTGGATCTTTATCTGTATCACTGGAGAGGAAACTATCCTCTGGAAGAAACCGTAGCAGAGCTGGATCGTGTGAAAAAAGCAGGAAAGATCAAAGAATGGGGCGTTTCCAACTTTGATATTGATGATATGGAAGAACTGTGGCAGATCCCGGAAGGCAGAAACTGCCTGGTAAACCAGGTTCTTTATCATACAGGCTCCAGAGGCATTGAATACAGCCTTCTGCCGTGGATGAGAGAGCATGATGTGGCCTTGATGTCCTATTGTCCTCTGGCACAGGCTGGGACTTTAAGAGAGGGCATCTTAAACAACCCGGTTTTAAAAGAGATCGCTAAAAAGTATAATGCCACCGTAGAGCAGGTCATGCTTGCCTGGAATATCCGGGACGGACATACCATTGCCATTCCAAGAAGCGGCCGTGCGGAGCATACACTTCTTAATGCACAGGCAGATCAGATCCAGCTGACAGAAGAAGATTATAAAGCTATCGACCAGGCATATCCGCCGCCAGTAAGGAAAGAATATCTGGATATACAGTAAAATTTCGCATTAATATTTGAACAAGATCATAAAAGGACAACTGACGTTTTTAGCAACGCAGTTGTCTTTTTTGTTGCTTATCAGTAATTAGGTGAAAAATATATTGTATGCAACAAAAATAAGTGATAAAATGAAATAGATAAAATATTATCTGTTTTTAATATAAAACTAATATTTTGGATAAAATATTAGCAGAAAGATAAATGGGGTGTCTATGGAACAGTTTATATGGGAAACAGCAGAAGAACTGGATCAGAAACTTGCGCAGAGAGTGCGTAATATCAGGAAACGCCGCTTGATCTCCCAGGAGAAATTAGCATCTTTAAGCGGTGTAAGCTATGGTTCGATCAAGAGATTTGAAGCGACAGGACAGATCTCATTGATATCTTTGACGAAGATTGCTATGGCTTTGGATATAGCAGATGAACTGAGAAATATTTTTACGCAGGTACCGTACAGAGATATCCAGGAGGTTATAAATGAAAGAAGATAATGTGCTCCAGGTATACTATGAGGAAAAGCGTGTGGGAATTCTGGCGCTGACAGCGGATCATAAAGCGGCTTTTCAGTATGATGAAAAATGGCTGGAAAATGGTTTTTCTATCAGTCCTTTTTCACTTCCACTGAAAAAACAGGTATTTTTACCAACAAAAGATTATTTTTCAGGTCTTTTTGGAGTGTTTGCAGACAGTCTTCCGGATAATTGGGGAAGATTGTTGTTAGACCGGTTGATCCGGGCACATAAGCAGGCTCCAGACGAACTGACAGTTTTAGATCGATTGGCAATCGTTGGAAAGTCAGGAATGGGAGCGCTGACTTATTATCCTGAAAAGAGTTTTTCTGAGCAGACAGGGAATTTGGATTTAGATGAACTGGCAGAAGAATGTCAGAAAATATTGAATACAGAATATTCAGATAAGTTGGATGAACTGTACCGTCTGGGTGGCACCAGTGGCGGAACAAGACCAAAGATCATGACTACGATCAATGGGGAAGAATGGATCATAAAATTTCCTGCCCACGTAGATGGGAAAGATACAGGAAAAATGGAGTATGATTATTCCTGCTGTGCCAGACAATGTGGTATTGCCATGAGTAAGGCCAGATTATTTCCATCAGACAAATGCGAAGGGTATTTTGGAACAAAACGTTTTGACAGAAGGGGAAAAGGTGAGGAAGGAAAGGTTCATATGGTATCGGCAGCAGGACTTTTGGAGACTTCTCATAGAATACCCAATCTGGATTATGATATTCTTATGAAATTAACTCTTCAGCTTACGAAATCTATGGAAGAGTGTGAAAAGCTTTACCGCCTTATGTGTTTTAACGTTTTTGCACATAACCGAGATGATCATTCCAAGAATTTTTCTTATATATACAGGGATGAGGAGAAGAGATGGATACTTTCTCCGGCATATGATCTTACGTATTCCAATTCTATCGGTGGAGAGCACGCAACAACAGTAAATGGAAATGGTGCAGATCCGGGAATGGATGATCTTCTTTCGGTAGCGAAAAAGATAGGACTTGGAATGACAAAGGCAAGAAAAACGGCAGCAGAGATTCAGGAATGTGTGCAGGAACGATTGCGGGACTATTTATCTGATAGGATAGAATAGCTCTTATAAACTTTGCTTGAAACAGAATTACAATATTTTCAAACATGAGATATCCTCGAGACTGTGTTGACAAATGATAAGGAAGTTAGTACTATAGTACTAAACAGTACGTTGGATAT
>OLNX01003010.1_pt1 | contig 11820 bp, 9 predicted proteins | sample 1672611 | NCBI WGS metagenome assembly OLNX01 (sample SAMEA3136705, study PRJEB25190) | human gut metagenome
TGTGCAGCAGACTGCCCCATCCCCGACCGGCAAGCACGGCCGCAAGGCCAAAAAAGCCAAAAAGCCGAAGAAGAAAAAAAGCGTCGGCCGCAGGCTGCTCATTCTCTTTCTCGTGCTGGCCATTCTCGCCGGGCTGTATCTGACGGCGGTCTATTCTGACATTCCGTTCATCGCCAAGTGGCGCACGGCCTATATCCAGACGGCTATGAACACGCTCAGCCACCAGTGGCTGGCAACGGCTTTCATACCGCGCAGCGTCATCGACAAGGTTGTCGCCGAAATGGAGGCCGCGCGAGAGGCGCAGATCGGCGTCAACAGTGAGTGGGACGAGGGAGAGATCGAGTCCCGCAACCCGACGCTCACCGACACCAAGGGCATGAGCAAGGAAGAGATCACGTTTTACAACCTCTTCTGGGAGGTAGACGTGCCGAGCATGCAGGCGTATGTCAAGGAGCACCCCGACGCGCTCGCCGCCGGGTGGAGCCGCATCAACATCGACCACTCCGCGCTCACGGATAACGGCACCAGCATCCGCACCATCCAGGGTGAGCAGGTGCTCGCGATCGATGCGCAAAACGAGATCCTCATCGTGCGCGAAAAGGGCAGCACCTATCGCGGCGTACTTGTCGTGATGAAGGATCCGTCGCGCCTGAGTCTGCACGCTGCGACCACGCTCGGCAGCATCGGCCAGTACTGCGGCCAGATCGCGCAGGCGCACGGCGGTGTCATCGGCATGACCGGCTCGGGCTTCATTGATCCGGGCGGAACCGGCAACGGCGGCACGCTCGCGGGCTACGCCATGTGCAACGGCAGGGCCTACGGCGACCACATGGGCTATGGCTACAAGCGGCTCGAGCTGCATGCGGACAACCGTATCTACATCCGCGACAGCACCTCCACCGTCTCGTCCAACACGACGGACGCGGTCGAGTTCTCCCCTGCCATGATCATTGACGGGGAGACGGTCGTCAATGCCCGCAGCGGCTTCTCCGACCTGCAGCCGCGCGCCTGTCTCGGGCAGTCGAAGTACGGCGAGATCATCGCCCTGCTTGTCGAGGGCCGGCTCACGACATCGGTCGGCATCAGCGTGCCGGACTGCGCGGCCATCATGGCCAAGCACGACTGTATGCAGGCCATGAACCTCGACGGCGGCACCAGCGCCATGATCTGGTACAAGGGCAAGTACATCATGCGCAGCTCCAACCCCGCGCTCACCGCCGGGCGGACGCTGCCGAACGCCTTTGTCTACGCCGGAAATTAACGGCATCCGAAACGTCCCTGACCGCCGGTCAGGGACGTTTGTTTGCCTTGCACAAATCTTTTTTTGCCGCCGGCGTGCAGTTTCGTGAAAATGGGGCTTGCAATCCGCTCCCGGACGTGGTAGAGTAACACCATCGAGAAACCGATGACCGAGAGGAGTACCCATTTACGAAGCTTTCAGAGAGCAGCGGACGGTGGAAGCGCTGCAGCGGACGAATGGCGAATGGACTCGCGAGGGCAAACCGATTGCAGCAGCATGAGGGGCGACGGTGGCCGCGGCCGTTATCCGGCGGAGCGTATGATCGTACGTGCAAAGTGGGCGCATGAGCGCCAACATGGGTGGCACCGCAGGAGTTACAGTCTTGTCCCATGAAACGGAAGGAACCGTTTCGTGGACGAGGCTTTTTTTATTGCTCAAATCACCGCAGGAGGGATGCATATGACGCGGATGACCAGACGATGGCGTGGCGGCCGGAGAATTTTTGCCGCGTCAGACCGTATCCGGACATCACAAACCAACCGTTTCATAAAATATAAGGAGAATTTGCTATGAATAAAACGTTCCGAAAGATCGTCGGCGGCGCACTCGCCGTCACCGCACTCATGGGCCTGGCTGCCTGCGGCAGCAAGACCGAAGGCGACAAGGCCGAGGGTAAGACCTACAAAGTCGGCATCGTGCAGTTTGTGGATGATGCGTCCCTCAACCAGATCGAGGCGGCCATCGAGGCCGAGCTCGACGCCAAGGCCAAGGAGCTGGGCGTGACCTTCGATTACACGCTCTACAACGGTCAGGGCGACGCCACGACCCTCAACCAGATCGGCGCAGAGCTCGTCGGCAAGGGCGTGGATCTGATCGTGCCGATCGCGACCCCGGCCGTGAAGATCATGCAGTCCGCCACCGAGGACACCGAGATCCCCATCGTGTTCTCCGCCGTGTCTGACCCCGTCGGCAGCGGCATCGTCGATGCGCTCGACGCGCCCGGCGGCCGCATCACCGGCACGAGCGACGCGCTCAACACCAAGGGCCTGCTCGATCTGATGCTCGCCCAGAACCCGGACACCAAGACCGTCGGCCTGCTCTACTCCAAGAGCGAGGACTCGTCCAAGCAGCCGATCGAAGATGCGAAGGCCTACCTTGAGAGCAAGGGCATCCGCTGCGTAGAGAAGACCGGCACGACCACCGACGAGATCACCTCCGCCGTTGACGCGCTCATCGCCGAAAAGGTCGACGCCGTCTTTACCCCGACCGACAACACCGTCATGACCGCAGAGCTTGCCATCTATGAGAAGTTCCTCAACGCCAAGATCCCGCAGTACTGCGGCGCGGACTCCTTCGCGCTCAACGGCGCGTTCGTCGGCTACGGTGTGGATTACACCGCGCTTGGCAAGATGACGGCCGACATGGTCGTGCAGGTGCTGGTCGACGGCAAGAGCCCCGCCACGCTGCCGGTCGCGACCTTTGACAACGGCATCGCCATGATCAACACCGACAGCTGCACCGCCCTCGGCTACGACCTTGCGGCTGTCAAGCAGGCGTTTGACGGCAAGTGCAGCTCCGTGCTCGAGACGACCACGCAGCAGAATTTTGACTGATATCTGATATCCCGAAGGAGGGGCGTTTATGCTGACAGTGTTGAAGACCGCGCTTGAGGTCGGCCTGATTTACGGCCTCGTCGCGCTGGCGCTGTTCATCAGCTTTTCCATCCTGAACATTGCAGACCTCTCGACCGACGGCTGCTTTACGCTCGGCTGCGCCGTGGGCGCGATGCTCACCATCGCGGGGCATCCGCTTCTGGCGCTGCCGGCGGCCATGGCTGCTGGTATGCTCTCGGGCTTCATCACCGCCTTTTTGCAGACGCGCCTCGGCGTGGAGAGCATCCTCGCCGGCATCATCTCGAACACCGGCCTGTATACGATCAACCTCGCGGTCATGGGCTTTTCGTCCAACGTGTCCATCACAGGGCGCGCCACGGTCTTTTCGCTCTTTAAGGCGCTCACCGGCGGCAGCCAGTGGAGTACGCTGGTGCTGCTCGCGCTGCTGCTGGGTGTGATCGCGGTCGTGCTCATCCGGTTTTTCGGCACGTCGCTCGGACTTTCCATCCGCGCGACGGGCGACAGTCTCGACATGGTCAGCGCCTCCTCCATCAACCCCAAGGTCACCATCACGATCGGCCTGTGCCTCGCCAACGCCCTCACGGCGCTCTCCGGCTGCCTGATCGGTGAGTACAACAAGTTCTGCGACATCAACCTCGGCACCGGCATGGTCACGATCGCGCTGGCGAGTCTGATCATCGGCGAGGTCTTTGCCGGCCGCCGCGGCGGTGTCGGCAAGCGCGTCGTCTGCGTCGTGCTCGGCAGCATCGTCTACCGCCTGATCATCGCGCTGGCGCTGCGGCTGAACATCTCGGCCGAGTACTTCAAGCTCGTCTCCGCCGTCATCGTCGCCGTCGCCATTGCCGCGCCGAATATGAAGGACTATGTCCATCTGGCAAAGATCCGCTCCAACGCGCGCAAGCTGCGCGCCCTGTCCGGAAAGGGGGATGAGACCGATGCTTGAGCTTTCCCACGTCAGCAAGACATTCAACGCCGGAACGGTGAACGAAAAGCGCGCCCTGTGCGACCTGTCGCTCACGCTCGCCGACGGTGAATTTGCCACCATCGTCGGCTCGAACGGCGCGGGCAAGAGCACGCTCTTCAACGCCATCGCCGGTATGTTCTATGTCGATGACGGCATCCTCCGGCTCGATGGTCGGGACATCACGTTCCTGCCGCCGCACAAGCGCAGCCGCCGCATCGGCCACCTGTTTCAGGACCCGCTCAAGGGCACCGCGCCGCACATGACCATTGAGGAAAATCTCGCCGTGGCGTATCTGCGCGCGCCGGAAAAGCACAAACAGCTGCGCCGCGTCAGCCGCAAGGACCGGGCATTTTTCCGCGACGCGCTCGCCCAGCTCGACATGGGGCTCGAGGAGCGCATGAACACGCCCGTCGGCCTGCTCTCCGGCGGTCAGCGGCAGGCGCTGACGCTGCTCATGGCCACCATGGTCACGCCCGAGCTGCTGCTGCTCGATGAGCACACGGCGGCGCTCGACCCCGTCACGGCCGACAAGGTGCTCGCGCTCACGCGCAGCATCGTCTCCGAGCGCAGCATCTCCTGCCTCATGATCACGCACAATATGCACCAGGCGCTCGAGCTCGGCTCGCGCACGCTCATGATGGACGCCGGGCGCATCGTGCTCGACGTCTCCGGGGCACAGCGCGCGGACATGACCGTGCAGGGGCTCATCGATGCCTTCGCCGCACAGGCGGGCACGGCGTTTGACAACGACCGCGTCCTGCTGTCCACGGCAGAGGGCACGGAAAACTGAATTCCGGAAAAGAAAAATCAGCCGCCCTGCGGGCGGCTGATTTTTTGTGTTTATGCACTTAATAGAACGTGGCCACCGGTTCCTCCGGCTTTTCGACCTCCTGCACGGACAGCACCGTGAGCACCGGGCCCTTGCGGCCGTAGGCGCGGTGGAACTTGTAGTCCATGCGGGCCGTGATGATGGCCCACTCGTCGTTGCGGATCTCATCGGCGCGATCCCACACGCACACGACGCCCGCGAACTGAATGTCCTGCACGCAGCAGGTCATGATGTGCCGGCCGGCGATGAAGCAGCCCTTCGGCACGTTCTTGCGCACGAGGCAGCGGCACTTGACCTCGATGGTCTTGCCGTCGTATTTCTTTGGCTCCTCGGACATGTCGCGGTACCAGAGGGCGAAGTCGCGGTCCTCGATCTCGATGACCGGCGCGTCGATGTCAAACGGCAGCGGGTCCTCGATGTCGTCATAGACGACCTTGCCGTCGGTGTACTCATACGCGATGTCGCAGCGGCGGGAGATGGCGCGGATGATGCGGTGCATCTCCATGCGATCCATATTGTCGTTGTAGCGGTTGAGCACAACGAGCTCGGCGCTCTTGAGCTTATCGACCGTGAGCTGGCGCATATTCTCATTGTAGCTCACGAACGTCGTCGCATCGCAGAAGAGAAACTCCTGTGCGACCGCCCAGTTTTCCGGCAGGCTGCCGTAGAGCGAGTCGAGCATCCACATACCGTTATACTCCACGAGCACGCGCTCGGGGTGCAGCTCGTCCTGCAGCGCGAGCAGATAGTCGCGCGTGAGCTCAGACTCCTCGTCGACATTGCGCACATAGACATTTCCGGCGCAGAATCTGTCCGGCTCGTAGACCTCCTCGCCGTCCTCGCACAGCAGCAGCAGCGTGCGCTCGCCCTTGTGGAAGCGGTTGTCCTCGAGCGTCTCCTGAATGAACTTCGTCTTGCCGGCCTCGAGGAAGCCGGTGAAGAGGTAGACCGGAACGTCCGGCGCCTGCTGTTTTTTATCAGCCAATGTGGAACAGCTCCTTCAGCGCATCCTCCGCCAGATGCGAACCGATCACGCACACGCGGCCGGTGACCTGCGCGCTGCCGCGGCGGACATCGGACTCGCCGGGCACATAGTCAAAGTGGATCCAGCCGCCGTCGGTCGCGGGCACGATGCCCTTGGCGCGCAGGACGACGCCGTAGCGGTGCTCGTTGATGAGCGCGTCGAGTGCGGTGCGGATCTCGTCGTCGGTGTACTTGCGCGGCGTCTCCGTGCCCCAGCTCGTGAACACCTCATCGGCGTGGTGATGATGGTGGTCATGATCGTGGCCGCAGCAGTGGTCGTGGTCATGGTCATCGTGGTCATGATGATGCTCATGCTCATGCTCATCGTCATCATCTTCGTCATGGTCATGATGATGGCCGCAGCAGCAGGCGTGATCGTCATCATCGTCGTGATGATGGTGATGGTGCTCGTGCTCGTCCTCATCCTCCTCGGCGGCCTCGGCCTTGAGGTGCTCGAGCTCGGCGGACAGCGTGTCGCGGCGCTCCATCGTCTGGAGGATCTGCTTGCCGTCGAGCTCCGTCCAGGGCGTTGTCACGATGGTCGCGGTCGGGTTCTTCTCACGCAGCAGCGCCACGGCGGCGTCGAGCTTCTCGGGGCGGATGCCCTCGGTGCGCGAGAGGATGATGGCGCTCGCGTTCTCAACCTGGTTGTTGAAGAACTCGCCGAAGTTTTTCATATACATCCTGCACTTGTTGGCGTCGACCACAGTCGTGAAGCCGTTGAGCATCAGCTCATCGGACTGCACGCCCTGCACCGCGCGGATGACGTCGCTGAGCTTGCCGACACCCGAGGGCTCGATGAGGATGCGGTCGGGATGGAACTGCGCCAGCACCTTCTGCAGTGCGTCGGCAAAGTCCCCCACGAGGCTGCAGCAGATGCAGCCGGAGTTCATCTCGTTGATCTGCACGCCGGAGTCCTTGAGAAAGCCGCCGTCGATGGCAATCTCGCCGAACTCGTTTTCGATCAGCACGATCTTTTCACCCGTGTACGCCTCGGCGATCAGCTTTTTGATCAGCGTGGTCTTGCCGGCGCCGAGAAAACCGGAGAAAATATCAATTTTTGTCATAAAAGAAAGCACTTCCTGTCCGGGAGCACGCGCCCCCAAAATTTTGACTATGATTATAGCACATAATTGTGAACGAAACAAGTCCGCCGCGTCGAGGAGACGGCGTTGCGTTTTTGCCGCCAGTGCGGTAAAATGGAGGCATGAAACGAAATGATTTTTGGATAACTGCAAAACAAAATTGGCGCGCACTCGCCTACCTGCTCGTGCTCACGGTGCTGGCGGTCGTGCTCGTGGTCATATGCGTCCGGCGCGGACAGGATGCCGCGCAGCCGGAGCCCACGCCCCGCACGTCCGCCGCCGTCCGGAAGGATGCGGCGCAGACGCTGCTCGACGGCATGACCACGCAGGAGAAGATCTGCCAGCTGCTGATCGTACACCCGGAGGCGCTCACCGGCGGCGGCACCGTCACGGGCATGACGGACGAACTCGCCGCTGCGCTGCGTGCCTACCCCGTCGGCGGCGTGCTGCTCTCGGCGGGGAACATGACCTCCGGCGAACAGCTTGCAGCGCTCACCGCTGCGCTTTCGAACGGGTGCAAAACGGCGCCGCTCATCTCGGTCGACGAGGAGGGCGGCCGCGTCGCGCGGCTGATGAACACCGTCGGCACGACGAAGCTCGGCAGTATGTACAGCTACCGCGCACAGGGTACGCAGGGCGCGCACGACAATGCGCAGACCATCGCGCGCGACATCGCGGCCTACGGCTTCAACACGGACTTTGCGCCCGTGGCCGACGTCTGGACGAACAAGCGCAGCAACGCCATCGGCGACCGCGCCTACAGCGACGACTATGATGAGGCGGCAGAGCTTGTCGCCGCCGCCGTCAAGGGTCTTCACGACGGGGGCGTCATCTGCTGCCTGAAGCACTTCCCCGGCCACGGGAGCACAAAAACCGACTCACATGACGGCGCCGCCACAGTCGACAAGACGCTGCCGCAGCTGCGGCAGGAGGATCTCAAGCCGTTCGTCTCCGGCATCGCCGCCGGAGCGGACATGGTCATGGTCGGGCATCTGACCGTGCCGACGATGGACGATGCGCCCGCCTCCGTGTCGCGCAAGATCGTCACGAATCTGCTGCGCTACGACCTCGGCTTTCGCGGCGTGATCGTCACGGACGGGCTGCAGATGCAGGCGCTCGCGCAGTACACAGACGGAGAAAAGGCCGTGCTTGCGCTCGCCGCCGGAAACGATATGCTGCTCGAGATCAGCGACGTACCCGGCACGGTCGCGGCCGTGGAGCAGGCACTCGCGGACGGCACGCTCACGCAGGCGGCGCTCGATGCGAGCGTGCTGCGTGTGCTGCAGCTCAAGCTCGCGCACGGCATTGTGGACATGCCGGAAAGCGGCTGATCTCTCACAATATTTTAAGAAAGCTGTGCTACAGTCATTGAGACGTGATGACCGTTCGCGTCAGAGATGCCCCTTCTTTCTTTCCCCCCCAAAAAAAGATCAGAGCAGCCGCTGCTTCCGGCGCCGCTCTGATCTTTTTTTGTTGTCGGGCGGCGCAAAACGTGGTATGCTAGACTATCACCTGCAAAGAGGAGAAGCCCATGCAATTCGTTGACATTGAAAAAAAAGACGGCGGCGCATACCTGCACCGCTATGACCTGCATTATATTGACCGCACCGGCTGCCCGCGCACCTATGAGATGGTCAGCCGTGACCGGAACATCGACTCGCTCGCGCACCTGCAGCAGCACCGCACAGACGCGGTCGTCATGGTGCTCACAGACGCAAAGCGCGAACGCATGGCGCTCAACCACGAGTTTCGCATGGAGCTCGGCCAACGCATCTACGGGCTGCCCGGCGGGCTCATCGAGCCGGGCGAAACGCCCGAGGAGGCCGCGCGCCGCGAGCTGGGCGAGGAAACGGGGCTGCGGCTGGTCGCCATCACGCACGTGCTGCCGCCGGCGGCGTGCACGGTCGGCATCGGCGACGAGCGCACGGTGTGCCTGTTCGGCATCGCCGAGGGGACGTTCCGCCCGAGCAGCGACCCCATGGAGGAGATCGAATCCGGCTGGTACACGCGCGCACAGGTGCGCGCCCTGCACGAGACGGACCTGTTCGGCTCGTGGGCGCTGGCATACAGCTGGATGTTCGCAAACGGCTGTCTTCCGGAAGTCTGAGGGAGGTGCGCCATGTTTTACACCGAGACCTACTGCCCCGGCGTCGCCGATTTTGACCGCGACGGCAAGCTCGCCTATGAGGCGATCCTGCGCATTCTGGAAAACACCGCAAGCCGCCACTCCGATTCCTCCGGCGACGATGTGATCGACGGCAGCCGCCGCGGCATCACATGGGTGCTGACCGACTGGCGCGTCGAGATCGTGCGCCGGCCGCAGAGCAAAGCCCCCCTGCAGGTCGCGACTTGGGTGCGCGACAATGCCCCCGTGGGACGCGTTTTCCGCGATTACACGATCACGGACACGAGCGGAACGGAGCTCGTGCGCGCCGAATCGCGGCTGATCCTGTTCGACCTGCGCACGGAAAAGATCGTGCGTATCGACCGCGAGCGCTTCGCGTCCTACCGGCCGGAGGCGCGCAGCGTCTTCCCCGACACTGCGCCGCGGCTGCGCGCGCCCGATGTCTTTGACACGCAGACGGTGCTGCCGCTGCGACGCTGTGACATCGATTTTAACGGTCATGTGCACAACACGAGATACCTCGAGTTCGCGCTTGAGGCACTGCCGGAAACCATGCGCTGTGACGCGTTTCGCGGCTTTCGCATCGTCTATCCGAAGGCGGTCAAGGACACGAAGACCGTCACGCTCAAGTATACCGCCGCAGACGACGGCGCGTTTGTGTGTCTGTACAGTGCGGACACGCTGTGCACGATCGTCCGTTTTGAAACCTGAACAGAAATTCCCCGGAGCTGATCGCTCCGGGGAATCGTTTTATTGTCTCCACGGGTTCGCCGGGTCGGGATCGGTCGGATCCCAGCCGCGGTTCGGGCTCGTGATGTCCAGCCACGGAGCCGACGGCTTCGGCACGGGCAGGGACGAGGCATTGTAGATCTTCACCGTCGTACCGAGCGGGCAATTGTCATAGATCCACTTCGCATCCGCCACCGTCAGGCGCACGCAGCCGTGCGAGCAGACTGTGCCAAGCTGGTTATACAGCCGGTAGGACAGGTCATTCTTGTTCGGGCTGTTATACGGCGAGGAGTGGAAGAGATAGTTGCCGACGATCTGCGTGCAGTACTGCCCCCAGCAGCCCTGCAGCGGATGCCAGGCCGCCTTGAACGGCGTGCGGAACGTGCCGATCGGCGTGGTCTGGCCGGGGCCGCAGACGAAGGCGTGATGGAGGATGGAGTATTCTCCGCTCTTATCCAGACCATAGACCAGCACCGTGCACTGGTTGCGCACGACCTCGAGCTGATACGGGTACTGCGCGCTCTGCAGGCTTTGATACTCCGCGTCCGAATAGTTGTTGACCGGGACGACAAACGTCGTGCGGATCGCATCCGTGCCGCACAAGAACAGGATCTCCACCGTGTGCTGCGTGGGCATATCGCGCTTCCAGACCGACTCGGCAATGTGGAAGCCCGGCGTAATGGAGCTGCCGTCGAGCGTGTAGCTGCGCGTCGGCTGCTGCACGCCGTCAACATACCAGACGAGCGTCGCCTTGCCGGGGGCGGCTTTGTATTCCGCGGGGAAATAGCGATAGGTCACGTACAGGTCGATGGCGCGGCACTCCGGCGAGAGCGCGGGCACGGGATCGGTCACGACCGTGCCGACACCCTGAAGCATGATGTCATATTCCTGACTGGTCTTATCGGCTGCGAGCGTGACCGTGCAGCCGCGCATAAGCACGCGCACAAGGCCGGCATGGCCGCTGCCCGCGACCGTCGTGCCCTCGGCTGCAACGGTGAGCGCATCGACCGCGCCGCCGACGGTGACCGTGCCGTTCGGATCGGTGCGCACGACCAGCGTACCGGTGATGTTCAGAGCACCGAGGTCGCGCCCGGCGGCACCGCCGAGGTAGAGCGTGCCGGTAAAGGCGTCCGCCGTCAGGGGCGCGGCGCCGGTATAGATCACGCGGCCGGAATCGGGCAGTGCATCGGCGTCGCTGCAAAACTGCAGGCCGAGCTCATAGAGCATCTGCGCGATCTCGGCGCGGGTGATGCTGGCCGTGGGGTTCAGATGGCCGGTATCATCGCCGTTGACGATGCCGGCCCTGACCAGACCGGCCACGGAGGCGACCGCCCAGCCGCTGACACCGGAGGCGTCCGGGAAAGCCTGAAGGTCTGCAGCCGTGCCGTCAGAGACTGCAAAGGCGCGCGCGAAGACGGACATCGCCTCCTGGCGCGTGATGCTGCGGTTCGGGCCGATCGTGCCGTCACCGTAGCCGCTGAGGATATTCATCTGGACGGCGGTGCTCAGCTCCGGATAGTACCAGGCATCCCGGTTCACATCGGAAAAGAACGCAATGTCCTTCCCTGCCGTGCAGCCGAACACGCGCACGAGCATGGCGGCCATCTGCGCGCGCGAGGCATTGCCCATCGGCAGCAGATCACCGTGCTCGTCACCGAGCAGGATGCCGTGCGCACAGGCAAAATCCATCGCCGCCTGATACCAGGGGCCGGTAGGTGTAGGCTCGGGGCTGGGCTCCGGGCTGGGTTCGGTGCTGGGTTCGACCGGGGCTGTCGGCTCCGTCGTGGGGACGGCAGGCTCTGTCGTAGATGTCGGGGACTGCACAGCGTCCGGTTCTGCAGCGGCGACCGGCGCGGCGGCCAGCGTCAGCACGCAGACAAGCACGAGCAGCAGGGACAAAAAGCGTTTGCGCATGGTTTTCTCCTCCATTGTTTTCTGCGGATTTCGACTGTTTTCATTATAACGGAAGGCTGTGATTTTTCAACGGTTTTCGCAGAGATTTCAAATTATTTAAGTCTTTTGTGCCATCGGCGCAAAAAAAGCAGCGCAGCCTCACAAGACTGCGCTGCTCAGCTTGTCAAAGAACCTCGTAGAGTTTGCGCCCGCAGGCGCAAAGAAAGTTCAATCATTTTTTTCGGCGACATGTGCGGCGAAGAAAATACTTCTCGGCCTGCAAACGTGCGCGCCGTCC
>OLNX01003019.1_pt1 | contig 11793 bp, 8 predicted proteins | sample 1672611 | NCBI WGS metagenome assembly OLNX01 (sample SAMEA3136705, study PRJEB25190) | human gut metagenome
TTGCTTTTATCGCATTTCAATTTTTCCCGCAATCTATCATTTCACTATTCGGAGATGGGGACGAGCTGTATTTTGAATTTGCTGTTTTGTTCATGCGTACCTATCTTTTCATGGTGTTGGTAAATGGTGTGCAGTTGCTTTCTTCCAGTTTTTTTACCGCAATAGGAAAATCGTTAAAAGGTGCTCTGTTGGCATTAACAAGGCAGACCTTTTTCTTGATTCCGCTTACCCTGCTGCTCCCGCTTCGTTTCGGAATTATGGGAGTATTGCTTGCGGGACCTGTTGCTGATTTTTCAGCGTTTATGCTATCTGTTGTACTGGTGGGTATAGAATTAAAAAAACAAAAAAATGACATGTAAACAACAGCCCTATGTGAAAACATTCTTTTTCCGCCGTTAAGTAATCAAGAAGCAAAAACTTAAAAACCGTTGCGATAAATTTTATAAATTTAGTAGGATAATATTTAGAAGTAAGGATTGAGAAAAATATGGAAACTATAAAATGGGTTCTATGTCCTACCTGTGGAAATAAAACCCGAACGATGATGCAAGAAGATACCGAATAGATATGTTCGATGACAGAATCGAAATATATTCACTGGGTGGAATGGTAAGCGGAATATCTTTAGAGGGAAAAGATTTATTGAAAATTCCATCAAAACGAAGAAATCCGATATTAGCTGATATATTCAGCTGACTGAAATACATGGAGCGTAGAGGTAGTGGATTTAAGAAGATATTGGCAGACTACGAGGGGCAGGTTGAGTTTGATGAGACAAAGATGCCGGTCTTTGAGGCAAAGAATGATGATTTTACATTGACTTTGTATAATCTGAATTATGGCACTAATTATACAACACAGGTTAGTGAAAATGTCATAGAAAATGTCACAGATAGAACAATTGCTAGATATATATCAGAATTAAAGGATAAAGGTATCATAGAACGAAAAGGTCCGGATAATGGTGGTAAATGGAAAATCCGGTAGGAACTACGACACAGACAAAAAAGAAGCAGAGACCAAACTGAGGTATCCCCTCAAAGCAGGTCTCTGCTTTTTATATGATCAAAAAATTAAAATTCTTCACTGATCAGATTTTTGGTATTCATCAATTCACTTGGAAATTCCAGACCATTTTTTTCAAAGCGGTGCAGAGTGGTACTGATAGTTTTCAATTCCTTGGCATGTGCTATCCGGTAGCGTTTGGACGCCTCCACATAAGCCGGCTGTTCACCAATCTTATCACAGATTTCCTTGCTGAAAGGGCAGTAAGTAAACAAGATCTGTCTGGCTACCCTGTTCAACTTGCCGGATCCGGAGGATTCTCTTGTGATCCAGTCGTTATAATCCCGCATAAACACATCTTTGAAACGGTTATTGCACTGCTGCAGCTGTGTCTTCAGCTTCTCCTTTCGCTCTGGTGTCAGATCGCCGTTTTTACGATAAAACTGGAGATAATCCGAGTATTCACTGGTTAAAGATGGATACCGTACATTGTTCCACTGGGAACCCATCTCGGTACGGCATTTTTCCCACCGGAAACTAGCCAGAAGACCACGGATCGCAGAATCCATTTGTATTTCCAGAAAGGAAGGAAGCAGGATGCGGCCGTGGGTGTTTTTGCGGCGTCCCTCAATATCCTGCCATACAAGTCCCTGGCGTCCATACACAGGAAAAACGATAAAATCCGGTGTCATCCGTTCTACAACAGAAAAACTGGTAACACCTACCTCTTCAAAGGAAACACGATGGTCGCGGTAGAAGATAGAGTAGTCGATCTGTTCTACCTGGCTGACACACCGGTTGATGGATGATGGTGTTACATAGGATTTGGCCAGATCCGTATTGATGGCATCGGAGCAGAGCACCGGCACAAAGGATGTGATGTTGCCATTCAGGATACGGTCTGTATACATCATAAGGTTATAAATTTCAAAGTGGAGCCTTTCGTCTGCATTGGACAAGGCCATCTTGTACTGCTGCTCTGTCAGGCGGTTGCTTCGCAGATCCTTTCGCAGATGGTCTTCGTAGTCTTCGTTGAACTCATCTTTGGACGGATTTTTATGCCCCAGATAAATCTCTTTAAGCCACTGTTCCATCGTATAGACCTGGCAGGTTGTCTTTCCGGAGAAAGGATCCGGCAGAGAGATCAGAGCCATTTGTTCTTTTTCCGTCAGAAGATGTTCACTGACATAACCGTAGCGCAGGAAGAGCCGTACGGCCAGAGGCGGGTTGGCATCGGAGAAATTCTTTTTCACGACAGCCTCATAGAGAGGGAAGAATTTATCACTGATGCGCTTGCGCAGTGCCCGGACAGCCGGTTCTTTGGAAAAACGATCGGATGTACGGATAAATTCCTGGATGCATTCATAAAATTCCCGGCGTAATTCCGGTGTGATCGGTGCATAGTCAAGGATCTGATCCAGAGAATTGATAAGCAGTTCGATGCTATGGTCTGAATCATCGGTATCTCCGGCCTCTGTGCCATCCTGTAAAAGGCGGTAGATTTCCCGGATCCGTCCCGGCGTTACCGGCTGAGGAGTACCGGCCCGTTTGGTCAACAGTGTGTTGGTGGCCTGGATCTGGGATAAAAGGAGATCCAGTTTTTCCTTTACAGGTGAGAAATCCTCGCCGGACTCCCGGATCTGGTAAGCCAGATGCCCCAACAAGGAGAACATACTCTTTTCGTTCTGGAAAAGGATGCGGGACAGACGGCAGAGATCCTGTGTAAAGGATTCACAGCCGGCCAGTAAAGTAGCCAGTGCGGCACATTGTTTGGTAAAAGTATCCTTGGAAACATAGGCGCTTCCGGCATAAAATTGCTTTTGCGTTTCTTCCGGAATACGGCCGCATTCAACAAAATACAGTACGTCCGGTGAAAGGACCGGACTGGAATCTTCCGATGGATCCGGTGAATCCAATGCTGACAGGTGGTCGGCTATGTGCCCCATTTCGACACAGGTTTTCTGATAGTATGTATAAGACTCTGTCAGTAATTTTTTTAAAGACAGCGTATGCTTTTTCAGTTCGGCAAAAATACCACTGATCTCCTTGAAATAGAGATTGGTGGATGTAACAAGAAGTCCACGGTACTGTGAATTGGAATCCAGCAGAGAATATACATCTTCCATCGTCTGGATGGGCAGGGCGAACAAAGTGGTCTCTTCCGTTGTTGTGTACTGAAAAGAATGAACACCATGGCCGGCATCTACCATCCCCAAAAAGTTGCCGGCACCTGCCGTCATGCGTACGCCGTTTCCTGTAATTTCTACATGACCGCGAATTATAAGGGCTACCATCGTAACCGGGTCGCCCTTATGAAAAATACTTACCTGGGCATCCAGTGTGTTGCTGCCCATAGTAATTTCAATTTCTGACATAATAAAACCCCGATTCTTAATTAATATATACTCTTATTATACTTGTATTTGGAAAATACTGCAACCACAATCAGGGCATCATTTGCCAATCAAAAATCCAAGGTGTAGTCTTGTCAGGATAAAATAGATCAAGGTGCATATAACCATGGCAAGGATGAAAGTGGCAGGAGCGTAGATCCAGCCTGAGATAGAAAATTTCCACAGAATCCAATGAGCGGCCACCATTCCTATATCCTGATGAAAAGCAAAAAAGGGAAAGGTGTTTTGTCCCAGAAATGTCAGGATCTTGCAGGAAAAACAGGAACATAGAAGAATCACAAACAGACTGCCGGTAATGGCAGCTGCAGTGGTAAGGGGAATACATCCATAATGACAACGGAACATTTCCAGAGTATCAAATCTCAGCAGTATATTGATTCCTGTAAAGGAAAGAGAAGAAAGTAAAAGACAAAAGAGCCAGGCTGTTTTATGTCTGGCTGCCGTAAGCCGGGAAAGGAGACCCTTTTCCTTCAAGGCATATCCCACTGACAGATAAAGCAAGACTATGAATGCTGTGTCCAGATTCCAGTACAAAGAAATTCCGGTAATATTATCAAAAAGCATAAAAACAACACTGATACTGACGCACAGGAATACAAGAAGCTTCAGGTTTTTTTCACAGAAACGGCATACAAACCAGAATAAGATCTCAGCTAACAGCAGAGCGGCTAAAAACCACAAAGTGGAGTAGCGTTTCTGGACCACAAATTTAAGAAGAAGTTCACCGGTGCTTGCCAGATCTCCTTTTGAATAAACAAAATGGAAGGCAGCAAGAAACAGGCTGCAGCCTGCGTAGGGAATCAGATAGTTCCTTAATTTTTTTCCCAGAAAAACCCAGAAATCGGGAATATAATGAAAAAAATAACCGGAAATAAGAAAAAATAAAGGCAGGTGGAAAGAGTATAACAAGGTGCCGAAAACTGTATTTTTATAGACATGACCGAGAATTACGGCTAAAATGCCAATACCTTTGGCAAGGTCCATATAATCAAGGCGTGATTGTTTCATAAAAATCCCTTCTATCTTATTTTTTCTATCCTCAACTTATTGTAGTGCAAAATAGATCAAATAACAATACACAATGTCGGAAACTGTTATTTTTTTGTGAAATGTGGCTTACTTATTGATAAGGAGTTTTTTTTGTGATAAAATGAACGAGTATTTTTTATGAATAAACACTTGGAGGCAAACTATGAATCGTGCAAAAAAAATCATGAATGATAAGCAGAAACAAAAACCACGCCGTACCTCAGGGGGAGGAAGCGGACTGGAAATGAAATTTAAGGTGCTTTTAGTCCTGGGACTGGTTCTGGCACTGGGATTTAGTTCGGTTGTATGCTACATCGAGTTCAGACCGAGACCGGTACTTGTGATCACAAGTAAAGATGCCAATGGAGCAGAGGTAAAAGACACCGTAACATATAAAGAAGCAATGTATGATATTTATACCGTTGAGACGCAGTACAACAGCATGAACAGTCTGTATCAGCAGTATTACGGAAGTTCATACTGGGAGGCTACCAATGTGGACAGCAAGGGAAGAACCGGTGCGCAGGCTGCCAAGAAGGAAGTCATGGATACCTTGAAACAGCGGGAGATTTTGTGTCTGGAAGCTGAAAAAAATGGCGTGGCTCTGACAGCAGCAGAGAAAAAGACAGCTGATGAAAACGTTACATCTACCCTGAAAAATATGTCAGATGCCCAGAAAAAGATGGCAGGCCTTTCCGAAAAAGAAATTCGTCGTGCGGCTTACCGCCAGGCATTGGCAAACAAGTATAAAAATCAGATTATTGACAGCATTGGGATCAATGAAGATGCGATCAAGGCAGGTGTAAGTAAGAAAGATTACCGCCAGTACACTTTGCAGTATTACACGGTAGCAAAGACAAAGACAGAGGACAATAAGACGGTAGATCTGGATGCAAAGACACTGGCAGCTAACAAAAAGGCAATCCAGGAAGTGTGCCAGAAAGCAAAAACAGCTAAGGATTTTACAAAGAACATTATTACAGATTCAAATAATGATAAAGCAGACGACAAGACAGGTGTTTCTTATTCTACAGAGAACTTGATCGAGACAGATACAAATTTTGCGGATGAAGCAGCCCGCAAGAAGATCAAGGCAATGAAGAACAATGAAATTTCGGATGTGATCGAGACAAAAGATGCTTATTATGTTATCAAGATGGTAAACAACAATGACTCAGCAGCTTATGATTCACAGTGTGAGAAGGCTGTAAGCGATGAAAAAGAGTCACAGTTTGAAACAAAATACAAAAGTGATATCAAGCCAAATTATACGACAGAAGTTCAGAGTTTCTGGAAAGGTCGTGTAACACTTGGCGGAATTACAACAGCAGCAAACTAACAGAAGTCAGATTGGAGGAAATCATGGCAACAGTAAAGAGGATTTATGTTGAAAAAAAAGAGCCTTACGCAGTGCGCGCAGGAGAGTTGAAGCAGGAGATCAAGAAGTATCTGGATATAAAGACACTGGAAGAAGTCCGGGTACTGGTCCGGTATGATGTAGAGGCATTATCTGAGGATGTTTACAAAAAAGCACTGGTAACAGTATTTTCTGAACCACCGGTAGATAATGTATACGAAGGATCCTTTGAAAAAAATGAAAAAGACCGGGTATTTTCTGTAGAGTATCTTCCGGGACAGTTTGATCAGAGAGCAGATTCTGCAGAGCAGTGTGTGAAGCTTCTTAATGAAAAAGAGGAACCCATTATTCGTTCTGCAACCACCTATGTTTTGTCCGGTGATATTTCAGAAGAAGATTTTGAACGGATCAAAGCATATTGTATTAACCCGGTGGACTCCAGAGAGACAGACGAGACCGTACCGGAAACTCTTGTTCAGAAGTTTGATGAGCCGGCAGATGTAAAGATTTTTGATGGATTCAAAGATATGCCGGAAGCAGAATTGAAGACATTGTATGATTCTTTGGGACTGGCAATGACATTTAAAGATTTTCTTCATATCCAGAACTATTTCCATGGAGAAGAAAACAGAGATCCGTCTATGACAGAGATCCGTGTGTTGGATACATACTGGTCTGACCACTGCCGTCATACCACATTCCAGACAGAACTGAAAAATATTTCTTTTGAAGATGGTGATTATAAAAAGCCTATCGAGGATACTTACAAGGCTTACAAAGAGACACATGATGAGATGTACAAGGGCAGAGATGACAAGTTTGTCTGCCTGATGGACATCGCCCTTCTTGCTATGAAGAAACTGAGAGAAGAAGGCAAATTAGACGATATGGAAGTGTCCGATGAGATCAATGCATGTTCTATCGTAGTGCCGGTTGACATCGATCATGGAAATGGACCGGAGACGGAAGAGTGGCTTGTGTTCTTTAAGAATGAGACTCACCACCATCCGACAGAGATCGAGCCTTTTGGTGGTGCAGCTACCTGTCTTGGCGGCGCGATCCGAGATCCGTTGTCAGGCCGTGGCTACGTATACCAGGCAATGCGTGTGACAGGAGCAGCAGATCCTACCAAGTCTCTCCGTGATACACTGGAAGGAAAACTGGCTCAGAGAAAGATCGTCACAGGAGCAGCTAAAGGTTACAGTTCCTATGGTAACCAGATCGGTCTGGCAACAGGACTGGTAGACGAGATTTATCATCCGAACTATGTGGCAAAGAGAATGGAGATTGGTGCTGTTATGGGTGCTGCTCCGAGAAAAAATGTAATCCGTGAGAATTCGGATCCGGATGATGTGATTATTTTGTTAGGTGGCCGTACCGGCCGTGATGGATGTGGTGGAGCTACTGGTTCTTCTAAGGCTCACAATACAGAATCCATCGACACCTGTGGAGCAGAGGTACAGAAAGGTAACGCACCGACAGAGAGAAAGATCCAGAGACTGTTCCGTCGTGCGGAAGTCAGCAGCCTGATTAAGAAGTGTAATGACTTTGGTGCCGGTGGTGTATCTGTAGCCATTGGTGAACTGGCAGACGGATTGACCGTGGATCTGGACAAAGTGCCAAAGAAATACGCCGGTCTGGATGGTACAGAACTGGCTATTTCCGAGTCTCAGGAGCGTATGGCCGTTGTCGTAGATCCAAAAGATGTTGACAAGATGTTAGGATATGCGGCAGAGGAAAACTTAGAGGCTGTCTGTGTGGCAAAAGTAACAAAAGAGCCAAGACTGGTATTGAAGTGGAGAGGAAAAGAAATCGTAAATATTTCCCGTGCTTTCTTGGATACCAACGGTGCTCATCAGGAGACAGATGTTGTTGTCAGCGTGCCGGATAAAAAAGATAACTACATTCAGAAAGTGGAGAAAGTTACAAACTTTAAAGATGCATTCTTAAAGAAACTTTCCAGCTTGAATGCATGTTCTAAAAAAGGACTGGTGGAAATGTTTGACAGTTCCATCGGAGCGTCTACGGTTACGATGCCATATGGTGGCAAGTACCAGTTGACACCAACCCAGACTATGGTGGCAAAACTGCCTGTTCTGGACGGAAAATGTGATACGGTAACAATGATGAGTTATGGTATGGATCCATATCTTACAAGCTGGAGTCCATATCATGGTGCAGAGTATGCGGTACTTACTTCTGTAGCAAAAATAGTTGCTGCCGGTGGAGATTACAAGAAGATCCGCTTCACCTTCCAGGAGTATTTCAAGAGAATGACCGAAGATCCAAAACGCTGGGGCGAACCAATGGCAGCGCTGCTTGGTGCTTATGACGCCCAGATGAAACTGGGACTTCCATCCATCGGTGGAAAAGACAGTATGTCAGGATCTTTCAATGATATTGATGTACCGCCTACCCTTTGCTCTTTTGCAGTAGATGTGGCAAAACTTTCCGATGTTGTTACAGACGAGCTGAAAGAAGCAGGGGATGTATTAGTCAAATTCACAATTAAAAAAGATGAGTATGATCTGCCGGATTATGACTTTATCATGTCTCAATATGAAAAGATCACAGAACTGATGCGTCAGGGTATTGTAAAAGCAGCTTACGCACTGGATGGCAACGGCGTAGCAGATGCGGTTGCCAAGATGGCATTTGGTAACAAACTGGGGGTTGAAGTATGTGGCAAGCGTGAAAAGGAATATTATTTTGCTCCGGCCTATGGTGAGATCGTGGCTGAGATCGCAGAAGCAGATCTGGCTAAACTGGATGAAAAAGAAGTGGCATATGACCGTTTCGGTAAAGTACTGGAAGAGCAGGCCTTTGTATGTGGAGACGAGAAAGTGTCCATGGAAGAAGCCCTGGAAGCATGGACCGGTACATTGGAAAAAGTATTCCCAACCCGTTCCGGTGTAGAAGATAAACAGATCGAAACCAGTTTGTACGATACAAAGGATATTTATATCTGTAAGCACAAAGTGGCAAGACCGAAAGTGTTCATTCCGGTATTCCCGGGAACAAACTGTGAGTATGATACAATGAAAGCCTTTGAAGAGGCCGGTGCTGATACCGAAAGCATTGTATTTAAAAATATGACAGAGCAGGACATTACGGACAGCGTAGATGCGTTTGAAAAAGCAATCCGTCAGTCACAGATCCTTATGTTCTCCGGCGGATTCAGTGCCGGTGATGAACCGGATGGTTCAGCGAAGTTCATTACTTCTGTGTTCCGTAATGAAAAGATCAAAGAGGCAGTCCATGAACTCCTGAATGAGAGAGATGGTCTGGCACTGGGTATCTGTAATGGATTCCAGGCACTGGTAAAACTGGGACTGGTTCCATACGGAGAGATCAAGACACAGACAGAGGATTCACCGACACTGACTACCAACAGCATTGGCCGTCATATTTCCAAATCGGTGTATACAAAGGTTGTTACCAATAAATCTCCATGGCTTCAGGAAGCTAAACTGGGTGGCGTATATGCCATTCCGGCATCCCATGGTGAGGGTCGTTTTGTTGCCAGTCAGGAATGGCTTAAGAAACTGGCTGAAAATGGACAGATTGCTACTCAGTATGTAGATATTGACGGAAACCCAACAATGGATGAAGATTTCAATCCAAATGGTTCTTATATGGCAATCGAGGGTATCACCAGTCCGGATGGCCGTGTTCTTGGAAAGATGGCTCACTCTGAGCGTCGTGGTGAAGGCGTAGCCATGAACATTTATGGAGATCAGGATCAGAAGATCTTCTTAAGTGGTGTAAAATACTTTCAGTAATTTATAAAAGAAACATTCAAAGAGATTTCCGGTGTCAGGCCGGAAGTCTCTTTTTGTTTCATATGCGGTCAGGCAGAAACGGACTGTCTGTATCCAAAGAAAGGAAAAGAAAATGAAAAAGATTATTCTAGCTTCAGGTTCTCCCAGACGGAGGGAACTTCTGGGGCTTTTGGGAAGAAAATTTGAAGTGAAGGTATCTCATTGTCAGGAAGTGATCACCCAGACAGATCCGGCAATGGTTACAATGGAACTGGCCAGACAAAAAGCGGAGGCCGTGGCGGCCGGCATGGAAAAGGATGGAATCGTGCTGGGAGCTGACACAGTAGTTGCCATAGAAGGGGAAATACTGGGAAAACCGGCAGATAAAAGAGAAGCAGAGAAAATGATCTCCAAGATCCAGGGGAAGAGTCATGAAGTATATACCGGTGTGGCCCTGCTTGTGGTAGAAAAAGGAAAAATCCTGCAGACAAAGGTGCTGGCAGAGAAAACGCTGGTGGAAACAGCCCCTATGACCCCGGATGAAATACAGCATTACATCCAGGGAAAGGAGCCTTATGACAAGGCAGGAGGCTATGGAATCCAGGGAGAATTTGCCAGATTTGTAAGCAGGATCCATGGTGATTATAACAATGTGGTAGGTCTGCCGGTGCATCGTGTGTATGAAGCACTGAAAGAACTGGGTGAGTTTTAAGAAACAGGTACCCAGATTTCTCCGTTGTTGGCAGGCAGGGATACCTGGATCTGTCCGTTTTCCACGGTCAGTGTTTCTCCGGATAAAAGACCTTTGTAAGTGGAATCAAAGGATGCCTGGACCGTCAAAACAGCCGGTGCATCATCGTTGTTCACTGTTATGACAGCCTGTGTAGTTTCCATGTTTCTGGAAAATGCGTACTGACGGTTGGTCAGCAGAAGCTGCCTGTAATCTCCATACGAAAGAGCCCTTGTTTCCTGGCGGATCCTGCCAAGTTCAGCGATCAGATGGGTGTATGGATTTTTGGTTACTGCGTCTTTATAATCGTCAAGATTTAGTGCCGGGCGAAGAGAATCATCGGAGCCCGGTTCTTTTTTCCCTTCAATGGCAAACTCAGAACCATAGTAAACAGATGGTACACCGGGCAGTGTATACAAAAGAATGTGTACCGGGACAAAATGCTCTTTTTTGTTCAGTTTTGTGTAGATGCGTTCTACATCATGATTGTCAACAAAGTTATACAGATTTAGTTTGTCTCCGCCCATATCATACAGGCGCTGCACCGTGTGGGCAATCTCGAAGTAGTTATGGTCATTGTGGCCGGAATACAGTGCTTTGTGAAGCTGATAGTTGGTAACGGAATGGAGAGTATCTGTGTTGGCCCAGCGGGTATAGTCTCCGTGGATCACTTCTCCCATAAGCCAGAAATCTTTCTTCACTTCTTCCGCTGTCCGGCGCATCTGTTTCATGTAATCAAAGTCCAGTACATCGGCGGCATCCAGGCGGATCCCATCAATATCAAATTCAGAAACCCAGAAACGGATCACATCGCAGATATAATTTTTCACATCCGGATTGTGCTGGTTAAGTTTTACTAAAAGATTGTATCCGCCCCAGTTTTCATAGGAAAAACCATCGTTATATTCATTGTTTCCCTGAAAGTTCACCTGGCAGTACCAGTCTTTGTAAGGGGAAGATTCCCTGTTTTGTAAAAGGTCTTTAAAGGCAAAAAAGTCTCTGCCGGTGTGGTTAAAAACACCATCTAAGATCACGCGGATGCCGGCATCGTGACAGGTCTTTACAAAGTTTGTCAGGTCCTTATTGGTGCCAAGGCGGCTGTCCAGTTTTTTGTAATCGGTAGTTTCATAGCCATGTCCAACGGATTCAAACAATGGTCCGATATACAAAGCATTCACATGAAGTTCCTTCAGATGATCAATCCATGGAAGCAGTGTGTTAAGACGGTGAACCGGTTCGGTATATTCATTTAGTCTGGGAGCACCGGTAAGTCCCAGTGGATAAATATGATAAAAAACAGCTTCGTTGTACCATGCCATAAAGTGTTCCTCCTTGTATAAATGGGTATCGCCCACTCGCTATAGCTCGGCGGCAGGTCGTTGTAATATAAGAATAGTATACCAGATTGTGTGAAAAAATCGATGGTATTTTTCAGGGTTCCAGTAATATGGCAGGGGCTTTTGTCGGAGAGTGGGTTTTAAGTGCGTCGGCAGGAGA
>OLNX01003020.1_pt1 | contig 11789 bp, 10 predicted proteins | sample 1672611 | NCBI WGS metagenome assembly OLNX01 (sample SAMEA3136705, study PRJEB25190) | human gut metagenome
GAGCTGGAGCTGCAGGGAGCGGCTGCCGCGGAACTCATTGACCTGAAGGTAGAAGGCGGCGTCCACGCGCTCGCCGACGGTCAGGCCGCATTCCGCGGGAGTGACGGAGAAGAAGATGCCGTCGAAGCTCGTGTGGCCCTTCTGGAGCCGGAGCTTGAGATGCTTATTCTGTCCTACGCTCTGCATGGACTCCAGCCGCGCACCGCGCAGGCAGAAAACAGGACGATTGTTACCCGCGCCGTAGGGCTCGAGACGGGAAAGCTCCTCGACCTCCTGAAGCGTGATGAGGCTCGGGCGGGTGAGGGCGGCGTCGATCTCCAGCGAGGAGACGGGGGCCGAGTCGCCGCAGTGGGTGCGGACATACTGATTGATGCGCTTGCGGAAGGCGGGGATATTCTCCTCCTTGATGGTGAAGCCCGCGGCGAGCTCGTGCCCGCCGAAGCCGACGAGCAGGTCGCTGCACGCTTCGAGCGCGGCAAAGAGGTTGAAGCCGCCATAGCTGCGGCAGGAGCCCTTGCCCATGCCGCCGGCGAGGTGGATCATGAAGCTGGGGCAGGAGAATTTTTCGGAAAGACGCGAGGCGACGATACCGACCACGCCCTGATGCCATTCCTCGCTCGAGAGCACGAGCGCGTTGCGCTCGGTGGGGGCGAGGGTGTCCATCTGCTCGATGGCGCAGCGGAAGATATCCTGCTCGACGCTCTGGCGCTCGTCGTCGGCCTCGTATGCATGGGCATCATCGCGCTCGTGCGCAACGTGCTGCTGCGGCCGTACATCCTGCCGCTGATGCACATGGAGGGCACGGCGTGCGACATTGCCATGTACATGATGCTGATCATGATCTTCGTGCAGCCGCTCTCGAGCGTGAGCCTGACGAACATCGTCGGCGTGCTGCGCGGCGGCGGCGACGTGCGCTATGCGATGCTGTGCGACGTCGGGCCGCTGTACGCGGTGTGTCTGCCGCTGGCGGCGCTCACGGCGCTCGTCTGGAAGCTGGACATCCGCTATGTGTACCCGTTCATGTCGATCGATATGTTCGTGCAGCTGTTTCTGGTCATCCCGCGCCTGCGCTCCGGCAAGTGGATCCACGACGTGACGCGCACCGCCGGTGAGCTGGAGGCGTGAGTACGCGCAGCGAGCCGAAAACCGTCCCGATTTTTTACCGGATGCAGATCTCCCGGAGCCAGAGGCTCCGGGAGATCTGCTTTCTTTATGCCTGCTGCGCCAGCCGCGGGATATCGCCCACACCGTCGAGCACCATGCTCGGCCGGTAGGCAAACTCGTCGAGCGTCGCGCGCGTAGACACGCCGCTGAGCACGAGCACGGTAGACATGCCGCTCTCCATGCCGGAGATGACGTCGGTGTCCATGCGGTCGCCGATCATGACGGCCTCGCCGGAATGGCAGCCGAGGATGCGCAGACCGGTGCGCATCATGAGCGGGTTCGGCTTGCCGCAGAAATATGCCTGCTTTCCGGTGGCGATCTCCACCGGCGCGGTGAGCGCGCGGCACGCGGGGGCGATGCCCTCGTCCGTCGGACCGCAGGTGTCGGAATTTGCGCCGATGAGCTTCGCGCCCGCGAGCACGAGATTCGTCGCCTTCGTGAGTGTGTCGAGCGAATACGCCCGCGCCTCGCCGATGACGACATAGTCGGGATTGACGTCGTTCATGGTGATGCCGCGGTCATAGAGCGCGTTGAGCAGTCCCGCCTCGCCGAGGGCGTACACCGAGCAGCCGGGCGCCTGATCGGCCAGAAAGGCCGCCGTGGCCAGTGCGCTGGTGTAAAAATGTTCCTCCGGCACATCGAGTCCCATGCGCTGGAGCTTCTGGCACAGCTCGCGCGGGGTCATGCCGCTGTTGTTGGTCAAAAACAGGTATTCCTTGTGCTCGTCCTGCAGCCAGTGGATAAACTCCGCCGCGCCGGGCAGGATGTGGTTGCCGTGGTAGATGACACCGTCCATGTCGCACAGGAAACCCTTTTTGACGTTAAAATCGATCATACGCTCCGCTCTCCTTTTTCATGCTTCTGCGCGTAGTTTACCACGCGGCGCACCGCGGGACAAGCGGGCAGCACGTCAATTTTTTGTAAATTTACAGCTCCAGCCGCAGGAAGATCGTCGTGTCGAGCGGACTGTCGGTGTAGCGCGGGATGTCGTAAAAGCCGAGTCCGCGGTACATCTTGAGTGCGCTGCGCAAAAAGGGCTCCGTGTCAAGCTGCATGGCGGTGTAGCCGATGGCGCGCGCGTCGGACAGAATGCGCTGCATCATCTGCCCCGCGATGCCCTGCCCGCGGTACGCCGGGCGCACATACAGCCGCTTGAGCTCGCAGGTCTCGTCATCCAGCCGCCGCAGGCCGATGCACCCGACCGGCCGGTCATCGCACCATGCAATGTAGAGCCGCCCGTGCGGCAGGCCGTACTTTTTCGTGAGGTCGGCCAGCTCCGCCGCATAATCCTGCAGGTCGAGATAGGTCTGGAACGCCGGCTCGTTTTCCACCAGCATCCGCGTGTATTCCGTGAACAGTTCCCGGATGGTCTCCGGTGTATCATAGGCCAATTTCATCTCCACAGGTATCGCTCCTTTCCTGAACATGGGGTGCAAGGGGCGCAGCACCCCGGTGTTTGCTTCGTACACCTTTATTTTACCGTATTTGCGCCGTGCGTCAAGCATTTGCGCGCGCAAGGCATTGACGCGGGCGGGTTTTTCCGCTAAACTTGTGCTCAGTTTTTCCCACGGAGGCACTTATGAAAACATCCGCCACTCCTTCTGCGACCGCCCGCGCGCGGCTGGGCCTGATCGTGTCCATGACCGTGTTCGGCACGATCGGCCTGTTCGTGCGCCGGATTGAGATCACGTCGGCCGAGCTCGCGCTCTGCCGCGCGGGGCTCGCAGCCGTGTTTCTGCTGCTGTCTTTTCTCGTCACGCGCAGACGGCTGTGCCTGAGCGAAATCAAAAAGTCGCTCTGGCTGCTGCTGGCCTCGGGCGCGGCCATGGGCATCAACTGGATGCTGCTGTTCGAGGCGTATCAATACACGACCATTTCGCTGGCCACGCTCAGCTACTATCTCGCACCCGTGATCGTCACGGCGCTGTGCCCGCTGCTGTTTCACGAGAAAATGACGCGCACGCAGGTGTTCTGCTTTCTCATGTCCACGCTCGGCGTCGCACTCATCATCGGCTCCGGCAGCGTGCATGGCGGCGCGTCGGACGTGCGCGGCATCTGCTTCGGCGTGAGCGCCGCGGTGTTTTATGCCGCCGTCATCCTGCTCAACAAGTATATCACCGGCGTTCCGGCGCTCGAGCGCACGTTCGTGCAGTTTCTCGCGGCCATTCTGGTGCTCGCGCCGTATGTCGCGCTCACGTCGGGCTTTCACCCGGAGGTGCTGTCTGCGACCGGCTGGGTCAACCTGCTCATCGTCGGCTTTGTGCACACCGGGCTGACGTACTGCATGTACTTCGCCGCCATCCGCACGCTGCCGGGACAGGAATCGTCGCTGCTGAGCTATCTCGACCCCATCGTGTCGGTGCTCATATCGGTGCTGCTGCTCGGCGAGCCGCTCGCCCCGATCCAGATCGCCGGGATGGTGCTGTTTCTCGGCTTTGCCATCGCAAATGAGTTCACGCACAAAAACGCCGAGACCACATGAGCGCCCACAACAGAAAAACGCCGGCCTGCGGCCAGCTTGCCAAAGAACCTCGTAGCCTTTGCGCCCGCAGGCGCAAAGAAAATCCGATCATTTTCTTCGGCGACATGTGCGGCGAAGAAAATACTTCTCGGCCTGCAAACGTGCGCGCTGCAGTCAGGCCGCAGACCCTTTTGTCAAAAAGTATTCCTTTTTGACAGACGCAACACCCCCTGTGCCGCAGCACAGGGGGTGTCCGCTATGGTATTTTTCCAACCGTCAGCGCAGCGCGCTTACCGGTCGGGATACTTCTGCGACAGCTCTGCCTCCAGCGCATCCCAGTCGCGCGGCGGTCTGAGCTCCGTCCACGTCTCGGGCGAGGTGTTGTCCACGCGCTCGTACTCGTGGCCGTTGGTGGCCTCCTGCACGGCTGCGTAGTACCACGCCGTCTTGTTGCTGTTGTCCGGCCAGACGATCATGTCCGGCAGCAGATGATCCTTATCCGGGGTACGGAAGAGGACGTTGTTGATGATCTCCATGACCTCGGCACGGGTGATCTGGTTCTGCGGGCGGAACGTGCCGTCCTCATAGCCGCTGACCAGACCGAGCTTCGCCGCGCGGTTGATGTAGTCGCGCGCCCAGCTGTCGGAGATATCGGTGAAGGCATCGTCCTCGACCTCCGGCGCATGGAAGAACAGCGCCGCGATCGTCGCGAACTCTGCGCGGGTGATGTACTGCTGCGGACGGAATGTGCCGTCCTTGTAGCCGGCGAGGATGCCGCCGTTGGTGAGCGTGGCGACCTGACTGGTGTACCAGCTCTGGGCCGGGACATCCGAGTACGAGCACTTGGTGGTCCAGATCTCCTCACGGCCGTCATCTCTCAGGATGCGGTAGAAGATCGCGGCGACCTCGGCGCGCGTGATCGGTCTGCCCGGTGCGACCGTACCGTCCGGATAACCGGCGATGTACGAGTCGTGGTTATCGCGCTCCAGCGGCGGAGGCGGCAGCTCGTTGTCCTCTGCGGAAAAGACGAACTTGATGTGCGCGGCCGCTTCCTGGAAGGCGTTGCCCATCGCGGGATCGATCTCAACGGTCACGTCCAGCTTGATCGGGTCTGCCTTCGGGAAGACCTCGGCAACGAGGACGTCGCTCTTGAGTCCGTCGGCCGCGTCGAGCTGGTCGAAGAGGCTCGCGTTCTTGTTGGTCGCGAGCACCTTGCCGTCCTGCGACACGGTCATGTTGATGTGGCTGAGCACATCGTCGTACTTGATGGCGGTGCCCTCCTTGGCGGAGGTGTCGCCGTCGATCTCGGCGCGGAGGTAGACCTTCGCGCCCTGCGCGCCGTTGGCGCTGTCGGCCTTGACGCAGATGGTCTGCGTGAGGCTGTCGCCGGGCATGCAGTTGGAGAAGTTGGCAAACAGGTCCGTCGCCGAGCCCTTTCCGGTGTTGGTAAAGACAAAGCGCGCGTTGTTGCCGTCGTTGCCGTCATAGTAGGTGACGGTGGGGAGCTTTTCCTCGCCCGTCGCCCAGATGCCCAGCCCCGCAGCCAGCGCGACCACCAGCACGAGGGCGACGATCATGGTAAACTTTTTGTGTTTCATACCGCTGCCCTCCTTATGGTGTCGTGGTCGGCTGCGTCAGATAGCCGTTGCTGTCAACGCCCACGCCCCAGCTCTGCTGCACAGCCGCGCTCGGTGCGGCCTGAATGCTCTCGGCCAGCACCGTCACCTCGAGGTGATAACCCTCGGGTGCAGCGTCCTGCGTGATGGGCGTTTTCAGCAGGTTGGTCGTTTCACCTTTCGCCGCGACCGGCATCTTGTAGTAGTAGATGCCGTCTTTCAGGAACCAGTTGTCCGTGATGCTCGGCGTGATGTTCACCGGCTCGGCGGAGATATTGCCGTTCTCGTCCACCCAGTTCATGACCAGCTTGACGCGGACATAGGACACGGCCGTGCCGGTGTTTTGAACCTTGATGCTCGTTTTCTGGCTGCCATCCAATTTCTCGACGATGTCCGTTCCAGACTTGGCCGCCGTGAAGGTGTTCGTCACGGGCTCGGTGTTCGCCTTGAGCAGGGCGAACGTCGTGCCGACGGCCAGTGCGAAGATCAGGCACAGGGAGAGGATGAGCGCGGTCTTTCTCCCGCCTGAACCGTTAAAGATACGTTTCATATGTCATCCCTCCTGTTCAGTTTTTCTGCGCGGCACTGCCGCTGATCCAAGTGTTGATCACGTCGGCAATGCTCGTGAGCCAGTTGTGCGAATTGTAATGGTTGGTGACAGCGACCGTGGCGCTGGGCATCGTGCTGCTGAGCGTAGCCGTCTGGTTGTTGTCGCCAACGATGCTGTAGCTCCACGACCAGTTTGTATCCTCAGTGACCGTGTACGTGCCGACGGCCAGACCGATGATGGTCTTTTCGCCGCCAGCCTTGAGCACGATGGTGGTCACGACCTTACCGGCGCTGTCCTTCACATCGAACACGAACGTCTGGTTCGGGTTCGCGCCGTCGCCTGTGACGGCCTTGGAGATCGTCAGGCTGCAGGTGTTGACCGTGATGGTGAACGCAGCATCTTTAGAAACGCTCTCATACGTTCCACTTTGCGTAGGCGAAACCGTGCACGTCACCGTGTAGGTCGTGGTCTGCTCCGGGGCGACGGTGCCGCCGCTTGCCGCATCGCTCCACTCCCATATTCCGCTGCTGCTTCCGGCAGGAACCGTGTACGTGCCGACCGTTCCGCCGTTTTCATCCTTGACCGTGTAGGTCACGTTCACAAAAGCGTTATTTGTGCCGTCAAATGTGGCATTCTGGTGCACAAGCTCCTGCAAATTGGCAGAATCGCCAAGGTAGATCGCCTTGTCATCCGCCGTCGGCGTGATGCTTTTTACTTCCACGTCCTGCGTCGGCACATCGAACGCCTTGATCATGGTTCCCTTCGCATAGATGCCGGACTGCCCATCATTCGTTGGCACCTGATTGCCGCCGAGGAAGCCAGCTTCCACAGAGACGTCAAACTCGATGATCAGTTTCTTTCCGAACGTGCCATCCGCCTTAGCGTTTGTGGAGACATAATTCTGGTTGAAATCGAAGCCGGTCACATTGACCGCCCGCGTTGCCGGATCGATCGCTGCCGTCACCGAAGGATCGGCTGCGACCGGAGCCCCAAATGCACTGCCGTTATAGGCTGCAGTGGAGAGGCGAATAGCACCGGCATTTTGCGGCACCGTAAAGTACGGCGTCACGATGTCTTTGATGACCGTCTCGCTGCCAAGGTCAATATTGGCGCTGCCGATCGTCTGGCTGATGGAGGTAAAGATGTTATTCAACGCCGTCGAGTTGCTCGCCGTCATATAATAGCCGGTTTTGTCGCGGGTGAAGTTTTGCGTCACTTCCCAGCCGTAATACAACTTCCAGTCGCTATATGCCTTCAGCCCGATTGCCGAGGCGTTTTTGAAGTTGCTGGACACATAGTTCAAAAAGCGGTTCCCAGCCGGCACATCTGTCCCATCGCTTGTGCCCCAATTGGCCCAATAACTCCCAACGCTTCCGTTCGAGTTTTTTGAGAATCCGGTGTTGCCATACAGCTGGTCAACGTTCGCCCCGGTGAAAATGCCAACCGTGTACACGGTCACACCGGCATCCTTCATCGACTTTGCGCTTGCAATGGCGCTGGTCGCGACACTCTCTTCGAAGCCATAATCGCCCGGCATGCCATCCGTGAACACGATCACGACCTTGCTGCTGTCGCGCGCGGAATCGACACTCGACAGAAGCCTCTGCGCATGGTTCAAGCCGTTTTGCGTCTGCGTGCCGCCCTTAGCCTGCAGCTGGTTAACCGCCGTTTTCAGCGTGGTCGCATTTGCTCCGTTGGCATCATTGACCGCGGTCAGTTCTTTCACGACCTGAGAAAAATTATAACGATTTCCGTCTTCCTTATACGTATCATCGCCGACCGTGTTCGTGGATTTTCCCGCAAACTTAACGATCGCGATCCGGTGTTCCACGCCTTCATCCTTGGCTTTTGTTGCCACATTGTCAATGAAAGTATTGACGGCCTGCTTCATTGCGTACTGGCGAGTGTCCGTTTCCTTGTTCGCCGTATTCCCGTTGAAATCGTCCGCCATCGAGCCGGACTGGTCGAGCACAAGGACAATGTCACAGGGTTTCGTTGTGGTGCTCGTCGTGACCGTGCCGGTCATGTACGCTTCCAGATGCACCGTATAGCCGCCGTCGGCTTTCGGCGTAACCGTCTTAGTCAGCTTCAGACCATCATCCTGCGTCTCACCGGTATCGGCAAGCGACGGCGCGCGCGCGGCGCGGTAAGGAGACGTCTGCGGCCGCGTCACCACGAGCGGAAGAATCGGCCCCACCGCCGGAGACGACTGCGTGTCCTCGACCGTCCCTGCGGTCTCAGCCATATCCGCAGCCGCATCCCCGACCACGCCGGCACCCATGAACAGGCACAGGCTCAGGAGCAGGGCTGCACAGAGGACGAGCGAGAGAATGCGTTTTTTCATGGTTTCGTCCTCCTTTCTCAGGGCGTCGGGATCGGGTCGATCTGCGTGCTCGAGGTGCTCGCCTCGACCGCTCCGACGTGCTTCCATACATCTCTGACATCATTGGCGGCGTACTGCTCAAGGTTCGCCGTCTGCACGGCCTCCGCCGTTACATAGATGTGCACCGTGGAATTCTGGTATTCGTTGCCCATTTTGGTGCTGAACGTGACGCGGCTGAACAACTGCGTCGTGGCCGTCTTCGGATCGACCGCACCATTATAATAATAGTACCCGTCCGCTCCGGCGATCCAGTCGGTATCGTTCAGATCCAGCACCAGCAGGTGCTCGCTCGGGTCGAGCGGCATGCGCTCGCTGTCGGCGTTGAGGATCTCGGGCGTGATCTTCACGCGGGTGTAAAACGCACCCGTGCCGACATTCTCCACATATACCACTTTGTTCACGACGCTGCCGGGCATGACGCGCACGGTCGTGAACGGATTGCCGTTACCGTCCTCGTCGTGCAGCGCGAGCTTGACCGAGCCCATCGTGATGACGTTGTCCGCTGTGCCGACGGCCGAAAAGTACGCCCACGTACCGACCGCCAGCAGTGCCACTGCCAGGAGGAGCACCGTCGCGATGGTCCACTTCTTCTTCATGCACAAACCACCTTTCTCCTTGCCGGGGGTTACTCTGCGCTATGCGCAGGGATTCTCTTCCGCGCCCGGATGGGCGCGCCGGGACTGTTTTTGCGGGATTCTCTCTTTCAGTCTGCGCGCGGACAGCGGCAGTACCGCCGCCCGCGCCCGGATTGAAGCCGGGCCAGAGTCCCCGATGGGGGCGGCGATTTCGCCGCCCCTTTGGGGTCAAAATGTTGGGGAATTACTTGCCGTTGTTGTTATAAGCAGCAACAGCCTCATCCACCGTGTTAAAGCCATCCGCCTGGATCGCGTAAGCGGTCACGATGACTTCCCAAGAAGCATTCGCAGAGATCGGATCGCCAGCGGGCAGGATGTACTGAGTGCCATCTTCATTCGTGGTCACGCGCCAATCCATGTAGACCTGAGCGAGGCAGGGCAGAGAGGTCTTGCCAGCGGGCAGGGTCTTTGCCATGGTCGTGCGGATTACAACATACTCGATGCCACCGATTGTTTCAGTGCCAACATACTTGTAGTCGTTCCAGAGGCCATCTTCAACAGCAACCATTTTGGGGTCGGTAACTTTGTGGTTTGCATCAACGATGCCGTCGTTGGTCGCGAGGCCCCAATAATTTCCGGAGTTGTACTCCACGTTGAAGCAGCCGTAGCTGTTCCAGTGCAGTGCGTTCTTGCTCTCGTTGGTGGGATATTCCTTGCTCACAAGGTACTTGGGAATCTTCAGCTCAACCCAAACCCAAGCATCATTCGCGCCCGTGTTCTTAACCGTAACGATCTTGGAAACGGCATTGCCGTCGTTGGACTTGCCGGGGACAAGGGTCTTGTTCTGTTCAAAGGCCTCAAGACCGTTTTCGCCCTTCTGCTGCTCATCCAGAGCAATCTTGACATTGCCCATGGTGAACGTATTGGTCGCGGACTTCGTGTCGGTGAAGTACGCCAGCGTGCCGCCGACGACCAGCACCGCGACGAGCATGACTGCGATCGCAGCCATCAGAATGGATTTCTTCTTCATAAGTAGCGTTCTCCTTTTCTTTTTTATGTACAGCTCTCTGTACAAGGTATTCAAGGGATCTGCTCAGGGAAAGCTGCGAGGGAGTTACTTAAAAGCACCCGGCAAACGCGGCCGCAGCATCCGCAAAACCAGCGGACTGGCACAGATAGCCATAGAACGTCAGGCTGGCAGTCGCATCCGAATTCACGTCAAAATCGTTAACCTCGACAAGGTTGTTCGCCAGAATGTTGGTCGCAGTGACATCTGCAGTCACTCTGTTGCCATCGTTCGTCTTGTAAACGTAAACCGCGCCGCCGTTCTTGCCCGTAACACCAGCAAGCTGCTCCCACGTATCGGCCACACTATAATTCAGAACGCTACTCGCGTCCGAAGCCACGACCTCAACATAAAGATAGCAGGAAGCGCCGGCTTTCAGGCCGGTGACCTTAACAAACGGGTCTTTTTCGATCTTGGTGCCGGGGAGCAGATTGTACTCATTGCCCGTCGCCTCTTCAGTGGTGACCTTGTAAGAATACTCGCCGGAAGTCTGCGCAACCGCCTTGTGCTCTTTCAGCGTCAACGCGCCGCCCTGATCAAACAGCTTGCCGACCGTGAACGTGTTCACAACCGGGCCGCTCTGCGCCGTCAGATACGCCCACGTCGCGCCAACCGCCAGCGCCACGACAAGCACGAGCGCGATGGCGATCGTCAAAGTTTTCTTCTTCATTTCGTGTTATCCTCCCTTACAAAAGCATCATGTTCCGAACTTACCATGTCCCAACAGCGTCCAACGTGCGCTGTCAGCGTTCATTGAGTTAATGCACGGAGATTTGAAAATATTTCATGCTCCCGCGAAAATGTTTAAATCTGACGGTTTTCGCCGCCATTTTCTGTGCATTCTGCCACATTTTCTGCCTCTGCTCGGCGCGCCGCATCGCGGGCATCGGCCTCAGCCGCCTTGCGCAGCATATCCGGCAGGAACGCCAGAACCAGCAGCACGATCGCGATCGCAACGGCCAGATACATCCCCGGCGGGTTCGAGACCCAGTGCGAAACATAGCCCAGATACGGGATGGTGAACACCGGGCGGCCGATGAGGTTCTTGAAATAGACAGGTGCGCCGTCGGGCGCGTCGTTCGCGTCTCCCTGCGTGTAGAAATGCTCGTTTTCCGCATCGATGGAGATCACGCGGTGTGTGACGACATCCAAGTCCTCATTGAGTACGAACGTGATCGCGTCACCGACCTGCACGTCCTCGGGCGCACAGGGCTTGACATAGATCAGCGAGCCGGTGTGATACGTCGGCTCCATGCTGCCGGACAGGACGCACATCGGCCGCAGACCGACCAGCCGCACACCCACCAGAAGCAGCGCCAGAATGACCACCAGCACCACCGCAGCGGTGGAGATGGCATTGCACACTTTCTGAACCTGTTTTGACATCTTCGTTCTTCCTTTCCCTTCGCGGGCATCCCCCCTGTTGATCCCGGCCGGAGGGCAGACCTCCGAAGCGCAGCCTGTCCGAACCGGAAACGCGCACGGCGGGGCGGGGCGGGAACGCTTCGGAGTTTCCCGCCCCACTTCAGCCGTCACGCTTACTAACCAAAAGGATACCACGTTTTATTGCACACCGATAGGGGTATTATACACAAACTTCCAGCGATATTTTTGTAAAAATCAAACAGCTTTTCCTTTCGCTGTCCAAAAAGCTGTACAGTTATCCAACACCCATTGTACGTTTTGGCTGCGGGTGCGTCAAGTGCGGAGCGCGGGCGCGCGGGAATCTTACCTTTTCTTAAAACTGTCGCGGTTTTGCTTGTTTTTAGCGGGGAAACATGATAGGATAATTGCCGATTATGGATAGATAATAGGAAGGAGCTGCACGCATGGATACAAACGTGCTCGACTGGCTGGAAGTCACCGCCGCAGCCTGTCCGGACAAGCCCGCCTTTCTTGACGAGGACGGCGCGGTGACCTTTGCCGACGTGCGGCGCGAGGCGCGCATCATCGGCACGGCGGCGGCAAGGCTGC
>OLNX01003022.1_pt1 | contig 11788 bp, 10 predicted proteins | sample 1672611 | NCBI WGS metagenome assembly OLNX01 (sample SAMEA3136705, study PRJEB25190) | human gut metagenome
ATAATGCAGAAAAAAGCGTTAAACTTTTTTCTGCATTTAATTTACTATGGGACCCCACAAGCGCCCGTTTTTGCGGGAAAAACAGGGAAAAAGCCGGCAGTTTATATTTAGAATAGGTGTAGACTTCCGGCGTGTTTTCTGCTATAATGTAGTGGGATATTTTGCGGCGGTATACCCCCCGCCATTTTACTGCGGAGGAAAACAGACAGCCTCCGCCGAAAGGGGAGCTTTTGCTTGAATTCCATGAAAGACCTGTGGGACAGCGTGCTCAAACGGCTGAGCCATGAGCTGTCCGAAACCACCATCAACACCTGGTTCGACGAGGTAACGGTGGTAACGATGGAGGACTCGGCCTTCGTGCTCCATTGCAGCAATACCTTTAAAAAGAGCACCATCGAGGCCCGGTTCCTGCCACACATCAAGGCGGCGCTGCGGGACCTGTTCTCCACGGACCTGGAGGTAAAAATTCTGGACGATCAGCAGCTGGCAGCTTATCACGGCGTGGCGCCGGACAGGCCGGGCGATCTGTCAGAGTCGGAGGCCTTCACCTTTGAGACGTATGTGGTGGGACCCCAGAACAAGCTGGCCTTTGCCGCCGCCAAGGCGGTGACCGAGAAGCCCGGAGAGAACTACAATCCGCTGTTTATCTACGGTGACAGCGGACTGGGCAAGACGCACCTGCTGTACGCTATCGCCAACGCCCTGCGTAAAAAGCGGCCAGAGGCACGGATCGTCTATGTGAAGGGCGACGACTTCACCAATGAACTGATCGCCTCTATCCGGGAGAACCGCAATGCGGAGTTCCGGGAAAAGTACCGGCAGACGGATATCCTGCTGATGGACGATATCCAATTCATCGCCGGCAAGATACAGACCCAGGAGGAGTTCTTTCACACCTTCAACACCCTGTATGAGTCCGGCCGGCAGATCGTGCTGACGTCAGACCGGCCGCCCAAGGAGATCACCCAGCTGGAGGACCGGCTGCGGACCCGGTTCGAGTGGGGCCTGATGGTGGATGTGGCGCCGCCGGACTTTGAAACACGGTTCGCCATCGTGCAGAATAAGGCTGCCATGCTGGGCGTGAAGCTGCCCAACGAGGTGACGGACTACATCGCGGAGAACATCACCTCCAACGTGCGGCAGATCGAGGGCACGCTGAATAAGATACTGGCCTATCGGGACCTGCTGGACGACCAGGTAAACGAGGAGACCGTCAGCCGGGCCATCCGTGATATGCTGAAGAAGAGCAACGACTTTGCCCCCACCCCTGCCATTATCGTGGGATACATATGCAGCTACTTCCATGTGGACGAGGAGACGCTGCGGGGACAAAGCCGCAGCCGAGATGTGGTGGCCGCGCGTCAGATCGCCATGTATCTCATCCGCCGTATGACCTCCATGAGCCTGAACGACATCGGCAAGGAGTTCGGCGACAGGGACCACTCCACTATTCTGCACTCTCTGGACAAGGTGGAGAGCACGATGCGCTCCGACCCCGCCTTTGCTGAAAAGGTGAAGGAGATCACCACCAACATCAACAGCAAAAAGTGAAAAACGCGGGTGCTGGCGAGACAAAGCGAAAGGGGAGGGTTTTCCCCATTTCCTGTGTAATCCACGTGGAAAATCTGTGTAACATCCGCATCACACATACAACTGTGGGAAACCCGGCGTGTTTTCCATAACGGTATGTCTATAAAAAAGCCGATAACAGCGCGGGATAAACATGGATGTCCACATAAAATTTCCCTACTAATAAGACTACTGAAATAAAAGATTAGTTTATGATTTGATTTAGAAAAATAGAACCGCTTTTTTGCATAGGGCTGATCTTTCAGACAGCGCAGGCGGCAATGACTTTCGGAAAGCGAGGAACGACGGATATGGTGAGATTTTCCTGTGAAAAGGCACTGGTACAACAGGCGGTGGCCGCGGTATCCCGGGCGGTGGCGGCTAAAAGCTCCATCCCGGCGCTGGAGGGTATCCTGCTGGAGTGCGGCGAGGGACTGCGGCTGTCCGGCTATAATATGCAGACCGGCATACGCACCACGGTAGAGGCCGCAGTGTCCGAGGCAGGGCACATCGTGCTGAACGCCAGACTGTTCGGCGAGATGATCCGCCGCCTGCCGGATGACATGGTGACCTTTGAGGCAGACGACAAGTTCAACGTGAAGCTGAACTGTGGCGATGCCAGCTTCGAGCTTCCCGGCCTCAGCGCCGACGACTATCCGGAGCTGCCGGAGGTGGACGACCAGTTCTCCGTTACACTGGAGCAGCGGACGCTGAAGGCCATGATCAACCAGACCAGCTTTGCTGTTTCCGTCAACGAGGCCCGTCCCATCCACACCGGCGCCCTGTTTGAGATCAGCGACAAGGGACTGACCATGGTGGCGGTAGATGGCTTCCGTCTGGCGCTGCGCCGCGAGCCGTTGGAGCACATCGACGGCGGGGCCTTTAAGTTCGTGGCCCCCGGCGCCGCCCTGAATGAGGTGGAGAAAATATGCGCCGACACCGACGACATGGTGACGGTGACCCAGGGCAAGCGCCATCTGATGTTCGAGGCCGGGGCTACCCAGCTGATATGCCGCCGGTTGGAGGGTGAATTCCTGGACTACAAGAATGCCATACCTACCACCAACCCCATCTGCATCGAGGTGGACAACAAGACGATGATCGAAAGCCTGGACCGCGTCAGCGTGGTCATCAGCGAGAAGCTGAAAAGTCCGGTACGCTGCCTGTTCAGCCAGGACCGGGTGTATATGTCCGCCCGGACCGGAAACGGCGAAGCCCGGGATATCTGCCCCGTCCGCGGCGACGGACAGGAGCTGGAGATCGGCTTCAACAACCGCTATCTCATGGACGCCCTGCGCTATGCCCCGGCGGACACGGTGAAAATGCAGCTGAACACCGGTATTTCGCCCTGTATTATCACGCCAGTGGATGACAGTGACAACTTTCTTTATATGGTGCTGCCGGTGCGCCTGAAGGCGCAATAAAGGCACATCTCTTGTGCCCTGCCATCGTTACACCTCCTCGACATACACCCGGTACGCCGTCGTTGGTTTGCCATCGGCAGAACGCAGGAGCTGCACCTTTATCGAACTGTGTGCGCTTTTTATTGAAGAAAAAAACGGCATATTATATCTATGAACGAGGTTCATTATTATGGAGACTATCACCATCACAACGGAATATATCAAATTGCAGGATCTGCTGAAGTTTGCCGCGGCGGTAGAGACCGGCGGCGAGGCCAAACTCGTCATCCAGGAGGGTGACGTGACGGTCAATGGCGAGGTGTGCACCATGCGGGGCAAGAAGATCCGACCCGGCGACGTGGTGGCCTTCAACGGGCAGACGCTGACGGTGACGTATGAGAGTTGACGCCCTGCACCTGCAGGGCTGGCGGAACTACGGCACGCAGGCGCTGACGTTCGACCCCAGCTGCAACGTTATTTACGGAGAGAACGCCCAAGGAAAAACAAATCTGCTGGAGGCCATCGTATATCTTAGCTGTGGAAAAAGTCCCCGCGCCCACGGAGATAAGGAGCTGATCGGCTTCGATATGCAGGAGGCCGCACTGTTGGGAAATATCTTTTCCCGGCAGCGGGAGTTTGTGACGGACATACGCCTCTTCCGCGGAAAGCGGCGGAAAATGACCGTTAACGGTGTGCCGGCCAAAAACAGCGCCGCCCTGTCCGACGTGCTGCATACGGTGTTTTTTGCGCCGGAGGATCTGTTTTTGATCCGGGCCGGTGCGGCGGAACGGCGGCGGTTCATGGACCTGTCGCTGTGCCAGCTGCGGCCGCGGTACGCCGAGGCGCTGAGCCAGTACAGCCGGCTGTATGAGCACAAGACCCGCATCCTGCGGGACAGCGAGGACAAGCCGGAGCTTTTGGACCTGCTGCCGGAATTCAACGAAGGCCTGTGCCGCAGCGGCGCAGTGCTGGTAGGCTATCGGGCGCGGTTCTGTGCGGCGCTGGCGGAATATGCCCGACAGGCACACTATGAGTGCAGCGGCGAGAGGGAGGAACTGACCCTGACGTACCAGACCGTCAGGACCGTCGCCGACCCGCTGGGCAGTCAGGCAGATATCTACGCGGCGCTGGCGGCGCATATGGAGAGCCATCAGGCGGCGGAGCGTGCGTCGAAGCTGTGTCTCTCCGGCGCCCACAAGGACGATATCGAGGTGCTGGTCAACGGGCGCAGCGCGCGGCAGTTCTGCTCGCAGGGGCAGGTACGGACGGCGGCACTGAGCCTGAAGCTGGCGGAGCGCGAGATACACAAAAACGCCATGGGGGAGTATCCGGTAATGCTGTTGGACGATGTGCTCAGCGAGTTGGATCCCCGGCGGCAGGAATACGTACTGAATCGCATCAGCGGCGGACAGGTGTTTATCACCTGCTGCGAAAACGACCGGCTGGACACGCTGCTCAGCGGCAGGGTGTTCCATGTGCGGGGCGGGGAGGTACTGTGATGGCGTATCTGCACATCGGTATGAACGTGATGGTAGAGGACCGGCGGGTCATCGGTATCTTTGACCTGGACAACACCTCTACCTCAAAAAAAACGAGAGAGTTTTTACAGGGAGCTGAGCAGGAGGGCGTGGTGCAGAGCGCCTGCGAGGACATACCGCGGTCCTTCGTGGTGTGTGATCATCCCTATCACCGGCAGATCGTGTATCTGTCGCAGATCAATTCCCGGACGCTGGGCAAGCGGGTCCAAGGAAAAGGAGAGTAGTACATGGCAGAACTGGAAAAGACCGTGGTGGATACGGAATACAACGCATCAGAAATACAGGTACTGGAGGGGCTGGAGGCTGTACGGAAGCGGCCGGGTATGTATATCGGCTCCACCAGTGCCAGCGGTCTGCACCACCTGGTATATGAGATCGTGGACAACGCCATCGACGAGGCGCTGGCCGGCTACTGCACGGACATTACCGTGACCATCAACGAGGGTGACACCATCACCGTCACCGATAACGGCCGTGGTATCCCCGTGGATATTCAGGCCCAGACGGGCCGGCCCGCCCTGGAGGTGGTGTTCACCGTGCTGCACGCCGGCGGCAAGTTTGGCGGTGGTGGCTATAAGGTTTCCGGCGGCCTGCACGGCGTGGGCGCGTCCGTGGTGAACGCTCTGAGCGAGTGGCTGACGGTGCAGGTACACAAGGACGGCAAAATCTATGAGATGAAATTCTCCCGGGGCAATATCACCCAGGAGATGAAGGTCATCGGCGAGACGGACCATACCGGCACCACCGTGACCTTTAAGCCGGACCCAGAGATGTTCGACACGCTGGAGTATGACTATGAGACGCTGCACACCCGTATGCGGGAGCAGGCGTTCCTGAACGCTGGTCTGCGGATTACTATCAGCGACGCCCGGCCGGGCAGAGAGAAGTCCGAGGCCATGTGCTATGAGGGCGGCATCCGGGAGTTCGTTACCTACATCAACCGGAACAAGACCCCGCTCCACGAGGAGGTCATCTATCTCTCCGGCGCCAAGGGCGACAGCACGGCGGAGATCGCCATCCAGTATAACGACGGCTACAACGAGACGCTGGTGTCCTTCGCCAACGATATCCACACGCCGGAGGGAGGCATGCACGAGACGGGCTTCAAGGCGGCCCTGACCCGCGTACTGAATGCCTACGGCCTGAAATACGGCATGATCAAGGAGGGAGACAAGGTCTCCGGCGAGGACGTGCGCGAGGGCATCACGGCCGTCATCTCCGTGAAGCTGACGGAGGCTCAGTTTGAGGGCCAGACCAAGGCCAAGCTTGGCAACGCCCACATCCGCACGCTGGTGGACAGCATCGTCAGCGACCAGCTGGCGGTGTATCTGGAGGAGCATCCCGTGGTGGCCCGCACCATTCTGGATAAGGCCATGACCGCCAACCGCGCCCGCGAGGCGGCCCGCAAGGCGCGTGAGTCCATCCGGCGCAAGACGGTGCTGGGCGGCGCGGCTATGCCGGACAAGCTGCGGGACTGCAACGAGAACAACCCCGAGCTGACCGAGCTGTACATCGTGGAGGGCGACTCCGCAGGCGGCTCCGCCACGGCGGGACGGGACAGCCGGTTCCAGGCCATCCTGCCCCTGTGGGGAAAGATGCTGAACGTGGAGAAGGCCAGGGTGGACAAGGTCTACGGCAACGACAAGCTCCAGCCCGTCATCATCGCCCTGGGCGCGGGCATCGGCGAGGAGTTCGACGAGAACAAGCTGCGCTATCACAAGATCATCATCATGGCCGATGCCGATGTGGACGGCGCCCATATCCGCACCCTGCTGCTGACCTTCTTCTTCCGGTATATGCGGCCCCTCATCGAGGAGGGCTACGTCTACTCCGCCGTGCCGCCGCTCTATAAGCTGACCCGTGGCAAGACCTCCCGGGTGGCCTACTCCGACGAGGAGCGGGACCGCATCTCCGCGGAGATGCGCGGCGGCAATTCCAACGTGACCATCAACATCAGCCGGTTTAAGGGTCTGGGCGAGATGGACGCCCACGAGCTGTGGGAGACCACCATGGATCCCACCACCCGCACCCTGCGGCGCATTACGCTGGACGACGCGGTGAAGGCGGACGCCACGTTTACCGTCCTCATGGGCGAGAAGGTGGAGCCGCGTAAGGAGTTCATCGAGCAGCGCGCCAAATACGCGGTAAATCTGGATTATTAAGGAGGTCGTGTCAGTATGAGCAAAAAGCCCCAATACGACCCGGAAGAAATACGTTTTCCCAACCAGCATATCGTAGAGTCCCCGCTGGTGCCGGAGATGGAGAACTCCTATATCGAGTACGCCATGTCCGTTATCGTAGGCCGCGCCCTGCCCGATGTGCGGGACGGCCTGAAGCCCGTGCACCGGCGTATCCTGTACGCCATGTACGAGGATAACCTGACCAGCGACAAGCCCTTCAAGAAATCCGCCACCTGCGTGGGCGATGTGCTGGGCCGGTATCACCCCCACGGCGACGCCTCCGTGTACGACGCGCTGGTGCGTCTGGCGCAGGATTTCTCCATGCGCTATATGCTGGTGGACGGCCACGGCAACTTCGGCTCCGTGGATGGCGACCCCCCGGCCGCCTACCGATACACCGAAGCCCGTCTCAGCAAGATATCCAACGAGATGCTCCGCGACATCGAAAAGGACACGGTGGACTGGGACCCCAACTTCGATGAGAGCCGGAAGGAGCCCCGTGTGCTGCCCTGCCGGTTCCCCAATCTGCTGGTGAACGGCTCCAGCGGTATCGCCGTGGGCATGGCCACCAACATCCCGCCCCACAACCTGCGGGAGGTCATCGGCGCCTGCATCTGCGTGCTGGATAACCCGGACGCCACCCTCGGCGACCTGATGGAGCACGTCAAGGGCCCCGACTTCCCCACAAAGGGTATCATCATGGGACGCAGCGGCATCCGCGCCGCCTACGCCACGGGCCGGGGCAGGCTCATGGTCCGTGCCCGGCATGAGTTTGAGGAGTTCAACAACGGCCGCACCCGTATCATCATCACGGAGCTGCCCTATCAGGTGAACAAGCGGATGCTCATCAAGGCCATCGCCGACCAGGTAGAGGACAAGCGGCTGGAGGGTATCTCCGACATCCGGGACGAGTCCGACCGCAACGGTATGCGTATCGTGATCGAGCTCAAGCGCGATGCCAATCCCCAGGTAGTGCTGAACCGCCTGTTCGCCCAGACCCAGCTGCAGACCACCTTTGCCATCAATATGCTGGCGCTGGTGGAGAACCAGCGGCAGCCGAAAATACTGTCCCTGCGGCACATCATCGACGAGTACCTGAAATTCCAGGAGGAGATCATCATCCGCCGGACCCGCTTCGACCTGAAAAAGGCACAGGAGCGCGCCCACCTGCTGGAGGGCCTGCTCATCGCCCAGGACAACATCGACGAGGTCATCAAGATCATCCGCAGCAGCTACGACAACGCCAAGGAGAACCTGATGCAGCGCTTCGGGCTGGACGACGTGCAGGCCCAGGCCATTCTGGATATGCGCCTGAAGGCGCTGCAGGGTCTTGACCGGGAGAAGCTCCAGACCGAGTACAAGGAGCTGGAGGAGAAGATCGCCTACTTCCTGCGTATCCTCAGCGACGAGGGACTGGTGAAGTCCATCCTCAAGGAGGAGCTGACCGCCATTGCCGACAAGTTCGGCGACGACCGCAAGACCGAGATCCAGGACGTGGAGGACGAGCTGGACATCGAGGACCTGATCGAGGAGGAGCAGTGTGTCTTCACCCTGACGGAGAACGGCTACATCAAGCGCACGCCGGTCAGCGAATACGCCGCTCAGAGTAAGGGCGGCATGGGCAAGAAGGGCATCACCACCCGTGAGGAGGACACGGTGGTGGACGTGTTCACCGCGTCTACCCACGACTATATTCTGTTCTTTACCGACACCGGCAAGGTCTACCGCAAGAAGGGCTATCAGATCCCGGAAAGCGGCAAGGCCGCCAAGGGTGTGAACATCGTCAACATCATTCAGGTGGAGACGGGCGAGCGCGTACAGGCCATGCTCCACTTCCGGGAGACGGGCGACGAGGAGCTGTACCTGTTCATGACCACCCGGAACGGCACGGTGAAGCGTCTGGAGGTCAGCGCCCTGAAGAACCTGCGGAACAACGGCATCCGCGCCCTGACGCTGGACGAGGGCGACCAGCTGATCTCCGTGACGGAGACGCGGGGGCATGACCGTATGCTTATCGCCACCCACGACGGACAGGCGGTGTGCTTCGACGAGACGGATGTGCGCGCCATGGGACGTACCGCCGTGGGCGTCCGGGGCATCCGCCTGCGGGAGGGCGACTATGTCATCGGCGCCGCCCGCGCCGACGCGGACAAGACCGTGCTGTCCATCACCGAGAACGGCTACGGCAAGCGGACGCCTATTGAGGAGTACCGCATTACCAACCGCGGCGGCATGGGTATCCGCAACTATATGGTCACAGACAAGACCGGCCCGGTGGTGGGCATGAAGGTGGTGGACGGTACCGAGGACCTGCTGCTGGTAACGGCGGCGGGCATCCTGATCCGCACACCTGTGGAAAATATCCGCGTGGCGGGACGTGCCACCCAGGGCGTCATCGTTATGCGCTTCAAGGAGGAGGGCGACCGGGTCATCTCTTTGGCTCTGGCCGATCCCGAGGAGAAGGAGCAGCCCGCGTCGGAGGAGGCCCCGCTGTGAACGGCTCCGGGCTGGACATCATCGCGCGGATAGAGACGCCCTTTGCGGAGAAGTTCGGCGTGCCGCGGCAGAGCGGCATTGCCGACAGCCCCGGACGCATCGTGTTCGAAAAGCCCTTCCGGGACGCGGATGCGGTGCGGGGCCTGGAGGGCTTTTCACACATCTGGCTCATCTGGCAGTTTGACCGGGCGCAGCGGCAGAGCTGGTCGCCCACGGTGCGTCCGCCCCGGCTGGGCGGCAACGAGCGCGTGGGCGTGTTCGCCACACGTTCGCCCTTCCGACCTAACAGCCTCGGGCTCTCCGCCGTGGAGCTGGAGCGTGTGGCCCTGGACGAGCCGGAGGGTCCGGTGCTGTATGTCCGCGGCGCGGATATGGTCAGCGGAACGCCCATCGTAGACATCAAACCCTATCTGGCCTACGCGGACAGCTATCCCGACGCCGCCGGCGGCTTTACCGGCGGCGATGCCGGCGCGGTGCTGACGGTGGACTTTCCCCCGGAGCTGCTGGCGCAGTTTGACAGCGGACAGCGCCACGGGCTGCTGAGCGCCCTGGCCGCCGACCCGCGGCCCCGGTATCAGGACGACTCCGACCGCGTGTACGGCATGGCTTACGCAGGAAAGAACGTGCGTTTTACCGTGCAGGACGGAACGGTGCGGGTCGTTGGGGTGGAGTGAAGGAAGGATATATGAGAACCGTTACGATCTACACCGACGGAGCCTGCTCCGGCAACCCGGGTCCGGGCGGCTGGGGGGCCATCCTCAGCTACAAGGGAACGGAGAAGGAACTCTCCGGCGGCGCGGCCCAGACCACCAACAACCGCATGGAGCTGACCGCCGTCATCGAGGCGCTGCGGCTTTTGAAGGAGCCGTGCGTGGTGGAGCTGTACAGCGACAGCAAGTACGTCATCGACGCGCTGGAAAAGGGCTGGGCCAGAAGCTGGCAGCAGCGGGGCTGGGTGAAAAGTGACAAAAAGCCGGCGCTGAACCCGGACCTGTGGGAGCAGCTGCTGGCGCTGACCGATATTCACGAGGTGCGCTGCCACTGGGTGAAGGGCCACGCGGAGAACGAAAAAAATAACCGCTGCGACCAGATGGCTGTGGCCGAGAGCAGAAAGTTTCAGTGAAATGCGCTGTCTGCTGTGGAAAAAACGCGGCGTAAAAGGCAGAATTCACAAATTGTTCATGGCCGCTTCAAGATTCGGCCAAAATTAGAGGGTATTATAGCATCATCCAAAGGAACAACACTTCCTGATGTGATTTTCTCTCTCTCCTATCACAAACACACGGAAACACCCCGGCCCAATGGCCGGGGTGTTTCTGCTTTTTTTGCTTTCGGTAATGTCTGTTTGCTTGCTTTTCGGTTTCCGCAGCGTTTGCCTGGTTGTCCTCTGCATGTGCTGCTTATGTGCTCTTTTGTATACGTTTGCGTCAGTCACGGTTTGCCTTTGTGTTCCCGAAGGGTCCAAAGCCCTGTATTCTCAAAAGACGGAGAGAAAAAAGGCGCACAAAAGGAAACGAGGCTCAGTTATAATAATCGGTCTCGTCGGTCAGCGCCATGGGCAGGCCGTTGTGGTAGACCGGAAGGGTCTGGAATTTGAAGCGGCTGGCCCGGTGCAGGGCGTCGATGCGCTCCTTGATGGCCGGGTCCACCACGCCGCGGCGGACGTACTCGTTCACCGCGCGGTAGGGGAAGCCCAGATTGTCCTCGTCGGTCAGGCCGGTGAGGCCGTCGGACGGCGGCTTGATGAGGAACTTCTCCGGCAGGCCAAGCTGACGGCCCAGAGCGACGACCTCCTCGGTGGTGTACATCCCCAGGGGGGAGAAGGCGCCGGCGCTGTCGCCGTAGATGGTGCAGTAGCCCACCCAGTCCTCGCTGAGGTTGCTGGTGTTGATGACGATACCGCCCTCTACGGACTGGGCCACGGCGTACAGGGTGGCCATGCGGACGCGGCTGGGCAGATTGACCTTCGTCTGGCGGCTGGGGGTCAGGCCCGCCTTCTCCATCTCGTTCAGCACGCCCTGAACGGCGTCGTGGATGTTGATGGTGGTGTGGGGCAGGTCCAGGTGCTGCACCAGTGCCTGGGAGTAGTCGATGTCCGGCTGGACGCCGTCGGGCATGAGGACGCCGAGGACGTTTTCGCGGCCATAGGCGGCCACGGCCAGGGCGGCCACGGTGGAGCTGTCCTTGCCGCCGGAGATGCCGATGACGGCGGTCTTGCCGTGGCAGACATTCATCTGCTCGGCCATCCACTCCAGCAGGCCGGCCAGCTGTATCTGGGGGTTGAATTCCATGTGCGATACCTCCCGTTCCGAAGTTTTGATGTCCTATTGTACCGCGTCGGGAAGGATTTTGCAAGGGCTATCCCAGCAGGGCCGCTGCATCCTCCGGCGTCAGGCCGGGCTGGAGCGCCAGGGTGACGCCATAGCCGATGAGCCGGCCCAGCTCACGGACGCGGCGGTCGATGTCCTGGGGCGTGACAAACAACCCGGAGGGCGGGGCGTCCTCGTCGCCGCAGAGGGCCGCGCCGTCGATGACCGTGGGGACGCCCAGGGCGATGACCGGCACGCCAAGCGTCTCCTGATTTAAGGCATTGCGGTGGTTT
>OLNX01003025.1_pt1 | contig 11783 bp, 9 predicted proteins | sample 1672611 | NCBI WGS metagenome assembly OLNX01 (sample SAMEA3136705, study PRJEB25190) | human gut metagenome
AATGCTTGTTGGGGACACCCCAAGCCCCGAAATGACCGCACAGCGGTCATAAAAAAATCGGCTTACGCCGAAATGAATACAAAGGAGACACCACTATGGAAAATGCAAAACGCAAGAGAGGCAGACCGCCCAAGCGCAAGGCTATGGAGTTCGAGGGTATGACCTATGAGGGAGCAATCAACAATGCTCTGGATAAAGAGGTAGCTGCCGAGCTTGACGATACCCTTGCACACAAGTCCGAGGACGAGCTTAACGACGATGAACGCAAGTATCTGAAACGAAAAAGGGAGAAGAAGTCCTACACGCTGAATGTCAGGTTCACGGAATCGGAAATGCAGGATATTCTTGCAAGGTGTGAGCAGTACGGCTACAAGAACAAGACCGAGTATATCCGTGACTGCGTTCGAGCAAGGGTTGATCTCACTCCCGACCGTTCCGAAATTGCCGAATGTAATCGCCTGATGAAACGCATCGGAGCGAACATCAACCAGATACTTGTCCGACTTTACAGCACAGGTCACATCTATGCCGAGGATATTACCGAGATAAAGAAAGGGGTAAACGAAATTTGGCATACACTTCTATCCATACGATCAGGGCAACAGTCAGCGCAGCGATCGCTTACATCACAAACGGAGATAAGACCATCGACGGTTTATATGTCAACTCTTATGCTTGCCGAAGCGACAGTGCAGGAGCAAGCGAGGACTTCCGAGCCGTCCGAGGAACAGGAACAGGACGCACCCAAATCCTTGCCTACCACATGATACAGAGCTTTGCCCCTGATGAAGTCACACCCGAACAGGCTATGCAGATCGGTGAGGAGCTTTGCGACCGCTATCTGAAAGGCGATTATCAGTATGTGATAGCTGTCCACCATGATAAGTCGCATCTGCACTGTCACATCATTTTCAACAACACAAATTTGTATAACGGACTCAGCTTTACCACCGAGCATAATCAGGGTAGGAAGTCGGAAAGAGCGTGGTCTGAGCTGCGTGAAATATCGGACGAGATATGTGCCGAACACGGCATATCCGTTATTGAACCGATTGGTAAGGGTGTATCTCATTACGAGAACGAAATGAAGAAAGAGGGTAAGTCATGGAAGGACAAGCTCCGCAGTATGCTCAGGGAGATTATTTCTTACAGCAAGAGCTTTGAGGATTTTCTTAAAAACTGCACAGACAGCGGTATCGAGTATGTGTATACTCCGCAGAACAAGGTCAAGCTGAAATTCAAGCTATCAGGAGAGGGGCAACAGCGATTTACAAGAGCTGACACGCTGGGCGAAGGATTCACTGTCGAAAGCATCACCAAGCAGATTGCGGAGATACAGGAAAAGCTGTCAGCGGCGAATGTCACTCCCGATATGCTTATCGAAGCGCCGAAGCCTGTTGTTCCAAAGACCGAGCCGAAGCCGACACAGACAGTCACCGCACCGACAAAGCCGAAACAATCTGCCGAGCCTGAAACTATCACCGAAACAAGTGAAACCGCAAAGAGAAAAGCTGCTGCGGAACAGGTGGAGAAGTTCTTTGCAGCCCGACGAGCAAGACGGCAGGCACAGCTTGATATGCTTAACGCAACTGCTATCAATCCGAAGCCTGAACCGTCTGCCCGGACACCACAGCCCACACCTACGGAGAGTAAAGCACCTGAAAAGAAAGAAGATCCGTGGAAAGCTATCAGAGGTATGGGCAGAGCAAACGAAATCATCGCAGACCTTGAAGCTGGTGGCGTTATGTCATTCAGCGAGCTGTCTGGATTCTTCTTCAATACACCTCACTCCGATGACCACACAACTGAGCGTGCCGATCTGAAAAAGAAGTTTACAGCTATCGACACGCTCATTGCAAAGATGAAGCACCGTGACGAGCTGGAGCCTGTTTACAAGGAGTATCAGGGCAAATCGGGCTGGTCGCAGAGCCGTTTCAAGAAGAAAAATGCCGCCACTATCGAGGACTACGAGCAGACGGTCAAGTACATCAAGGAGCATATCAAGAAGTATGCTGTTGACGGCAAACCGCCGACGATGCTTGACCTTTTGGAGAAGTCCAACAAGCTGAAATCGAAGTGGAACAGGCTTAATGTCGAGCATACCGCATTCCTCACCAAGCGTGAAACGGCGAAGAAGTACACCCGACAGGTGCGCCAGTACATCAACGAACAGCAGATGAAGCGTGAGCGTGAGAAAAGCCGTCAGAGGACACAGGCTAAACATAGAAATAAAAATACACTTGAATAAAGAAAGGAAACAACAACTATGAGCAAAATAGGTTATATCCGTGTTTCTACGGAGCATCAGGAAACAGCGAGACAGCAGGAGATCATGTGCAGTTATCAGGTTGACCGCATCTTCTCCGAGAAGCTGTCAGGAGCGAACACCGACCGCCCTCAGCTCAGGGCAATGCTTGACTATGTGCGTGAGGGTGACACCCTCTACATCGAGAGTATCAGCCGTCTGGGACGCTCCACAAAGGACTTGCTGAACATCATCGACACCCTCACAGACAAGGGAGTAACGCTCATCAGCCACAAGGAGAAAATTGACACCGACACTCCTGCGGGCAAATTTATGCTCACCGTGTTCGCTGCACTCTCACAGTTGGAGCGTGAGCAGCTCAAACAGCGACAGCGTGAGGGCATCGAGATCGCTAAGGCTCAGGGCAAGTACACCGGGCGAAAGCCTATCCCCACCGACTGGACGAGGTTCGGTCAGCTCTATGGGGAATGGAAGTCGAAGAACATTACGGGCAGGGACTTTATGCGGAGAATGGGTATGTCGGCAAATACCTTTTACCGTCGTGTGCGTGAGTATGAAATCACTCACGGCATCACCGAGCCGACCTCAGCTTGACCGTCAGGCGAACGGAAATGCCACACATCACTATCCGAGCCTGCGGAGCGGAATTCTAACCGCTGAAAAGAAAAAGCCCTCAGAAACGCTTACAAGAGCATTTCCGAGGGCTTGCGGTTATTCAGTTCCAATAGAGTTTGTGCCTGTTGTGGTGTGCCCCACAATGCCTATTCAGACTTGTGTGGAACGAAAAATATAGTATTTGGCAATAAAACAAGATAACAATAAATTTATAGTTTAGTTAACTACATAGACATTTCCCTTTATGGCGATTTCGTTTATTATGGCACTACGGTTCAAATCTTTTTGGGACAATAAAACAATACCTATAATATTAATATCAGATTGCTTAATAGTATCTTTACCTGTATTAATACCGTTTCTTATGTTTTCAAATTCGTCTTCCAAATAAGCGTGTTTATCATTTATTATATTAACAAACTTATCTAATGGTGAAATGAGCTTTTCGCCAGCATAGAACAACGGGATACCATACACTCCTCTTTCGTCATTTTGAGGATTTTGAATCGTTGGTAGTGTTGAATCAGAATCATTGTAAGTATCGACCCAAAGCCATGTCACTGTTCCGTATTCACTATATTCATCTATTACAGATGATATATCTGATGAATTGATTGCATTCTTGAATGATACATATATTTTGCCTTCGCCAAGGATTGTTGAAACATCATTATCTTCTTCTGGCGTGGGGAGAAAAAAACGTTGATATTGAGAAGAATCATTTTCTTTAATAAGACAATTAGGAAAGTCTGTATTTGCGTTTACTCCGCTTGTGCCTGTCAATAAGCCGATTTTTTCAAATATGAATTTCTGATCAAGACTCACTTTTAATCTGAATGTAAATTTGTTAGTGTATTCTGTTGTGCTAAAAGGATAACTAAGAATAGAGTATTGATATTCATTACTGCTCTTTTGCTTGATGTCAAGCTCATTTCCATTTGGACAGCTTATATAATAATAATCTTGTATATCTTTATTCATTTGAGTCATCATTTTATCTCTGTTGTGATACTTAGATAAAACAAAAGTGCCTGCCGTAACTAATAATGATATAATTATAATTATAATTGTTTTTTTCATTGCTTCAACCTCTACTTCAAGGCTGGACACCGCTTATAAGCTGTTCATTATAAAAAACAATTATTTTATCATTTGGCAATAGCTGTTCTGTTCCCATTGAATAATCATTCGATGTATCCCAATTAGACCAATCTGCTGCATTTAGTCTAAAATGGATTACAAACTGTTTATTAGGTTGAAGTTCAACATCGGTATTAAATTTGATTTTTGCATATGTATTTCCGTAATCGTCATTAACAAATTCACAAACCGAAGTATTACCTAAGTATTGATTATCTACAGCAAGCCAGTCGCAATGGTATTCAAGGTTTTCTTTATTGTCTGCATTAAATACATAATTTATAGTTATATCACTCATTTTTAAAGGCTTGTCAGAGTTGTTAGTTATAACTATATTGGGATTTATAGTATTTGAGTTACTAATACCTGCATTGCAAGATTCTACTGTTATTTCAGGTGATTTCTCATCATCTTGAATTACCCCTGGATTGATAGTTGGCGTAACAGTTGTATCTATTTCACCATCATTATCAAGATCAATGTTAATAAAAAATGAACCATCTGATAAATTTAAGAATAATACAGATCCACTATTCACAGAGATATTGGTATACAAATAGATGTTTCCATCAATATTGCACATAATATCAGTGTTTTGATCAGCAAGTGAATTGATTTTACAATCATAATTATCATCAGCAAATTGAGCCAGTAAAATCGGATTGCCAACTGATGTTAAAGGGTCAAATTTAAAATTATTCCCTTCATGAACCTCTGAATTTGTGTAATAATATGAACAGGTTTCGTTTGAAAAGAATAAATCAAAATAACCTGAAATAGCAAGCTTATTTGAAAGTGTCTTGGTTTCTTCTATGGCATTAGATGTAAGATTGTTATTTGCCATTTTTGTTCTCATGGGCAGCTTCATAAATGATTTTGTATCTTTTATGTTTTTTAATATCTCATCTATGCATTCCTGACTCTGTATTAACCCCATATGATCTTGATCAAAGATTTTTATATCCAAAAGATCGTGATTAAAATTCATTGTTGCACTTTCAATTGGAACTACACTATCGCCAATACCATATTCTGGAACGAATTGCAATCCTCTATCGCCAGGACAATGTTGAATAGTTGAAATGGTATTTCTATTACTTCCTACTAATGCTATTCTTTTCAGATTATTAGTATTGTTTTGGGATATTTTTATGCGGCTATGGTTATATTTTCCATCTATCCAAAGATAATTATTATAATCATCAGAAATCAGCTCATCAAATTCGTCAAATGTAAAATACGTAAAATTGCCGTTATCTATAAAATAATCATACCAATGATCATAAGTTCGTTTATATGAATATATCCACTGCCAGTCATCTGTATAATCTTTATTTGGCAACAAATCATAACAACTGCCTAAATTCACCAAAACACTTGGAAGTTCAAATGAAGTAAATAATGATTCTGCTACCCCGAGTCCTCCTATGATATATGATAAATCACCAGTGCTTAAAACGCAAAGCATCGTTGGCGCACCCCAAAATGGTGTTCCGGCAGTTATTTGTTTAGAAATATTATCAGCACCATATTCCGAAATGTATTTTTCTGTAACAATACCACCCATACTATGTGCAACAAAAACTACCTCATTATAATCACTAATAAGATCATGAAGATTATTAGCCGTTATTTGCGCTCCCATTCTCCAATCATACGGGAAAAATAAGATATCATACTTATCAGAAATATCAGTATCATTATTTAGTGATTCAATTATTCCTTTATAAGTATCATCATATCCATAATTATTAACAGGATATAATTCAATATTACTATTACCGTAGTAATCGCATTTGAGCGACTGGAACGCATTGTGAATTTTTTTAACATCATCAAAGTTACTTGGCTGTTCAATCCAAGATCCCCATACACTTTCATCATTTGATGTTTTTGCAAGATCTATTCCCATTATTCCCGGTACTACTACAACGGCTCTTTTCAATTTAGGAATTGTTATGTTTTTGGTTATTCGCTTTACTTCTGTATCACCGGTCTTGGCAACTTTGTATGATAATTCAAAATCCAATTTTGCATTTATATCAGAATTATGTTTTGAATCTGTTGGAACTATAAATTTCAAAGGAATTGAATAGCTTTTACTTGGCTTTATTACCGAATAATTGTGTGTAAGTGAGGTTCCATACTTTGGTTCAAGGTTATCAGCAGTGATTTTTATCGATACATCTGTCGCATCGCCATCTCCAATATTATCCAAATATACATTTGCATTTATATCATCATAATTAAAATTGGAAATACTAACCTTATTATCAGCGTATACACTTAATGCTAACGGAGGAATTAAATTCTGTTCTAACTCACTCAATCCATAATAGGTAACAAATTCTCGTGTTTCACCACTGGTGAAAGTATCTTTGTTCCATGTGATGGATACTGCACTATCTCCATTAGATCGTCCTGGCTGAGTCACATAATCCCATAGCGTACTTGTTACATTTCCCCAATTAGTAAATTGTACTTTATCAGGTTTTCTGTCTCCCGATTTGTAGAATGTACCTTGTGCTACTACACCGGGATTAGTTGCGGAATCAAAGGCTTGCCATATTTGCGGAATATTAGAACCTGAATATACGGTTTCAGTTGTTACATCAGATCCGTTTACTCTGAATGGCGCAGCATCATTACCACCGAGCATAGTGTCCATCATAATTCTTATGCCCACTTGTTTGGCGTATTCTGTATCATTTTTGACGATATACTTAATCTTAACAACATCATCTCGTCCAGTCGCCGAATTCTCAATAATAGATAGTTCTTGTGTGACATCAACACCATCATAAGAAGCTTTGGAAACACTTTTAGAACCATCAGCATCATAAGTTACATTTGATGATGTAAACTCATTTATGCTTTCACCAACAACAATTGTTGTTTTTGATGTTCCTCCACCCGGATGACCGAAAAGCATCTTTTTATTATCATCAGTTGAACTGTTAGGGTTTCCTCCTATTGTACCAATAGTATAGTGACCATTACTTGCAGTGTTGAACTCAATGTAGTCATTTGCTATTAAAGTATTATTTTTGAGAATACTTTTAAGCATTCTATTTTGGGGAACACTTACAGCAGAACTTGCCAGATTTGATTTCCATTCTTGGTACTCTTCACCATTAGGATCTAACGTTGAGTAATATTGATATTCGTCAACATAATCATCGGCAAAAGCAGGTAAACTCGTAAGCATAGTTGTAGATAACGCAATACAGCTAAGACCTGCCACGATACGTTTCAAAATCTTATTCTTAACCATTTCATACCACCTTTCTGCAACACACAGTTGCCAATTATTTCTTGTTTACATAGTTTCTCAGCTCTTCTGGCTCTACAGGTTGTGCGAACCAATGGAAGCAAGCACTCGGAACTGATGTGGTAGCTACCACCAGCGCAAGAGCCGCCAGTGCCGTAGAAGCCTTCTTTGCTATGCTCATCAGCTTTTTCATTACAAATCCCTCCTTTCAAACAGTTCAGATAAGTCAGGCTCTTTCGGTTGATAAAACGTAATACCGCAAACGCTGCCATTTGAGATATACAGCACCAGCCTTACAAGAGCAAGAATTACAATCGCCAAAATACTCCGTTTTTCTCTTTCCTTATCATCGTTTACTGTTATCACCCCGATTCAAAAAGTGACCGAGCAGTGCCATGATTGCTGACAGCAGCATTCCGCTTGATACATAAAGGCTTAGTTTTTGATATTGGAATACAAGCAGTGCAATCGTGACAACGGATAGGGTAACAGCTAAGATGCAGCTTCTTTTCCTTAGCTTGACACTCTTTTCCTCTGACATCGGTTTATTCGGATGCGGAACGGGAGCAATACATAGAATGATTGGTAATGCTATCATTATGAAACTGATGCTGAATATTGGCGTAATATGTCCGCTTACATTGCAAATGCCGTAAGAGAAAACCATCATCACCATGACAAGCGTGAACATACAACTAAGATGACTGTTAGCGTGAAACCCACCTACAAACTGTCTCAACCCCATAAATACGGCTATGAATACAACAACCGCAGGCAGCGTATGGGAAAACAGAGCAATCAGCAGGACGATAATGGTATTCAGCACATCAGAGATCAGCAGCTCCATTCCATATGCGTAGATCACCTCTTTGGATTCTTCCGTTATGTTCTGAACCACAAAAAAGTGTGCTATGCTTTTTGCAAGTTTTGAAATCATTTCTGAATCACTTCCTGCAAAAATCATAACACAAGTTGCAAATTTTTTCAATAGGTTTTGAGAAAAAAGGTCTCAAAGTGTCCCCAAATGTCGTCTTCTTGTCCCGAAATGCAAATAGTTAAATTTGTAAACAATTACGAACCATAATGTTCAGCTTAAAAATTCCGTCATCATAATCGAAACTTACTAACCCACCCAATCTATCAACGGAGGATTTGATACTGTTTATCCCTATGCCGTGAAGCCCTTGTTCTTTCTTTGTTGATGTTAAAACAGATGTATCTACCTTATCTGATGTATTTGTAATGACAATAAATAGCTTCTCTCGTTCTTCCATTAGGCTTATCCAAATATGCTTATGTGATACACCAGCTCTCTGGCAACCTTCTATTGCATTGTCAAGAGCGTTTCCGATGATACGGCACAACTCCAATTCGTCTGCCTTGATATTTGTTATGATATTGACCTTGCAAATAAACTCTATACCGTATGTCTGAGCAAGAGAACCCTTGATGTTCACAATAGAATCGACGGCATTATTACCAGTATAGCAGAGTCTGTTAGCAAGCCTTACAAATGAGCTTAGCTTGACAAGATATTCCTTAGCAGAATCAGTATCATTGTTTTCCAACATATCATTCAGAACTAAAAATTGATTTTCAATATCGTGTTTAAACTCTCGTACTTGCTTGTATGACAGGGTAAGCAGCTTATAGTTTTCCTGTTCCTGTTGCTTTATTGTTTCAAGGTATTTTAACTTTATCTTATCTTCAAAACTTTCAAAGAAATTAAACATAGCAAGGTTTATAAAGATAATTCCTGCAAGAGAAACGCCCAAAGAAACATAACTATAAGTGTTGCTGCCAACAAATCCATCAAGCATTGTTTGTAAAAGAAAAATACTTATGATTGGAATAACTATTATCAATATCCAATATTTTATCGGCAGTTCACGAATTTTTTTGTTTATTATGCGGTGCATCAATCCTATAAGCCATAAATAAATTATATTTGTGCCTACCATTCCGAGATAACGTCCTAAACCAGACTCTAAGAATTCATCTGGTGTTCCCATATTAGCAATGCAAAGTAATCCAATCACAATAGGTTCAGATATAGATATAATCAGTAAAAACAATATGTTCCAAAATATTTTATGACGGATTGAATCATCATAACAAATAAAGGACATGGAGCTAATAAGAATAATGGTTGTAATCAGATACACTAAAATATTATCTGTCAACAAAACTGTCGCTGACAGTATTACAGTAGAAAGAAGATACGACAGATAAAGAACTGCTTTATTAACTTTTGCCTTACTCAACAAGGAAAAGTATAAGAATACCAACATCATTTCAATTGCTACATTGACAATCTCAATGATATTTTCAATCAATACGGGCAACTCGATCATCTCCCTGTTGCATAGTTAAGATAGCGAGCAACTATCTCATCTTTATATGTTTTGCCTATGGGGATTTTTCTGCCGTTGCTTAGAATAATATCGTACTTGGTAATATTCTGTATATGGTCAAGATTTACAAGTATTCCACGGTTTATAATAGCGAAATTGTACTTTAACAACTCGCCACACACAGTTGAAAAATCGCCGCCGTACTCCAATTCACCATTAACTGTGAATAGTGATACCTTTCTTCTATGTCCCTCAAAGTAAAGAATATCTGTCAGCCTGAACTTGAATGACAGATTTTTATTATTGAAAGTGAAAGTTCTAAATCGCTGCTGGCACTCAGCAATGATAGAATTTAGCTGTTTGGTATATACATAGTCTGGCTGATTTTTCAATATATAGCGAAACGCTCCCACATCGTAGCCCTTAACGGCAAATTCGGCATAATTCGTCAGGAAAGAAATAATAACTGAACCATCTATCTGTCTGATTCTTTCAGCGGTCTGCAATCCGGTCAGATCGGGCATTTCAACATCGAGTATGATGACTTCATACATTCCCTTGACATAGAAACTCAATAAGTCTCTCCCGCTTGTAAATTCGTGTATTTCGCAGTCGGGGAGTTTCATTTCTCTTAATCTGTTATGAAGTTGTTTTAAGAATACAGGTTCATCATCAACGATAGCAATATTCATAGCAATCACCTCACAATTGGTCATGCTTTATGTATCAGTTATCATTATACCACATCGGAGAGATTATTTCAAGAGAAAAAATAGCTATGCCTCCATTAATAGTTTCGGAGACATAGCCTCATGTTGCGTTATTTTATATTCATCGAATATGGTCTATTGCCTGATTTAAGAGTGGGTGTACTTATAAGTGCTTCACAGAGGGTCTTTACTTTCACCCAGTTGCTTCCGACTTTTCTGTATATCCTATAACCTATCGCGCCGCTTACGGGCTTCCATGAGATAGTAGCGCTGTTTGCGGTGACCTTGTACTCGCGCAGAGCGGGCGGGTTCAAGCCGTTGTTCGCTTCGACGAGCACCGCCGCGGTCTGAACGGGCGCGCCGTATACCTCCGCGCTCGGCAGCATTGCCGCCGTACTGCACATTATCGCCGCCGCTGCGGGCAGGGCTATCAGTTTTTTTATCGTTGTTTTCATATTATTTTCCTCCTATAATATTCTGTCAAAATAATTATATCACTAGTGTTGAAATTTGTCAACGTTCTTTACAAAAAAAGCGCCCCCCGCAGCGGAGAGCGCCTAAAAATTATTCTGCCGTTTCCGATCCCGTAATAGTATCCTCGGTATCGGCGTTGTCTTCGCTGTCGTCTATCTCGTCGTAGTCCTCGTTTTCGTCGATGTAATATCCGTCGTCATTCAAATATTCATCGAGATCATCGTAATTCTCTCTTTCGAGGTATGGCAGAGCGTTCAGCTTGCTGATGACCTTTTTCACATCGTCCACTGATTCGTAGAAAATCGTCTGACCGTAAACCGTGTCGGAGTAGTACATATCATCGCCTTCATACTTTCGCGAGTTTACGTATATCTCGAGCGTATCGCCATACTCATCGAAAGGATCGTAATAAACATTGCCGAAGTTCTTCAAAAAGCCGCTTATGCTCTTTTTATCCTGCCTTTTCGCTTCATATATTATGTCGAATACCTTTTCGATGTCCTTTTTGCTCGCATCGGCGCTTACCTTGTAGTCGCCCCAAACTTCATTTCCGTAATCTTCCTCCAAATAGTTGTAGTTCATCGAAACGTCGATATAAAGGCTGCCGTCGTTTTTCAGATTAGCTACCAGACCGTTGTAGCCGAAGCCGTTGGTAATATAGCCCAGCGCCAGCACCGCTATGAAGCACACGCAGTCGGCGGCGTATCTCAGCAGCCATACCAAAACGCTCTTGACTGATAGTTTAGCGCGGCTGACTATTATATTTATAATAGTATATACCAGCGCGGCAACTACCAGACCCATTCCGAAAATGCCGGTCATGTAGAATATCACCAGTACCGTGAACACACCGAGAAGCATCATCAGCGAGTAAGCGCTTCTGAAAACTATCGGGCTGCCGACTGTCTTGCCGTCGCGCTTTCTGTATATCAGCAGGCAGGCGAATATCACAG
>OLNX01003032.1_pt1 | contig 11762 bp, 13 predicted proteins | sample 1672611 | NCBI WGS metagenome assembly OLNX01 (sample SAMEA3136705, study PRJEB25190) | human gut metagenome
CGTATTTGGCGGTCATCTCAAAGAGCAGGCGGTTGTTCTCCGTCTCGGACCAGTCAAAATCCTTGGTGATGGAATAGGTGGGGATGGGATACTGGAAGCCGCGGCCGTTGGCGTCGCCTTCGATCATGACCTCGATGAATGCCTTGTTGATCATGTCCATCTCCGGCTGGCAGTCGCCATAGGTAAAGCTCATGGGCTTGCCGCCCACGATACAAGGCTGACCGGCCAGATCGGCGGGTACGGTCCAGTCCAGAGTGATGTTGGAGAACGGGGCCTGTGTGCCCCAGCGGCTGGGGGTGTTAACGCCATAGACAAAGCTCTCGACGCAGTGCTTGACTTCATTATAGCTGAGCTTATCCATCCGGACAAAGGGGGCAAGATAGGTATCAAAGCTGGAAAATGCCTGCGCACCCGCCCACTCGTTCTGCATAATGCCCAGGAAATTCACCATCTGGTTGCATAGGGTAGCCAGGTGTTTGGCCGGGGCGCTGGTGATCTTCCCCGTCACACCCCCCAACCCTTCCTGAATGAGCTGCTTTAGGCTCCAACCGGCGCAGTAGCCGGTGAGCATAGACAGATCATGGATATGGAGGTCCGCGTTGCGGTGGGCGCTGCCGATCTCCTCGTCATAAATTTCGCTGAGCCAGTAATTGGCTGTGATGGCGCCGGAGTTGGACAGGATCAATCCGCCCACGGAGTAGGTGACGGTGGAGTTTTCCTTTACCCGCCAGTCGGACACCCGCAGATAATCGTCCACCAGCTTTTTGTAGTCCAGAATGGTGGAGCTCATGTTCCGCAGCTTTTCCCGGTTCTTGCGGTAGAGAATGTAGGCCTTGGCCACTTCCGCGTAGCCAGCACGCTGAAGAACGGCCTCCACGCTGTCCTGAATGGTCTCCACGTCGATCCGGCCATCCCGGATCTTATCGGCATAATCCGCCGTGACCTGCAAGGAAAGCAGGTCGATCACATCCGGGGCATAGGGAATATGGGTGGCGTCAAAGGCTTTCATAATGGCACTGGAGATACGGTTGAGACTGAATTCGGCAACATGGCCGTCCCGCTTGATGACTTGATACATGGTCCTCTTCTCCTTTTCTCTATTGTCCACGGATCTGTGTGCTGGGAATATCAGGCAAAACGCTGTCCCGCAGCGCTTCGATCTCTTCTTTTGTCAGGGGCTTCATGCCGCTGCCCACCAGTTCGCCGGAGTCCACAAAGGGTTGAAGGAAATAGCGCTTCGCACCCTTGAGCCAACGGCCGATCCCGGCCATCTCCTCCGGTGTGTGCAGCGGTGCGCAGACGGTGGTGCGGAACTCATAGTCCACGGCGCCCGCCATCAGCAGTGCGGCACTCCGCTTCACCGGTCCCAGAAGATCCACGCCGCCGCAGGTCTCCGCATAGCGGTCCGGGCTGTTCTTGATGTCCATGGCAGCATAGTCCAGCAGCCCCTCCTGCGCCAGCGCTTCCAGCATGTCGGGGTTGGTGCCGTTGGTGTCCAGCTTCACGGCAAAGCCCAGCCCCCGGATCTGCCGCAGCAGCGCCGGAAGGTCCTCGGACAAGGTCGGCTCCCCACCGGTGACGCACACGCCGTCCAGCTTTCCCCGGCGGGTCTCCAAAAAGGCAAGCAGCTCCTCAGTGGAAAGGCTGTCGGTCTCTCGGTCCGGCAGGACCAAAGCGGGATTGTGGCAGAAGGGGCAGCGCAGATTGCAGCCGGGCAAAAACACCGTGCAGGCCACCTTGCCGGGGTAGTCCAGCAGCGTTACCTTTTGCAGTCCGCCGATCCGCATATGCATCTCTCCCTCCCGCTGATCGTCTCTTAGAGTTTAAGTATATAATGGCGGGCCCGTTCTGTCAACTGCCGAAACACAAGATATTGTGTCTATTGTGAAATAATAGTACTAAATAAAATTCATCATATACAAGCTGACCGTGGTCGCACAGTCTCCAGCAAATCTGCGGAACAGCAAGCAGGCACCTGAAGCAAAAACCGGGACATCCTGTTGGATATCCCGGTTTTTGTTGATCCTTCTAAAATCATGCTTGAATTTACAAAAAAGGTACAAGCCTCAAAGCACGTTTATTTTTCACCGTCCGCTTTCGGTGTTCCCTTCTCCTGCCCTGCCAGATGCTTTTCCAGGGCGGACTGCCTGGCAAGGATGGCGTTTACTTTATCGTAGAGATCCTCGATCATAATTTCCGTTTTGAGATTCACCTTGTAATCGTTCTCGGCACGGCGGCGGTCCTTTTCCTCCTGCCGGTTCTGGCTCATCATGATGAGCGGCGCCTGAATGGCCGCCACGCAGGAGAGCACCAGATTCAGCAAAATAAAGGGAAAGGGATCGAAGGCCTTTGCCGCCAGCAGTGTATTGACCACCATCCAGAGGATCAGCACGCCGGTGAAGGAAAAAATGAATGCCCAACTCCCCGCAAATTTCGCGATGGCGTCCGCCGCCCGCTGACCGAGGGTGTATTTTTCCTTCTCACCCGCGGGATTTTCGGAAATTTTGCTGTCCGCCAGCAGGTTCAGCACTTCCTCGTCCGTCATGTCATGGCGGATATCCTTGAGAACTTCTCTTAAAAGCTTTCGGTTTTCTTTCATCGTGATATCATCCTTTTCTGTTTGCAAAAATTCCGGCATATTACGCTTCAGCTTGCGGCGCACTGAGGAAGAAATCCGGTCCCTTGGTTTCAAACAGGATGAGGGATACGCCCAGCAGCAGGTCGGCATGGAGGGACGGGTCATCCAGAGGAATGTCGAAATCCTCCTGCAACCTGCGGATGCGGTAAAGCACCGTGTTGCGGTGGGTGTAGAGCGCGTCGCAGGTCTTTTTCAGAGAGCGGCAGCAAATCAGGTAATAGTAGAGCGTTTCGCAGTATTGCGTGTTCTTTTCCCGGTCATGGGCGACCAAGCGGCGCAGTTCTACGGAGATCAGACCTCCGCGCCCCTCCAGATTTTTCAACAACAGGGGTGTGCGAAGCTGCGCCACAGTGCAGACCCACTCTCCGTGAAAGCGCTCATCCCGCATCAGCTCCAGCGCTTCCCGCGCGGTTGGATAGAGCTTGGGAAGGTCGAAAAGCTCGTCCAGCGGCTCGGAGATGAGGACCTTAAGGTGGAATTCCTCCGCCAGATCATCGAACGCCTGAGCACCCTCGTCCTCGTGCAGGAACAGGAACACATCGCCCTTGTACAGAAAGGGGTGGCTGTCCGGAAGCCGCGCCTCCAGTGCCTCCTTCAACCGGCGCTTCCCGGCGTAAACGCTGCGATAGGCCGTCAGGTCCACCAATGCGAAGGTCCGCGGGTGGAAGTCCGCAAGGTAGGTATTGGCGGCCTGAAGCTGAAAATACGCAGCAGAGGAAAAGCCGCCGTCCAGCAAATGCATGAGTATGTCCTCTGCGGTCTCAAAGGGCTTGTCCTGCCGGCTGGCCTCCACAAACAGCTGCTTGGCGAGGATGCGCTCCACCAGTTCCCATGTCTGAGCGGGAATTTTTTCCAGATGTCCGTCCGTGTCCACGCAGATGAGGCAGCCAAGCTGGACCCCCGCGCTGACAAGGAGCGCAAACCGCCGGGGATACGGACTGCCCGGCAGTTGGAGAAAGTCCGCCCGCCCTTCCGAAAGGGCCGGGCTTCTGCTGATAAGCACACCGGCTTCATAGGTGATCTCGCCGCAGCTCACAACGTTTTGAAAAAGCTCATCGGAGAATCCCTGCGGCAGGCGGTATGCCGCCACATGAAAGGTATCGTCCAGCACCAGCAGCGGACAGTCCAGAATCTTGCCTGCGCTTTCCGCCAGTTGTCTGAGATCATCCTGTGCGAAGAATTCCTCCAGCAGCGTCTCAGCGCCGCAGGTCTCCCACTGTGCGTCTCCCATCGCCCTCAGCCCCTTTCCACTTGTGCTTTCAGCACAAGCATCTCTTTTTTTATTGTACCCACAGTTTCTTGTTTTTGCAAGGAAAAAAGATAAACTATACAGCAGAAAGAGGGAAAAAGGAAGCAGCCAGGGTGATGTGCAGCAACTGGTGCACATTCCGAGTATGGCAGCCGATGGGTCGAAGATCGCCGCAGGCAGTGTTTGCTTGTGCGATCAGAACGTGCCGCCCTTTTTCCGCGATTCAATTTTGTAATTTCATCTCGAATGGAGGAATTATTATGGTACCCAGCATCTATGGTGAAAACATGTTTGACGATTTCTTTGACAACAGTTTCTTCGGCGGTCACAGCCCCCTGTTTGGCAAGCACGAGAGAAACCTGATGAAGACCGACATCCATGAAACGGATGACGCCAAGGCTTACCGCTTCGCGGTGGAGCTGCCCGGCTTCCAGAAGGATGAGATCCATGTGGATGTGAAGGACGGCTATCTGACCGTCAGCGCCCAGAAGGGTCTGGACAAGGACGAAGAGGACAAGAAGGGCCGCGTTCTGCGTCAGGAGCGCTATGCCGGTGCCTGCTCCCGCAGCTTTTATGTGGGTGATGTGAAGGCCGAGGATGTGAAGGCCAAGTATGAATCCGGTGTGCTGACCGTCCTGATCCCCAAGAAGGAGCCCAAGAAGATCGTTTCCGGCACCTCTGTCATCGTCGAATAAACAGCTTCGGCGCGCTGTTGTGCGCCGGATGCGAGGCTGCTGAAGCAGCTATGCGGCTTGCCGTCTGCTCATCAACAGGCGGCAAGCCGTTTTATCTAAAATTATATCATGGAGAACCGCCGATGAAAGAAGACCACCGCCCGCAGGAGATCTGCGCGATTTGGATCGACCACACAAACCGGATCATCTCATTCCGCAAGGAAGATGGTTTTGAGCCCCGCGCCTTTCTCTCACCAGATGAACAAATGCAGTATGCACTGGAAAAATGCTCCAACGGCTGCCGGGTCCAATGACCGGCTGTGAATTCCGCATGCGGAAGTATGCGCATTTCTGCAATGTTCCGTCCCCCCTTCTCATGAACCGCAGCAGACAGGATGATTTCATCAGAAATCATCCTGTTTTCATATCAGGGCGGCAGTCTTGAGCCGCGAAGGGTACTTCTGAGCAAGTTGATGCTTGACAAAAACAGTGGAAGATGGTGCACTATAATTGTAGAATTTTACCATGACCGAAGTCAGTCTTGTCATGATTCCGCAAAATGAGGAGGGAATGTAATTTGAAAAAGCTGCTGATCTGTCTCGCGCTTCTCTGCATCTTTCCTCTGATTTTTTCCGCGTGTTTCTCCAAACGGAACGGCGGTTCCGACGATCCCGGTGATTTTGCCGACCACGGAGGTGCGCCTATGGAGTCCCAGCATTTTTCCCTGTCGGAAAGCGGTATGTCCGCGCAGAGCTATGTCTACGAGGGATATAAAACAGAGACCGGCGTCCATTTAGGGTATTTTATCCGCTCGGAATACTGGGACAACACGGTTTCCGGTAATGTAAGCCGTCATTATCGAAAGTCTCCGAGGTGTGAACGGGTATGAATTTTACCCGGAGGACGGCTCGACTCTGTACGAAGAGGAAGCGTGGGAGCTGTCGGAGCAGGCCCGGAGTCTTTGGCTGCGCCTCACCTTCGCCGGGGAGTATTCCGAGGGCATGAGTCCCGTCCAAATTCAGGGGCGGAAGTACCTGCCCATGTTCCCCGCCCGGGACGGCGTCTACACCATTGAACAGGTTTGAGAAAAATTCTTAGCGGTCTTTTCCGAGGAATTTACGGATAAGACCCTGAATGCCGCCATTGCGAGCAAAGATCTGCTTGAATATAACGGCAACGTCTATGCGGCGTACAGGAAAAACAGGGGCGAGACCTCCTACAACAGCTGGGCGGATCTCGTCCGGGATGACGGTAATGGGAAATTCACGGTGGTGATGGGTGTCAGCATGCCGCCGGACGGCAGCACAGTCTACGTGGAGCTGCCGACTGAAAAAAACGCGGCAGGCAAGTTCGTATTTACGGATTATCCCTACTGGGATCAGTCGGAATGATGTCTGAACCTTCACCTGACGTGAACATAGGCATAAAGCTTCATGCATGAGCAACGCATCACGAACATGCACAAATGCCAGTGCATGAAGTTCTCGTGCATTATTTCCGGTTGCCCCGCAGGGGGCGAGGAAATGGCACATTTCTTATTATACTATGCTTTTGCATCGCAAAATAAGGGAGGACGAAAACGTCCTCCCTTTTCTGCATCCACTTTGCAGATTTACGTCTGGCACGGTGAGTTGTGCAGTTTATGCCTTCTCTCTGCGGGCCATGGCGGCGATATCGCCCACGCCGTCCAGCACGATGCTGGGGCGGTAGGCGTAGGTCTTGAGGGTCTCCCGCGTGGAAACGCCGGAGAGCACCAACACCGTGGACATACCGCTCTCCATGCCGGAGATCACGTCGGTATCCATACGGTCGCCCACCATCACCGCCTCACCGGAGTGGCAGTTCAGCTTTTTCAGCCCCGTCCGCATCATCAGCGGGTTGGGCTTGCCGCAGAAGTAGGCCTGCTTGCCCGTTGCCATCTCAATAGGTGCGATGAGGGCACGGCAGGCAGGGGCGATGCCGTTTTCAATGGGGCCGGAGACATCGGAGTTGGCACCGATGAGCTTGGCCCCCTGCATCACCAGATTTGTGGCTTTCGTGAGGGTGTCAAGCGAATAGCTGCGCCCCTCGCCTACCACCACATAGTCGGGGTTCACATCGTTCATGGTGATGCCTGCGTCATAGAGGGCGTTGAGCAGTCCCGCCTCGCCGATGGCAAACACGGAGCAGCCCGGTGCCTGCTCCCGCAGGAAGGCGGCGGTGGCCAGTGCGCTGGTATAGAAGTGCTCCTCCGGCACATCAAGGCCCATGCGGGCCAGCTTCTGGTTCAGCTCCCGGGGCGTATAGCCGCTGTTGTTGGTAAGAAAGAGATATTCCTTGTCCTCCTCGTGCAGCCATTGGATGAACTCCGCCACGCCCGGCAGGATGCGGTTGCCGTGGTAGATGACGCCATCCATATCGCAGATGAAGCCCTTTTTCTCGTTGAAATTGATCGAAGTGCCCATGTAGATTTCTCCTTCGTTTCTTCTTTCTGTTTGGTATGTTTTCCTGTTATATCATTGAAGGGAATGGATTTCCATATCATTTCTGTAAAATTTAAGACAGAACCGCGCAATTTGATGAAGTGCGAGGACACAATTGTGCGATATTGCCTTACGATAAGCCGCCGGTAAAGTCGAGCACACACGCGCGCAGGCGCAATATCTCCTCCGGCGTATTCCGGCTCAGGTGCATTCCCATCCCCAGCTCGCGTCCCGCCTTCGGGCTGACCGGCAGCGTCCGCACACCCTGCGTTCTCCCACGCATCATGATCTCCGTCATCATGGTGATGCCGAGCCCCTTGCTGACCATGCGGATCACCGTTTCATCGTCCACATGGCAGGGGCGGACCCTCGGCCTCACCTTTTTCGGGCTGAGCGCAGCATTCACATCAATGTCGAACCGCCCGTAGGGCATCAGGAACTCCTTCCCGTCGAATTCCTCGATGGGAAAGCTCTCTCTCCCGCCGACCGGATAATCCTCCGGCAGGATGGCATACATCGCGTCGTAATACAGCGGCGTCCAATCGCAGTTGACGCGGCTCTGCCGTGCGGCAAAGATGACGTCGGTGCGCCCCGCCTCCAGCAGCTCGAACGGCTCAAGCTCATGGTCCACCATGCGCAGGTCGACATCCGTGTCCGGGCACACCCGCCGGAAGCGGTAAAGGATCTCCGGCATCCAGTGCATCGCGACGCTCGCATACGCGGCAATGCGGATCGTCGCCGTCCGCTTTTTCGTGATGGCCTCGATCTGATTCTCCAGCCTTGCCGTCGCGCTGAGATATTCCCGTATGGCGGGCAGCAGCGCTTCTCCGTCCTCGGTCAGCGCGATGCCGCTGTGGTCGCGCCGGATGAGCGTCATGCCGATCTCGCGCTCCAGCCCGTTGATCAGGTGCGTCAGTCCCGACTGGGTGTAGCCCACCACCTCAGACGCTTTGGAAAAGCTGCCGAGGTTGACTGCCGTCATCAATATCTCAAGCTTCTTGCTGTCCACGGGTCTGCCGCCTCCTGTCCATCAGGGTATTTCAATTTGTAATATAACTATTATAACCGGTCGTTTCTCTTTTTCAAGTGCAGGGTGTAAGATTCTCGGCACAAAGGAGTTGATTTTCCATGACGACCAAAAAATTAACGCTCCGGCAGAAAATTCTTGTTGCCGGAACACTGTTCGGAATGTTCTTCGGGGCCGGAAACCTGATCTTCCCCGTCCATCTCGGCCAAATGGCGGGGCGCAATGCCTTGCCCGCGATCATCGGCTTTATCATCACGGCGGTCGGCATCCCCATCCTCGGCGTCGCCGCCATCGGCGTCACGCACTCCGACGGACTTCAAACGCTCTCCGGCAAGGTCGGCAAGGGCTACGGCATTTTCTTCACCTGCCTGCTCTACCTGACCATCGGCCCGCTCTTCGCCATCCCGAGATGCGCCACCGTTTCCTTCACGACCGGTATCACGCCCCTGCTGGGCGCGGATTCGCCGGAGCGGCTGTATCTGCTCCTCTTTTCGGCGGTGTTCTTCGCCTTCGTGCTCTTCTTCTCCCTGCGTCCCGGTAAGATCACCGTCTGGATCGGCAAGATCATCAACCCGCTCTTCCTGTTCTTCTTTGCCGTGCTGATGCTCGCGGCGCTGCTCGCGCCCGGCGCGGCGGTCTCCGCGGTCGAGCCTGTGGAGGCCTATCGGAGCGACGCGTTCTTCCCCGCGCTCATTGAGGGCTACGGCACGATGGACGCCATTGCCGGTCTCGCCTTCGGCATCGTGGTCATCGACGTCATCCGCCGCATGGGTGTGGACAATGACGACGCCATTGCCGAGGACGTGCTCTCCTCCGGTCTCCTCACCGGCGCGCTGATGGCGCTGATCTATGTGGTGTCCATCGTGGTCGGCGCGCAGTCGAGAGGGCTCTTCGAGCTGTCTGAAAACGGCGGCATCGCCCTCACGCAGATCGCCGGACATTACCTCGGCGGCGTGGGACTGTTTATTCTTGCCTTCACCATCACCTTTGCCTGCCTCAAGACCTCCATCGGTCTGGTCACCGCCTGCGCGGAGACCTTTTCCAAGATGACGAACGGGAAGATCTCCTACCGCAGCTGGGCGATCCTCTTCACGGTGTTTTCCTTTGCCGTGTCGAACATCGGGCTGAGCGCCATCATCGAATACTCCATTCCCATGCTCATGCTCATCTATCCCCCGGCGATCGCGCTCATTCTTCTCGCCTTCCTCGGCAAATTCTTCGCGCATGACCGCACCGTTTATATCGCGACCATGACCGGCACATGGGCCGCCGCCATTTTCGACTGCATGAAAACGCTGCCCGCGCCGGTACAGACCGCGCTCCATCTGGATACGCCCATTGCCTTCGCCGCTGCGCATCTTCCCCTGTTCGACAAAAACCTTGGCTGGCTGCTGCCCGCGGTCATCGGCTTTGCGGCCGGCATGGCGATCCGCACGAGCCGGAGGTAAGCGCCCGCAGCCCTTTCCTAAACTGCCGTCCGCATCCTTCTGATGAATAACGGCGTGCTCGGCATGGTGCGTCAGTGGCAGACGCTGTTCTTTAATAAGCACTATTCCAACACGATTCTCGACCGCAAGACTGACTTTGTGGCGCTTGCGCGCGCGTTCGGCGCGGACGGCGAGGCTGTTGATACCGTGGCGGCGCTCGACAAGGCGTTTGAGCACGCATTCAGCTGCGACGGCCCGTATGTCATCGATTGCAGGATCGATAAGGACGAATTCGTCCTGCCCATGCTCCCGCCGGGCGGCAGCATGGATGATATTATCATGAAGGTGGGTGAATGAGATGAATCGATATACCGTAGCGGTTCTGGTCAATAACCAGTTCGGCGTGCTGAACCGTGTGACGAGCATGTTCAGAAGACGTCAGTTCAACATCATTTCTCTGACCGTCAGCGAAACGGAATCGAACGCGCTTTCCCGCATCACCGTCACGTTTGAGGGCGGCGAGACGCAGAAGCAGCAGCTCGTGAACCAGCTTTATAAGCTGCCGGACGTTTGCTCCATTAAAGAGTTCACCCCGGACACCTCCGTCAGCTGCGAGCTGATGCTCATTAAGCTGAAAAACGATTCCAAAACGCGCAGTGACATCCTTGCCGCGGCGGACGCGTTCGGCGCGAAGACCATGGATTACTCCAAGGATTCCCTGATGCTTTGCCTGACCTCCGAATCGCGAAAAATCGATGAATTCGTCGATTTGATGCGCGACTACGAGATCCTTGAGATCTGCCGCACCGGCAATGTTTCCCTTGAAAAGGGCAGCACGACGATCCGTCAGGCCATCAATTTCTAATTTAGTTTGTCCATTTAAATTAACATACCAATTCATGCACAGAAAGAGGTAATTTATCATGGCAAGAATTTTTTATCAGCAGGATTGCGATCTGCAGAAGCTCGCAGGCAAGACCGTTGCCATCATCGGCTACGGCAGCCAGGGTCACGCACACGCTCTGAACCTCAAGGAGAGCGGTGTTAATGTCATCATTGGTCTGTACGAAGGCTCCAAGAGCTGGAAGAAGGCTGAGGACGCAGGCTTTAAGGTTTACACAGCCGCTGAGGCTGCTAAGAAGGCAGATCTCATCATGATCCTCATCAACGATGAGAGACAGGCTGATCTTTATAAGGAAAGCATCGCTCCGAACCTCTCCGCAGGCAAGATCCTTGCTTTCGCACACGGCTTCAATATCCACTTCGGTCAGATCGTTCCGCCGGCTGACGTTGACGTTATCATGATCGCTCCTAAGGGCCCGGGTCACACTGTACGTTCCGAGTACCAGATCGGCAGAGGCGTTCCCTGCCTTATCGCAGTATATCAGGACGCTTCCGGCAGAGCTCACGACATCGGTCTTGCATATGCTGCTGGTATCGGCGGCTCCAGAGCCGGTGTTCTTGACACCACATTCCAGTGTGAGACTGAGACCGACCTGTTCGGTGAGCAGTGCGTACTCTGCGGCGGTGTAACTGCCCTGATGAAGGCTGGTTTCGAGACCCTGGTTGAGGCTGGTTATGATCCCCAGAACGCATACTTCGAGTGCATCCACGAGATGAAGCTGATCGTTGACCTGATCTACAAGGGCGGCTTCAAGATGATGAGATACTCCATCTCCGACACCGCTGAGTACGGCGACTACGAGATCGGCAAGAGAATCATCACCGAGGATACCAAGAAGGAAATGAAGAAGGTTCTTCACGAGATTCAGGACGGTACATTCGCACGCAACTGGATCACCGAGAACAAGATGGGCAGAAGCCACTTCAACGCTTGCCGCCGCATCGAGAGCGAGCATCAGCTTGAGAAGGTCGGCGCTGAGCTGCGTAAGCTCTATAGCTGGACTGACGATATCGACGTAGCTTCCGGCACAGGCGCTGCTGCAAAGGCTTCCGATAAGAAGGCTGCTCCCAAGGCTTCCGCTAAGAAGCCCACTGCTAAGAAGACCACCAGAAAGTAATTGACTTTCTCAATACATTTCAAGGCTGCCGAAAGGCAGCCTTGTTTTTGTGTGAGATAGGGTCAGGGTCTCGGAGAGAAACTGAGAATTTGGGTTTATTATGTTGCTGGGGGAAACTATAATTTAGCGGCGAGTGTTCCGCTTACTTCAACCCCAAATCGGGAGTCAAGGGCGGAGCCCTTGTCGCCGTCAGGCGAAACCTCCGCACGAAGTGCGGATACTCCGTGCGGAGCACGGATACTCTGCGCACCGGCGCGCAGAGTA
>OLNX01003033.1_pt1 | contig 11758 bp, 9 predicted proteins | sample 1672611 | NCBI WGS metagenome assembly OLNX01 (sample SAMEA3136705, study PRJEB25190) | human gut metagenome
TCTTGCATTTGTAGAAACATTTGCATTTCCAGCTGCAGTTCCACCGATAGTTGTAATATCCTGTGACTGCATTTCTGTTGCGCTTCCGTCTACTGTTGCAGAAGCTCTGTCGCCGTTTGTCTCAATGCAATCGTTATGTCCTTCTGCTTTATTTTGTTCAGCTGCTACTGTATCATACAGTGTTGTTTTGGACGGTACGAACTCATCAACTGTTGCTTTAATGTTGATAGTAATCGGGTCCTTCAGAAGTGTATAATCTGAATCTGTTGTAAGCTCTGCAAGTACATACTCATCAGCTTCAAGACCATTGATAATCAGTGTTCCATCAGCAGCCGGAGTGAATTTTGTTGCCTGTGCTTCAGCATCTTTTTCAGAAACTGTCTGGCCGTTTACAGTACCGTACTGTACTTTGGAATTATCAACAACATAGTAGATACCAGAACCGGCTTTGTCCTGTTTTGCTACGATATAATGTCCGTCTGTCTTATTTTTCAGAGAGAAGGAAACCTTTGTCGCATCACCCTGTTTTGTTGCATCAGAAGCTTCAAATTTCTTGGTGATATCAAGGCCGTAAGAATATACTCTTGCTTTGTCCTTAAGGGTATCAGGTCTCTTTGTATTAGAACGGCTCCATCTCAGGGAGACATCGTTTCTGTTACCGAAGTCACCAAGGATTGTAGAGGAGTCAGCATTTACTTTTGCACTGTAAGATAATACCATCCATCTTCCGGAGAAGTCGGATTCAATCTGGTCTTTGCCATCTGTATGGTTCAGTGCATTAAGTCCTGCATCTGTCATTTCGACTCTGCATTCAGAAGCTTTTTCGGAAGCCGCATTGTAATTTACACGGAAGTTTTCTGTTCCTGTCCAATGCTCTACTGCATTGTTAACGTTATTTGCACGAGCATCGTTTTCGTTGTTGTAGAAGTAGATAGAAAGGTCTCTGTTGTATGTCAGTCCTTTTGCAATTGTATCTACAAATGTATACTCTGTCAGATGAGTAGCTTCACTTGTGATTTTTGGCAGATGTGATACAAGGATATAATCAAGGTTTTCTCCCTCAGAAGAGGTTGCCGTGTCTTTATATTCCGGTTTTCCGTAAGCCACATCATCATTCTGTCTAACCAGTTTGTCAAGGTCTGGAATATTTGTCTGGTTCTTTGGATATGCATGTACATCATAGAACCAGTCAGTCTCTTTATCGTTTGTCATAGGCAGAGAAACGAAGAACGGGTCAACTGTAGAAGTTACGTTTGCCGGAACTTTTGTTTCAATAATCAGATACAGACCTACATCAAGGTTTTCTGCATGAGAAACACCGTTTGTGTCAGTCATTGGCATTGCTGTATGTCCGTTAAACTCCATAACATACTTTTCAAGCTGATTTTTTGTATAAGTATTGCTTATAAGAGCTGTCTCAATGGCATCATTGATTTCCCCTGAAGAATGTCTGTGGTCACCTCTGGTATCTGTAAGGCCAAGGATGTCTTCCAGTTTCTGTGGGATAGCGTACATTACCTGTACTTTTCCACCAACAGTATCTGTAGAGATATCACCAACTTTCATATATGTAAACTCTACGCCTTCAATTGTGTAATTTTCCAGCTCCTGCTCAGCTGCTGCATTCTGTTCACCATTTGGTTTATATTTTTCAGAATCAAAGCCTTTCTCAGTTGCTGCTGTAATATCATATTTGTGGATTGTCAGTGAGCATTTTCTGGAGGTGTCAATCGTTGCGTCTGCTGTTGCAGCAAAAACGTTGATTGCTGGTGCTGCCACCATAGCTGCAGCAAGTGCTGTCATACTGAGTTTTTTAGCAATTGTATTATGTTTCATAATTATTTTCTCCTTTTTGCATTTTTATTTTTCTTTTTTTCACAGACAAAAGTGTACTGGCTGACCTTGACTATTCCCTTCTGGGAACATTTTTTGCTCTTTTTATTTTCATTGGAAACCTCGGATGCATTGGTGACTTCCAGACTTTCCTTGCCTCCCTCCTTACAAATCACGTGGCACCGGTGGCTATGTTGACCAGTCAAGTGATCAGCAATGTACCAACCGCTCTATTACTATCCGGGTTTACTTCCCAATGGCAAGCACTGATGATCGGATGTAACTTAGGGGGACTTGGTTCTCTCATCGCCTCAATGGCCAGCCTCATTTCCTACAAGGTTGTTGCCAAAGAATACCCCGACCAGCGGAAGAAATATCTTCTTTGCTTTACGGTATGTAATCTCTGCTTAGGCGGACTGCTCCTGCTTGCCTGCTTTCTCATGAATCATCTCCATTTGCTCTAAACATTTTCCTTTATTTTGCCCTAATTAGAACGTATGTTCTATTCAGAATATAGCATTTTTGTCCTTGCTCTGTCAACGTTCCCATCTGGGCAGTCAGAAACGCCACTCCTTTTTTATGGACAAGTGTACGTCTTAAAAACGTGTTTTTAAGAAAAAACCAAGGGTTTTCCCGTCCTTTCACATTGATTTTTCTCCGCGCCTTTGCCATAATGGAGGAAAAGAAAGCGACAAAAAGGAGGGTTTGCCATGAAGCAACTGATCATTTCCCTGGGCCGACAGGTGGGCAGCGGCGGTCATAAGATCGCGGAGGCTCTGGCGGAGCGGTTCTCCCTGCCGCTGTACGACAAAAATCTCATCGCCGAGCTGAAAAAGACCACCCCCGAAGTTGAGGAGAACATTTTCCACAGCATCGAGAACATAGACATCGACAAAGTTATCTCCTACAAGATCGACGGCCACGAGCACTGGTTCGACGGCGTACCGCACAAATAATGCACACAGGCAGGCTTTTTTACCTGCCTTTTTTGCGCCGAAAAATTTGACATAAAGCGACTGATGTGATATAATTAAAAGTGTATATGCAGAAATTAAAATAAGGAAACGGAAACGAATAATTTATGGATAAAATTTCTATCGGCGGCGTTGAGATAGAGCGCACGGCCGCCCTTGCGCCAATGGCTTCGGTGGCGGACAGAGCCTATCGACTTATGTGCCGCGAGTACGGAGCGGCCTATTTGGTGAGCGAGATGATATCTGCCAAAGGGCTTTGCTACGGCGATAAAAAGACGGCTAAAATGTGCGCGGTGGACGAGCGCGAACGCCCCTACGCCCTTCAGCTTTTCGGCGAGGACGCGCCCTCTGTCGCGCGGGCGGCGTATATGCTCAACCGCTTTGAGCCTGACATAATCGACATAAATATGGGCTGCCCCGTGCCTAAAGTAGTCGGCAACGGCAGCGGCTCGGCGCTGATGAAGACCCCCGCGACGGCTGAGCTGATAGTGCGCGAGGCGGTGAAAAACGCCAACTGCCCCGTTACCGTGAAGATACGCGCGGGCTGGGACGAGGAGAGCATAAACGCTCCCGAATTTGCAAAGCGCATGGAGCAGGCGGGCGCTTCGGCGGTCGCGGTGCACGGCAGAACGCGGCGGCAGATGTACTCGGGCAAGGCAGACTGGGGCGTTATCGCGGCGGTGAAGCAGGCGGTGAGCATACCCGTTATCGGCAACGGCGACGTTGACAGCGCGCAGGCATGCGAAAAAATGTACCGCGAAACGGGCTGTGACCTCGTAATGGTCGGCAGAGGAAGCTACGGCAGACCTTGGATATTCGAGGAGATACGCGAATATCTGCAAAAAGGCAGCCTGCCGCCCGAAAAAAGCGTAGAGGAAAAAATGCAGATAATGCTGCGCCACACCCGTATGCTCATCGACGAAAAGGGCGAGGGGCAGGGTATGCGCGAGATGCGGCACAACGTGATATGGTATGTAAAGGGTATGCACGGGGCTGCGGCGCTGCGGCGCGAGTGCTCAGAGCTTACCGAATACAGCCAGCTCGAGCGAATGGCGCGCGAGATAATCGAAAGAAATACGGAGAACTGAAAATGGGTATACTATATATAGTCGGCACGCCGATAGGCAATCTGGGCGATATGACTTACCGCGCGGTGGAAACGCTGAAAGAGGTAGACTTCATCTGCGCCGAGGACACGCGCGTTTCGGCGAAGCTGCTGAATTATTTTGACATAAAAAAACCGCTTATAAGCTACCACGAGCACAACGCTCAGGCGGCGGGAGCGGGCATAATAGCGCGGCTTGCGGCGGGCGAGAGCGCGGCTATAGTCACTGATGCGGGTATGCCCTGCATATCAGACCCCGGCGAGCTGCTGGTGAAACAGTGCGCCGAGAGCGGCATAGAGGTGCGAGTAGTGCCCGGCCCCACGGCGGCTATGTCGGCGATAGCGGCTAGCGGGCTGAACAGCAAAAATTTCAGCTTCCGCGGATTTCTCTCGGTCAACAAAAAGCAGCGCAGCGCCCACCTCGCGGCGGTAAAGACCTGCCCCGATACGCTGATATTTTACGAAGCGCCGCACAAGCTGCTCAACACGCTGGAGGATATGCTGAAATTTTTCGGCGACAGGCGTATAGCGCTCTGCCGCGAGCTTACGAAGATACACGAGGAGATAATCCGCACGACCCTTTCGCAGGCGGTGGAGTTTTACACCGAAAACAAGCCGAAGGGCGAGTTCGTGCTGGTGGTAGAGGGCGCACAGACGGCTGACGAGGCGGCGGATACGCTCGAAAGCGCGCTGGCGCAGGTGAAAGGTCTGGCGGATAACGGTATGCGCCCCGCCGACGCCTGCCGCGAGATAGCTAAGGTAACGCCTTACTCAAAGGGCGAGCTTTACACGGCGTATCTGGAGGGCAGGGGCGATGAGTGAGCTTGCGCTGCTGCCGATGAGCGAGGAAAACTACACCGCCGCCGCGCAGATAGAGGCCGAGTGCTTTGCCGACCGCCCGTGGACGGCTGAGCAGTTTCACGAGGAGATAACGCTAGATTTCTCGCGGACATTCATAGCCTACCTTGGCGGCGAGCCTGCGGGATTTGTGAATATATGGCTGACACCGCCGATGGCGATTATAAACAATATAGCCGTGCGCGAGGGCTTTCGCAGGCGCGGGATAGCGCAGGCTATGATAAACGCGGCGCTTGGCGAATGCGGCGAATGCAGCTCGCTGACGCTTGAGGTGCGCGTTTCAAATCAGCCCGCCATCGCGCTTTACGAAAAGCTGGGATTTTCGCAGGTGGGCAGGCGCAGGGATTTTTACGAAAACCCGCGTGAGGACGCTTTTATAATGACGAAATTTTTTAGGAAAGGGGCGGCGGAGCAAGATGCCGAGTGAGATAAAAGGGCTTTCCGTCGAGCAGATCGGCGGGGTAAAGCTGCACATTTCGGCGGTGCACCGCTTCGGAACTGACGCTTTTTTGCTGGCAGATTTCGCCGCGCCGCGCCATAAAGACACCGTTTGCGACCTTTGCAGCGGCTGCGGGATAGTCGCCGCCGTGATGTACGAGCGCTTTCGCCCGAAGTCGATAGAGGCGGTGGAGATCGACCGTGAGGGGTACGAGCTGATGACGCTGACGGCGGAAAGCTCGGCTCTCGAAAATTTCAAGCCCGTCTGCGGCGACCTGAAAGACTGGCGTGCGGAGCGCGAGCTTGACCTCATCACCTGCAACCCGCCGTACAAGCGCGACGGAGCGGGCATAAAAAGCGCGGGCGAGGTGGCTCTGGGCGCGCGGCACGAAGTGCTTTGCAGCTTTTCAGACGTTTGCAAGGCGGCGGCGCGCTCGCTGAAATACGGCGGCAGGCTTTGCGTTTGCAACCGTCCCGAGAGGCTTTGCGACATGATGTGCGATATGCGCGCGGCGGGGATAGAGCCGAAGCGTATGCGTTTTGTGTCCAAAAATTCGGACAGCGCACCATGGCTGGTGCTGTTGGAGGGCAGAAAAGGCGGCAGCCCGTTTTTGCAGACGGAGAAAAATTTCTACACGCAGACGGCTGACGGCGGCATATCGCCCGAGCTGGCGGCGGTGTATGGGCAGGGGTGAGCGCAATGCGACCCACAGGTTTAGTTTAGGACAATCACGCTAATATAGATCAAAAGTACAAAAATATGTACAGTTAGGAATGACGGTTATGAAGATACTGGGAATAGAAAGCTCCTGCGACGAAACGGCGGCGAGCGTTGTCGAGGACGGCAAAACGGTGCTTTCAAACATAGTTGCGAGCCAGATCGACGAGCACAGGCTTTACGGCGGCGTAGTGCCCGAGATCGCTTCGCGCCGCCACGCGGAAAACATCGGCTGGGTAGTCCGCGAGGCGCTTTTGCAGGCAAACTGCACCCTCGCCGACATCGACGGGATAGCCGTGACATACGCGCCGGGGCTTATCGGCGCGCTGCTGGTCGGCATAAGTTTCGCGAAAGGGCTGGCGATGTCGAGCGGCATACCGCTGATACCCGTGCACCACATCGCGGGGCACATCGCGGCGAATTACATCACCCACCCCGAGCTCGAGCCGCCCTACCTCTGCCTGGTCATCTCGGGCGGGCACAGCCACATCATCGAGGTGCGCGACTACACGAAGTACCACGTTATCGGCAGAACGCGCGACGACGCGGCGGGCGAGTGTTTTGACAAAGCGGCGCGCACGCTGGGTTACGAGTACCCGGGCGGAAAATTCATCGACGCGGCGGCGAAACTGGGCGACCCGAACGCTTACAAACTGCCGAAGCCGAAGATACCGAACAGCGAGTTTGATTTCAGCTTTTCGGGTCTGAAAACGGCTGTCATAAACACCGTGCACAACGCCGAGCAGAAAGGCGAGCCGCTGCGCCGCGAGGATATGGCGGCTTCGTTCCAGAAAACGGTAGCAGACACGCTCGTTGAACGCACGATGGCTGCCGCAAAAATGCTTGGCAGTAAGAAACTGGCTATCGCAGGCGGCGTTTCGGCAAACAGCGGCGTGCGCGGGGCGTTTGAAAAAGCCTGCGCCGATCGCGGGGTAAAGCTGTATATGCCCGAACTGAAATATTGCGGCGACAATGCGGCGATGATCGCTTGTCAGGGTTACTACGATTTTCTTGCGGGCAAGCGCGCGGACGAGAGCCTGAACGGCATAGCTACCCTTTCGCTGGATAAAATTTCTGAGGAGCAGTGAGGTACAAAATGAAAATACTGGCAATTGACGGCAACAGCATCATGAACCGTGCGTTTTACGGCATAAAAGCGCTTTCGACCTCGAAAGGCGAGTACACGAACGCGCTCACGGGCTTCATGAACATCTATCTGAAAGAGTTGGAAGCGGTGCAGCCCGACTGCGCGGCGGTGGCTTTTGACCTCAAAGCGCCGACCTTTCGCCACAAGGCTGACGCGGCTTACAAGGCGAACCGCAAGGGCATGCCGCACGAGCTGGCGCTGCAAATGCCGCTGATAAAGGAAATTCTAGCAGACCTTGGCGTGAAAACGCTGGAGTGCGAGGGCTTTGAGGCGGACGATATTCTCGGCACGCTATCGGAAATTTTCGGCGACGGTGACGAATGTGTTATCCTAACGGGCGACCGCGACAGCCTGCAGCTCGTCAGCGAGAGCTGCACCGTGCGCCTTGCGACCAACCGCGAAACGGTGGTCTACACACCCGACAAATTCCGCGAGGATTACGGGCTTGAGCCGATACAGCTTATCGAGCTGAAAGCGCTGATGGGCGACAGCTCGGACAACATTTCGGGCGTAAAGGGCATAGGCGAAAAGACAGCTGCGGCGCTGATAAAAGAGCAGGGAAACGTTGAACAATTGTACGAAAATTTGGAAAGTATGAAGTTGACGCCGTCCGTCCGCAAAAAGCTGGAGAGCGGTCATGAGGACGCTGTGCGCAGTAGATTCCTCGCGACCATCGTGAAAAATGCGCCGATAGAGCGCGACACGGCGGCGTACACCTTCGGCGAGCGCAAGGACGACGAGCTGAAAATGCTGCTTTCGCGGCTGGAAATGAACAAACTTATGGCAAGGCTGGGGCTTACAGGCAATGCTGAAAACGCTCCTCAGCCTGTAAAAGCAGACGATCTGCCGCCGCTGCAAACGGCTGAACTGACAGCGGATAACCTGCCGAACGGCAAGTCGGCGTTCACTTTTGACGGCGAAAAACTTTGCGTTCAGAGCGGCGAAACGGTTTATCATACTGACGATGAGCAATTGATATTGAAATATTTTACAGCAGATGGCGAGAAAGTCTGCTTTGACGGCAAAACGGCGTACCGCTGGGCATTTGAGCATGGCGGAGAGCTGCGCGGTCTGACTTTTTCGTGCGATCTGGCGGGGTATCTGCTGAACTCGCAGGCGAGCGAATACACGGCGGAGAATCTCTGTTTGGCTTACAGGGTGGCGTACCGCGCGGATATGGGCGAATTTGCCGACGTTTGCTCACTCGCGGCGCTGGCTGAGCGGCTGAAGCAGGAGCTTGAAGCGGCAGATATGACGGCGCTTTACAATGACATAGAATTGCCGCTTTGCGAAACACTGGCTTCGATGGAATATTATGGCGTAGACGCAGACGCGGACGGAATACGCGCTTTCGGCGACAAACTGAATGAAAAGCTCGGCGAGATCACTGACGAAATATACCGATTAGCGGGGCAGGAGTTTAATATTTCCAGCCCAAAACAGCTCGCAAAAGTGCTATTCGAGGATCTCGGGCTGCCGTGCAAGAAAAAAACGAAAAGCGGCTACTCGACCAACGCCGATGTGCTCGAGTCGATCGCGAACAAGCACCCCATCGTGCCTATGATCCTAGAATATCGCACGCTTTCCAAGCTTTCCTCGACCTACGTCGACAGCTTGCTCAAGCAGATACACGCTGATGGGCGGGTGCATAGCATCTTCAAGCAGACGGAAACGCGCACGGGGCGCATCAGTTCGACTGAGCCGAATATGCAGAATATACCTGTGCGTAAAGAACTTGGCAGAGAAATGCGCCGATTTTTCATCGCGCGCGAGGGCTGTCTGCTGGTGGACGCCGACTATTCGCAGATCGAGCTGCGCGTGCTGGCTAGCGTTTGCGGCGACGAAAATATGCAGCAGGCTTTTTTGAGCGGCAGCGACATTCACACTTCGACCGCCGCGCAGGTTTTCGGCCTGCCCGAAGATTTCGTTTCGCCCGAGATGCGCTCGGCGGCTAAAGCTGTAAATTTTGGGATTATTTATGGCATCGGGCCGTTCTCGCTCTCGAAAGACATCGGCGTTTCGGTCGCAGAGGCTAAGAAATATATACAGAGCTATTTGGATAATTATCCAAAAGTTACAGAATTTATGAATAAAACTGTTGCAGACGGCGAGAAAAACGGCTATGTATCTACAATTTTTGGCAGACGGCGCTACATTCCAGAGCTTTCGGCGTCGAACAAAAACGTGCAGGCGTTCGGCAAACGCGCGGCGATGAACGCGCCGATACAGGGCGCGGCGGCAGACATAATCAAACTCGCGATGGTGAAAGTCTATCGGCGGCTGAAAGCAGAACTGCCCGAGGTTCACTTGATCTTGCAGGTGCACGACGAGCTGATCTTGGAAGCGCCCGAGGCGCAGGCTGAGCGGGCGGCGGCGCTGCTGAAAGAGGAGATGGAGGCGGCTGTGAAGCTGGCTGTTCCACTTACAGTAGATGTTCATACAGGCAAGAGCTGGTATGATGCAAAGGGCTGATGTGCAAGCCAATATTGTGCTGGTTTATATAGAAAACTGAAAAGGAATGGTAAAGATGGAAAGAAAATATGCAATTCTCGGCGAAACTTTGAAACACACGATGTCGCCGCCGATACACAAGGCGCTGTTTGATCTGCGCGGCAGAGAGTTCTCGTATGAGATAATCGAAGTGCCGCCCGCAGAGCTTGCGGCTAAGGCTGACTATCTTGATTCGCTCGCCGGCTACAATATTACGATACCCCACAAAATGGGAATTATCGAGCAGATCGACAAGCTTGATGACACCGCAAAGCGTTACAACAGCGTGAATTGCGTGGATAACAAGGACGGCGTGAGCACGGGTTACAACACCGACTGCGTTGGTTTTTTGGAAACTATCCGCGCGATGAACGTTAATTTCGGCGGCAGAGTATTGCTCATCGGCTGCGGCGGTGTTGGCAGAATGATGGCGATAGAGGCGGCGCTTGCGGGTGCTGACCTGACGATCGCGGTGCTTGAAAGCGATATGCCGCTTGCCGAGCAGGCTGTTAAAGAGATCAAGGTAATGAAATCTGACGCTAAAATCAATATTGTGCTAAACACGGCGGTCGATACGTCGGTGAAGTACGACCTGCTGATGAACGCCTGCCCTGTTGGAATGTATCCGAAGGTCAACGCTTGCCCCGCTACGGACGAGATGATCGCGGCGAGCGACGCCGTTTTCGACGTTATATACAACCCCGGCGAGACGCGGCTTTTAAAGAAAGCGGCAGAGATGGGCAAGAAAACCTCCGGCGGTATGGCGATGCTGGTTTGGCAGGCGGTCAAGGCGCACGAGATCTGGGACGGCGACCGCTACACCGACGAGGAAGTCGCCGCGATAATCAAGGAAATGCAGGCGGAAGTTGACCGCGATTTCCCGCTTTAAAGGGTGATACATATGATAAAAAAGAACAGACCCGTTTACCTCTGCGGCTTCATGGGCTGCGGTAAATCGACCATCGGCAGGCTGCTTGCGAAAAAGCTTGGGCGCGAATTTGTTGACCTTGACGACTACATCGTGCAGCGCGAGGGCATGAGTATACCGCAGATCTTCGAGCAACGCGGCGAGAACTATTTCCGAGAAGTGGAAGCTGCGGCACTTTCTGAGCTTTCTGCCGCTGCGGGCGTGGTCGCGACGGGCGGCGGAACGCTGCTGAAAAAGGAGAATGGCGACCGTGCGAAGAGCATGGGCACGGTGGTTTTCATCGACGCGCCGTTCGACATCTGCTATGAGCGAATCAAGGGCGATAAAAATCGTCCGATCGCTTACAATTCCACGCGAGAGCAGCTTCTCGACCGTTACGAGCAGCGTAAGCTCCTTTATAAGAAAAATTCGGATTTTTCTGTCAACGGTAACGCCGCGCCAATGCAGATCGTCAGCGATATTTTAGACTAAAGCGGGAGATTTTACATGAAAAGACTGGTTACTATACAAGATATATCCTGCTTTGGCAAGTGCTCTTTGACAGCTGCACTGCCTGTTATCTCGGCGATGGGCGTCGAAACGGCGGTCATTCCGACGGCGGTGCTATCAACGCACACGGGCAGCGGTTTTTCGGGCTACACATTTCATGATCTGACTTCAGACATACCCAAAATATCAGCGCACTGGAAAAAGCTGGGACTAAAATTTGACACTATCTATACGGGATACATCGGTTCGTGCGAGCAGATCGAGGTCGTGAAGCGTTTTATCAAAGATTTTCGCACCGATGAAACGCTTGTAGTCGTCGACCCGGTGATGGGTGACGCGGGGCGGATGTACGCGGGTTTTGACGCAAAATTCGTTGAGTCGATGCGCTCGCTTTGCTCTGTCGCCGACTGTATTTTGCCGAACGCGACCGAAGCGGCGCTGCTGCTGAACAAGCCTTACGACGAGATCGCGGGGTGCGAATCGCCTGAGGAGCTGCGCGAAATTTTGCGTAAATTGACGGGACTGGGCTGCAAAAACGCTGTGTTTACAGGCGCTTGCAGCGACCCTGCGCTCAACGGTGCGGCGGCGTACAGCGCGCTGAACGAGGACTTTTTCATCGCTACCTGCGAGAATATCGACGGCAGCTACCACAGCACGGGCGACATTTTTTCGAGCGTGGTGTCGGGCGGAATGACCCTCGGCATGGAGCTGAAAACGGCGGTAGAGCTGGCGGTGAATTTCACGCACGACTGCATAAAAGCGACGCAGCCGCTTCGCG
>OLNX01003046.1_pt1 | contig 11724 bp, 7 predicted proteins | sample 1672611 | NCBI WGS metagenome assembly OLNX01 (sample SAMEA3136705, study PRJEB25190) | human gut metagenome
GATTATGAAGTTTCTTTCCTCTTCTTAATTCAACTTCACCATTTACTTTTACTTGACCATCTTTAATGACTATTTTTGCTTCAATGCCACTTGATACCACATTAACAAATTTTAAAAATTGGTCTAGCTTAATATATTCATCTCTTATTGGTATTTCTTTCATAATAACCCTTCTTTTCTATATAATTGTACTCAATAAGTATATCATAAAAATGACAAAAATTCAAAATTTTGCGTTATATTCGTTATTTTTATTTTCTAATACAAAAAATCATTTTCTATAAAAAAGCTCTTAAAATAAAAATTAGTACCACTAGAAACAAAGATACCCTAAAAAAACTAAAAAAAAGAAGCTTTCGCTTCTTAATATGTTCTTACTGGTAAAACAAGTTGTAATAATTCATCAGAATCAAAATCTTTGATAATGAATGGTTTCATTTCTCCAGTAAATGAGATCTTAACTTTTTCTCCACTAAATGATTTAATCGCATCATTTGCATATTTACTACTAAATGAAATCGTAAGTGGTTCACCTTTATAGAAAGATGTAGATAAGTTTTCTTCTACAGATCCAATTTCTTGTTGATAAGAAGATAAAATAACTTGTTCATTAGACATATCTAATTTAACAATATTATTTTGTTCATTTAATAATAAAGAAACACGATCAATCGCATTTAATAAATCAGAACGATTAATATCTAATTCATAATCAAATTCTAAAGGAATTAAACGTGTTGTATCAGGATAAGATCCATCAATCAAACGTGTTTGAATAATATTTTTACCTAAAACAAATAATACTTTACGATCAGAAACATAAAGTTCAATAGATTCATCAACTTCAATAATCTTACTAATTTCATCTAAACTTAATTTAGGAATAGTGATATTAAAAGTAACATCTTCATCAATAGAAATAATTTTCTTAGCTAAACGATAACTATCTGTAGCAACACATTCTAAAACATGATCATGAGCTTTAAAGTTAATACCAGTTAAGATAGGTCTTGTTTCTTTATCACTCGCTGCAAATTTTGTTTCACCAATAATATTTTTTAAAACAAGTGAACTCATAATAAAATGTGTTCCTGTTTTGCTTAAATCAATTCTAGGATATTCCACTGCATCTGTTCCATTTAAGCTATATTCAATTTGACTTCCTTTAATACGTGTAAGTAATCCATCAATAATTTCAATTTCAATATCATCACTATTGATTTTTCTAACGATATCAAAAATATAACGGCTATTTAAAACAACAGCCCCTTCTTTAATAATTTCTAAATCATCATCTTGATCAATAATTGTTTGAATTGTAATATCACTATCACTACCTGTAAGAATTAATTGATCAGATTTTAAATCAAATTTAATTCCTGTAAGTACAGGTAAAGGACTACGAACAGAAACGGCTCTGGTTGCTTTAGATAAAGCGTTTAATAATTTTAATCTTTTAATTTTAAAATGCATACTGACCTCCTATATTTATATAATTAAAAAATAAGTTATTACTACTATTAGCATGTGAACAATGTGAACAAATACAAATTATCTTGTATTTATCAATGTTTTTTATATGAATAGTAATGTGCATTTCATGTTGATATTGTGCACTAGAGTGTGCCTAACTTTTGTTTAAGCTTATCTACAGCGAGTTTATAATCTGGATCTTTTTTGATTTTTGTTTCTACTCTTTTACAAGCTTTCATAACGGTTGAGTGATCTCGGTTAGAGAAAGTCACACCGATTTCACTAAATGTGACATCAAGTAATTCTCTCATTAAATACATACATATTTCACGAGGAGTTACTAAGTTACGGGTTCTATTTTTAGAAATAATTTGACTAATTGTAAGATAGTAGAACTCGGCTGTTGTTTTTAAGATAAATTCTTTTGTAAGTGGTTCTTGTGCTTTTTTTATAGTTTTTTGATCTTTGAAGACTTCAGAAGCAAAATTCATATCTATGTAATTTGTTTGTTCCATGATACTACAGAAGAATAAACGTTTTAATTGACCTTCTAAAGAACGAATATCATTACAATAATTCATAACCATGAAGTCTAAAACATCATCTGTAATAACTAAATCTGTATTACCTAGATTTTCAATTTTCTTTTCTAAGATTGCTTTTGCAGTTTCAAATTCTGGTGGATCAATTCCAAAGGATAAACCAGATTTAAAACGACTGATTAAACGTTCTTCAATACCTTGTAATTCGTCAGGCATTTTATCGCTCGTAATAACGATTTGATGATTACTATTAATAATTTCATTAAAGATAAAAACGATAAATTTTTGCTCAGGAGTAAGATATTTTTCAACAATATTATTAGGATTCATTCGTAGTTCAAACATTGTCCTAATACTATTAAACACTTCATTCCTATTAAACAAAAAAGATTTTCGAATATTTTCTACTTCGTCAGCATTTAAACCGCAACGTTCTGATGCCATACTGATAATATTGTCAATATCAGCGTGCTGTTTTACAGCACAAGCTGTTCCAGTCCAATACCTGTACACAGCATCTGTTAAATTCTTTACTGTTGTCACCCTGTTAATTTGAAAATCTTTTCCATATAGTGTTTTCAATCCGTTGACTAAAGTCTGTGACACACAAAAATAAGGACAATTCACTATTTCGTCCCATAGCTCTTGATTATCTTTCAAACTATATGGATTATGATATGAATATATAACTATCGACATAATTAACCCTCCAATAGTGTTGCCCAACTGATGCTCGATGTACTATCAATATTATTTATCCAAATACAATGCCTTATAGTTCTAGTTAATGCAACATAAAGTATTCTTGCCTCTTCTGAAATTTGCTCATCTACTTCCGTAACTTCATTATAATTTGAATTACGTTCTCTAATACCATTATCAAACAAAACCGTATACGCTAGCTTACTATCGTTGTAACTAGCTTCTAACTTGACCTTTTTCGTATCGCTAATGTCTTCATACGTATAAGGCAAAATAACAGTTCCATACTCAAGCCCTTTAGATTTATGAATAGTTGTGCAAATTACATGTACTCCATCCTCTTTTGAATCTAATGTCCTTGATAATTGCTTCTGTCCGGTAAGAATATTTATGCCTAAATATTCTATTATTTGATTTAACGTCAAAGCATCTATTCTCGAAAACTTAATCATTCTTTCTAATAAATAATCATAGTTTGCAATATATAATCTCTGTCTATCCCTTACCATGCTATAATTTTCCCAAGGTTGTAATGCATCGAATATTCTTTTCAAAGCGAACAAAATTGGTTGTGAATATACTTCTTCTAATAACTCTTTCCAGGTCATGCTCATTCTTTGGGTAAAGAACTCGTTTAGGATGCCTATCAGCTCATTCAATTTATCATCATCCGATAAACCCTTTAATCTCTGATAATCTAATTTCAAATTTATATAATTTGATTCTATAAAGTTAATTAAATAAACCGTATTTGTATTATGGCTTAATGCTAACACTAACTTGTAGAGATCAAGCGTCGATGGTAATTGAAACAAATCCCCACCTGTACTTATTTCTATATTTATATCTTTCTTTGACGCTGCACTAACAATATTATCTACTTGCCAATTACTTCTAACTAAAATTGCAATGGTACGTTCTTCTTTACTAAGCTCTTTTTCTTTACACATTTCTTCTATTTTGCTTTTTTCTTCTAAAATCGTATCATTGAGCAAATCGAGAATTTTGTCATTATCCTTTCCATGACAAGGCAATTCTGTAAACAGATCATTTTCATTTCTATCAGTTAGTACATCACTCAATAATTGATCTTCCCCTGGTTTATAAGGAAGTATGCCTTCTGCTCCCATGCCACTAAATACCGAGTCAAACAACTCAAGTAATCTACCATCTGTTCTATAATTTCTATTTAAACGGTAATGACACCAATCCACTTTTTTTCCATTTTGTAATTTCTGAAACGCATTTAATTTTGCGCCTCTAAATCTATATATACTCTGTTTTAAATCGCCGACCACAAACAATCTACACTTTGTATTGATACTTTTTTGTAGTTTTTGAAAAACTTCAATTTGCACATCATCGGTATCTTGAAATTCGTCAATAAATAAGTATCTAATTTTTAAATCTTCAAGTTTTTCACATCCATTAGATAGAATTTTTTCCAATTCTATCAAACATTCCCTAAGATCTATATCATTGCTATTACGCATCGTTTCCGTATAGATAGCTTCAGCAGGAAACATTACCTCAAGCAATAAATCATTTAAAAATGGAATATTATTTTCAACAACCGTACCCATTTCAGATGACTTTATCGTTTCAAGATTAATGCTCTTATCCAAAAGACGATCAGCAATATTCATCAACTTCTTTTTCAAATCATATACAGGAATTGGAAGTTCATTAGAAAAATTGGTGTTTTCTTCTTCCTTCTTTTCTAAAAACTCACTCAAGAAAAGATCATATGCCTTTCCTCTCTCACACTCATTTGATGATATTTTAAAATTTGTACCTAAGCCGGTATATAACGACTCTCCACGCAAAATATTAATAGCAAACTTATGTATTGTTGATATATTCGCACGATCTATATCTTCAACATATTTTAAGTATCTTTCATATCCTGTAAGCACAAAATAATTAACAAACATCTGCTTTAATCTTTTCTTCATATTGATTGCAGCATCATTTGTAAAAGTAACCATTGCCACTTCATCAGCAATATTCATTACTGGTTCATCCTGCTTATTACACAAAAAAGCTATTCTAGAAACCATTGAATATGTTTTACCGGTTCCAGCACCTGCTTCAACCAAAATATCTCTATCCGTTGTTGCGTGTTCAATATCATATTGCTGAACATTAAATGAAGTTATATTGGAAAGCGTAGCTAAAAGCTCATGCTGTTTTTCATCACATTGTCCATCCACCACAACTAATTCTTCACTAATTATTGTTTGAAGATTTTGGATACAATATATAGAAATGTTAAACGTTGAAAAAACATCTTTATACTTTGAAACTTTTATCCCGTCCTCGTATCCTACTTTCAAGTTGTTTTTCTTAAAATCAATATTATGCAATTTGAAAGAATCATTTAAAAATTCCAAAAATAAAGCGAAGTCTGTCTGCTCTCTAACAAAAACTATTTGCTTAACACCATCAAAATAATCACCAATTATTGTTTGAATTATATTTTCATTAATGTCATTAGGAAAAATAGATATCTTTGAATATGGCTTATTCTGGTCGTCTACAACACTTAACTCAAATTCTGGCTCTAACTGTTTTCTAATTCTAACCAGCAAATCATACGAAAAATCCGCATGCGGAATAAACTTGTTTCGAGTAAACAAATGCTGTATTTTTTCGTTTAATTTTTCCCCATCTTCAATATCTTCTTTGAAAATCGTATATTCAGGTTCAGAAACAATATCTAACTTTGTCTTTATATATTGTTCCTGTGTAATAAAAGGATAACAAACCATATCAAGCACGAGTGGACTTACATTGTATTTTTCAACAATTTTATTTAGTATTGCAAATCGATATGCCCTGGCTTGTTTTTTAGGTGAAGTTTGAGGTTCATCATATCCCTCAACAATTATATTATCTACACCTCGTACATCTATCTTATCCGAATCCCAACCTTTCACTTCAATAATAACTAGACCAAGATTTTCAGCCATCACACAAAAGTCATATTCGCGTCCGTTTACTTCTCGTTGATTATATACAACATTATCTCCGGGAAGATTTGTAGATAGACTTTCCCAAACTTTCCCTTCTCCTTTCCAAGAAGGCTTTTTATCAATCATTTTCGCCATTTCAATTCGCCTCCCTATTCCAATAGTATGTTTTTGCTTTTATCTTCTCCATGAACGTTTCATCCTAACTCGTCTTTGCAAGAGTACTACTGCTAATTCCGATGTTCTCATTTTCAACAGAATCAATCTTCTTACCTTTGTTGATCAATAATTTTCATAATCCCTTATAAAATATAGACATGCAATTCCTCTCTTATAAAATTTTCCATATCGGTGAAAAACCTTTCGATTCATAATAATAGTCCTAGATTATATGCTCATCCGTATCATTTCTTTCTAAGGATACATTTTTCACTATCCCATAAACCGTACACTTTCCTATATTTGTTTTCTATTATATCACATTTTTACATCAACCGACCTTTTTCAGCAAGAAATATAACAAAATCCATCCATTTTCTCATTTCAACAGAAAAAACGCCCATATCCATGGCACCCGCCACGAACACAAGCGTTTCATCCTTTCCCAATATGTATTTCTTCACACTCTGACACAATCCCGTGTGATCTCCTTCAGCGAAGCCACACCGCACATTGCCATCGTATCTTTCAGCTCACTTCCGATCTTATTGACATAAGCCTCGACGCCTTCCTGCGCTCCGCCATACACGGCAGTCACAAACGGGCGGGCAATGATCACCGCATCGGCTCCCAGTGCCAGTGCCTTAAACACATCCACACCGGAACGGATGCCTCCGTCGACAAAAATCTTCATGGAGCCATCGACTGCCTCTGCGATCTCTTCGAGTACCTCTGCGGTGGCAGGACACTGATCCAGAACACGCCCGCCGTGGTTTGACACAACGATCGCATCTGCCCCGGCTTCTTTTGCCTTCATGGCACCCTTGACGGTCATGATTCCTTTGACGATAAACGGCAGCCCTGCCGCCTGTTTCACTTCACGCAGCTCCTCCACCGATTTGCTTCCGGCCGGTGGGGTCAGATTCTTTAAAAACGGCAGTCCGGCCGCATCAATATCCATTGCCACGGCAAAGGCACCGGAATCTTTTACCATTGCCATTTTCTCCCGGATCACTTCGATGTTCCACGGCTTTACGGTCGGAATTCCCAGTCCGCCGGCATTTTTGATCGCTTTTGTCGCTGCGACCATGACATTGCTGTCGGTTCCGTCTCCGGTAAAAGCAGCGATGCCGGATGCTGCACAGGCGGAAACGAGAATATCGTTGTAGGAAATATCATTCAGGCAGTCTCCGTAGTGCAGTTGCACGGCACCTACCGGACCTGCAAAAAACGGATACTGAAACGTTCTGCCAAACAGTTCCAGTGTCGTATCACATGGACGGTTTTCGACCAGCGTGTCCATCTGGACACGGATTTCTTTCCATTTGTCATAGTTGCGGATGGCGGTATCGCCGATGCCTTTGGCTCCCGGCCCCGGCATCTGGTTTTTACAGGCTCTGCCGTTACATTCACTGCACGCCTTACAGTAAGATCCGATACGGCCTCTCGCCTGTTCGATACACTCTGTATAATTCATAGGTCTGTTCCTTCTTCCTTTGTCTGTAAATCAGAATTTTTATCTGTCATGATTCATACGCCAGTCGATGCATCGTTTCAGATAATGCACATAATCCGGGTTCTTACACATTCCCTTGCCCGGAGTATCGGAGATCTTTGCGACATCCATACCGTTGCACAGCGTGGTTTTCATGACGATATTCAGTGCCGGTACCTCCGTATCATTCGAGATATAGGTGCCGATTCCAAAAGCCACCTTTGTGCGGTTCCGGAAATGTTCATACAGTTCGTGTGCCCGTGCAAAATCAAGAGAATCACTGAACAATAAAGTTTTATTTGCCGGATCGATCCCCAGTTTCCGGTAGTGCGCGATCATTTTTTCGCCCCACTCCACCGGATCTCCGCTGTCATGACGCACGCCGGAGAATAACGTTGCATAGGTCAGCTGGAAATCCCGCAGGAAACAGTCGGTCGTAATCGCATCGGTCAGTGCAATACCGTTTAACACGCCATACTCGCGTACCCAGGCATCAAGCGCGTACCAGTTGGAGTATGCCGGGTTATGTTTGTGATTTCCCTGTCCGACACACATGATCCACTCATGTGCCATGGTTCCGACCGGTGTCAGATTGTATTTCTTTGCCAGATAGACGTTGGACGTTCCGATAAATTCTGACCCGTGAAATTCTGCTTCTTTCAGCTTGCGGACAGCAAGCTCCTGTGCCTCTGCGGAAAGACGGCGGCGCAGTCCGAATTCACTGAACGAACCGATCTCGTATCTGCCGCTGGCATCTTTGATCTTCTGTTCCAGACGTTCCCGGAAACTGGCATAAAGCCTGTCATAATCGTACGCCATACGGAAATACACTTCGTTGACAATCGCCAGTGTCGGGATCTCATACAAGGACGTATTCAACCAGGTACCGAATGTCTCGATGGAAAGTCCGCATTCCGCCTCATCCGAAATCTTAAAATCCTCATAGCGCGGCTGCCACAGGCGCAGGAAATCAATATAGCTTCCCTTGATCCATGTAATGCGGTTCAGATATTCCAGCTCTTCCTCCGTAAAACGCAGACTGCAGTATGCCTTAATCTGCTCTTTGATCTCCTGCACCATCTCTGCCGTAAAGTGCACATCGGTATTGCGGCACTTGAATGTCCATGTAGTTTTATAGTCGGAGAACTGGTGATAGATGGCCTCCCCCATACTGAATTTGTACATGTCTGTTTCCAGCAGACTGGTGATGATCTGATTTAACTTCATAATTCTTCTCTTTTCTTCTTACTTAAATAAGATACAATTACTGTATATCCACCTGACAGGTTTTCATCGCTTCGATCGCCGTGCGGTGCGACTCCGGTGTTACGCAGGCGCATGCTTTTTCAATCACGCACACGCGCGCTTCCGGAACAAAGGCTTTGGCAATCATGACATTGCTGATGACACAGATACCCGTGCACACACCACAGAAATCAATCTGTGCCTCTGCATCACCGCAGTACTGCTTTAAGCACTCGCCAAGCTGCACACTGCCAAATGCCGGCTTACAGATCGTCTCGATCTGTTCTTTGGAATAAAAGGATGCTGCCTTACGGATCACAGGCGCAATCTCCCAGCCTTCGGTTCCTTCGATGCAGTGCACGACGGGCAGCCGCTTTCCTTCCTGCGTATCCAGATAATTACTCTGGTGCGTGTCTTGGGTGAAAATGATTCTGTCATACACGCCTGTTTTTATCACTTCCGCGACCTTCGGAATGACTGCTGCACACTCTGCATTGCCCAGCGGTCCGGTCGTAAAATCGTTTTGCATGTCAACGACAACTAATATTCTTTTCATAGTCTCTCCTGTGCTTCCCTTTTTCTATACACGATAGCGGTTAAAACAGGAATACATCTCCTGCACCCGCGGCATGGCATAACCGCCGGAAACGATACCGTTTTCTGCCAGAAAACGCATGCCGGACGTTTCGAGTTCTTTCTGTAACTGTACAACGACTTCGGCAATTGTCCGTTTGCCGTCCACCAGGTGTTCGACCGCATATTTTAAGAGCATGCCAAGGCACGCAGTCTGTTCGCTGTCGATCAGCTGTTCTAAATACCGCAGATCCACGGTCTGCTTTCCGATGGCAAATCCATCCGTTCCCATGGTTTTTAATTTTAACCGCTCCGGCTCATTTTTGCGCACGGCTCCGCTCCGGTAATCCCTGCGTTTTGTGGCACCGTTTTTATCTTTTTCCATGATCCGGTGACTGTGTGGCAGGGCGAACGGATGTGGCTTTTCCTCTGAAATCGGAAATTCTTTGCACAATGCCTTCGCCTTTTTTGTGATGTCAACCGGCTTGTAGCGATCCATCTGGATCACGGTATCCGCAATATGGAAAAAGGCACCGGAACTGCCCGCTACCAGGATGGTAGAAATTCCTGCCTGCTCATACAAATCGCGCGCACGGGAAAGAAACGGCGTGATCGGCTCTTTGTCCGGACTGACTACTTTCTGCATAAATGCATCCCTTACCATAAAGTTCGTCGCGGACGTATCCTCATCCAGCAGAAACAGGCGGCTTCCCGCCTCCATGCCTTCCACGATCCCGGCTGCCTGCGATGTGCTTCCGCTGGCATCTTCCGTCGAAAAATGATGGGTATCTTTTCCGTTTGGCAGGTCATTGATAAACATGGAAATATCGACATCTTTGATAAACCGTCCGTCCTCCGAACGAAGTTTTAAGGCGGTCTCATCCGTGATCACAAACTCTCTGCCGTCCCCTGCGATATGGTTATAAACGCCCAGTTCGAGTGCAGTCAGAAGTGTGGATTTTCCATGATAGCCGCCACCGACGATCAGTGTAATTCCTTTCGGGATTCCCATACCGGTGACCGCCCCCCTGTGCGGAAGCTGCATCGTCACCCTAAGGGATTCCGGAGAGGTAAAGGCTACGGACTGTTTCATCGGCCGGGAGGAAATCCCGCTTTCCCGTGGCAGTACCGCATCATCGGCAACAAAAGCAACCAGCCCCTGTTCTTTCAGCTGGTCGCGTACTGCCTGCTGGTCTTCTGCCAGTTCCACGGCATCCCGGATTCTGCGGGCATCGAGATTCTTATAATAAAATGAGTGCTTTACACATTCCGGCAGATAGGTAAACAGAATTTTCTCCAGTTCCCTGGCATTGATCGTCCGTCCGTTTGCCGGAAATCCTACCGCAAAACGCGCGGTGATTTCTTTTTCGTTCACTTCACAGGCTGTCCGGGTCAGAATCTCCTGTCCGCAGTGGGTTACCGAGATCAGGCCGCTCTTGCCCGATCCCTTCGCCTTAAATGTAAAGTGGTTGATCTGTGCGGCAAACGTGCGCAGCAGTTCATCTGCCAGTGCTGTGCGCGTCCGTGTATTTTTCATGGCATATTCCGGAAATGCCGCTGCCTTTGCATCCACGGTCACGCGCACATGGGAAGGTGCCGCAAAAGGATCTCCCTGCACATGATCGATGGATAACACATAGTCTGCAAACCGGTAACTTCCCCGCAGGGATTTGTATGCCGGATAACTTTTATGATCGATACTCCGTAACGTTTCTCGTAAATTGCTGTCTGATTGCATAATGACTCCTGTTTTCTTTTAAACGGAATGGTTCCGCTTTTCTTTTTTCTTTAACAGCGCAGAAGTATCGAGTGCCTGGGAAACCGTTTCCTCCGGTTTTGCTTTCTTTGTCTTTTCCTTTGGTTTTTCTGCTTCCGGCTCCGGCTGCCCGTCTTCTGCTGTTTTTTCTTTTGTCATTATAGCTTTTTTTGCCGGTCTCGTCCAGTGTGGCATTGGCGGAACATAGGCAAACCGCCGCATGGCGATATCTGCCAGAAATACGAAAAGCAAAAGGATTAAAAGCGGATTGGTCAGACAAACCCGTGCCCGCCCGGAAGCTTTTAACTTCTTCCATACATTCTTCTTTGGGGAAAGCATCTTTCCATACTGTTTGATGAACGCACAAAAGCTGTCGTTTGTCAGCGCAAATTTGTACTCCTGCGAATACTGTACCACGGCTGCGGTGGTCAGGGCATTTTCGATTTTTTTGCCGTTTTTCCGCTGCACGCTCAGATTGTAGACACCGGAGGCTGCCGTATCCAGCTGTGCCTCATAAGTTCCCGGTGCACTTGCGGTCAGTTTCGCCTGATGCGTTTTTCCATCCGGATCCGTGTACACAGCCTCCACCTGTGTCTGCTCTGCGTAGTCTTTGGCATAATAGGTAACTTTCGTTGTTCCGTTTACGGTAGTTACATCCACACGGTCTTCGCCGAGTGCTGTATTTCCCGCACTGTAATCGATGATCCGCTTCCACAGCTGCACGTAATCATTCTGCTGTGCCAGCCCGGCGGGCCAGCGGGCTTTCGCCGTTCTCGCCCGGCTCAAAGTCCTTGATCTCGGGCAGGC
>OLNX01003047.1_pt1 | contig 11720 bp, 7 predicted proteins | sample 1672611 | NCBI WGS metagenome assembly OLNX01 (sample SAMEA3136705, study PRJEB25190) | human gut metagenome
CCTGTAATTCTTGGTGTATCTGAAGGTGCAGGAAAATATATGACAGGTTTTAAGACCGTTGCAGCTATGGTAAAAGCTATGGATGAAGAACTTGGAATCACAGTTCCTGTAGCACTTCACTTAGATCATGGAACATACGAAGGATGTTATAAATGTATCAAAGCTGGATTTACATCTATCATGTTTGATGGTTCTCATTATCCATTTGAAGAGAACCTTGCTAAGTCTACAGAGCTTGTAAATGTAGCTCATCAGCTTGGACTTTCTATCGAGTGTGAGGTTGGTTCCATCGGTGGAGAAGAAGACGGAGTAGTTGGAATGGGCGAGTGCGCAGATCCTAACGAGTGTAAGACAATCGCTGATCTTGGTGTAGATATGCTTGCAGCAGGTATCGGTAATATCCACGGAAAATATCCGGCAAACTGGAAAGGACTTTCCTTCGAGACTCTGGACGCTATCCAGCAGAAGACAGGAACTATGCCATTAGTACTTCACGGTGGTACAGGAATTCCTGCAGATATGATTAAGAAAGCTATCTCTCTTGGCGTATCTAAGATTAATGTAAATACAGAGTGTCAGTTATCTTTCGCAGATGCTACACGTAAATATATCGAAGCTGGTAAGGACTTAGAGGGCAAAGGATTTGACCCACGTAAATTATTAGCTCCAGGTGCAGAAGCAATCAAAGCTACTGTAAAAGAAAAAATGGAATTATTTGGTTCTGTTGGAAAAGCAGAATAAGAATGATTTTTATCTATCCCAAGGCAAAAAATTTTAACCGAAGGAATGAATAAAATAATGAAAAACAAAGACCTTGTAGAGCGGGAAAACCGTTCTATGAGGTCTTTTTTTGAAAATAGAAAATTTTTAAATCCGTTTATTTATCAGTATGATATAGCAGAGTTCTATTCAATTAAGGTTCGATGAAGAAAACTTTTGTCATCTACTGGGAATTGAATCCATTGTGAAGTATTTAGTTTCAAAAAAACTTTTGATAGGTTTTATAGTATAGGTTAAAAATATAAGAGATGCTAAGTAAAATAGTATCGACAAAATATAGTGGGCGCGCTATAATATTTTTATAAGGTCAGATTTTCTGCATTTCAAGGCAGAGTATTTTATTTCTAAAGAGTAAAATTTACTAGCCTATGGAGTGACAAAATTAAGCGAAAACAAAGACCTTGTAGGGCGGCAGGAACTGCTCTATGAGGTCTTTTTCTTTTACGCGAGTAGCGAGAAAAATCGCATGCTTGCATGCAGATTTGACGAGCACCGCGATAACTCGAGAAACTAGCAAAGCGTGTTTCTCGTAGTTTGCAGGCAAAACAGGGAGGAAGCAAATAGATGAGATATCTGGTTGGAACAGATAATAATACTTGGAGACTGCCGGATGCAATTCAGGCAGCGGCTGCGGGGGATACCATTGAGTTTCAGGCAGGCTATTCGCCGGTGGTGGATGGCATTGCCATAAGCAAAGACCTTCATTTTGAAGGAAAAGTTACATTGGCAGAGGGTGGAAATCAGAACTTTACCAATGTAATTACAGGAAAATTTAATATCAATCAACAGGCAAATGTAACATTTGAAAATATCTGGATTTGTTATGGAGTGGAAAGAACCAATATCATTAACTGCAAAGAGCAGGCAGAAGTCAGCCTGATAAACTGCGTGCTGGAAAATTCACAGACGGATGGTGAGGTATATCCGCTGATTTATGCAGAAAATGAATCAAAGGTGGTTTTGAAAAACACTACCATCATGGAAAATCCGAAATTGTATATAAAAAGCTATATCGAAAACAGTAAGCTGGAACTGGATAACTGTGTTTTCCAGGACTGTAAGCTGATTATAGACAATGTAGATTTTAAAGTGAATAACAGTACCCTTCAGACAGGGGATGGAAATGCCATAAATGCAGCAGGCTGTAATGTAGAAATTGTAAACAGTACCATTAAGGGCTGTGACAAGGACAAAGAATATCCGGCAGTATGGCTGGATAAAAGTACAGCAAGCATTGTATCATCCCGTATCCTGCAACCGGGATTTAGTGCAGCCATATGTGTGAAGAGTGGTTCCGGCTTACATTCTGAGGGAAATGAATTTACTTCTATAAAAGTGGAGGATGCAAAAGCTACCTTTAAGAATACGGTGATTCGTGAAGGAGCTATGATACAGGATGAATCAGCAGCATGCATTCTTGGAGAATGGAATATTTTAGGTGAGAGTGAAGACAAGATTGACCTTGGCATCATGAATCGTTCCGTAGTATATGGAGACACTCTTACCTTAAATCATGTGAATTCACCGAATATCAGAATGACAGAGGATTCCATTTTTAGTGTGAAGGAACTGAAACATAATGGTGGAGAAGTAAGTGAACTGAATATTGAGGCAGAAGAGGGCTGCAAGACTTATTATCCAAAGAATGGCAGAGCATCCGGAAATGCCGGCAATGGCAGTGAAGATTCTGATAAGCCACAGGTAAGTGCAAGAGAGCAGTTGAATCAGTTAATCGGACTTGGCAGCGTCAAGAAAGAGATTGATAAAATGCTTCGTATGGTGGAATTCAACCAGCAGCGCATTGCAAAAGGATTAGAGCCGCAGGAGCAGTCTTATCATTCCGTATTCCTTGGAAATCCGGGAACCGGCAAGACAACCGTAGCCCGGTTAATCGGAGAAGTTTTATTTGAATCCGGAGCATTTAAGAGTGATGAATTTAAATTGATAGAAGCATCCGAGCCGGACTTTATTTCCCAGAATGTAGGTGGAACGGCGCAGCAGACACTGGCATTATTGGAAAAAGCCAAAGGCGGTGTGTTATTTATTGATGAGGCATATGCCCTGAATAAAAAGGATGCCAATGTAGACTTTGGTATTGAAGCAATCAATACCATCTTAAAGTATATGGAAGACCACCGTGGAGAAATCATGATTATCTTCGCCGGATATACCAAAGAGATGGAAGAGTTTTTAAAGACCAATCCGGGACTTACTTCCCGTGTGCCAAACAAATTTGTCTTTGAGGATTATACACCGGATGAAATTGTGAAGATTGGACTTCTTGGTTTACATAACGCAGCATATGAAGTGGATGAAGCAGCTTATGCAGATTTGGTAAAGAATAACTACAGTCTGACTTCAGATCACAGCAACGGACGCTGGGTAAGGAACTTAAATGAAGAGCTTATCATGGTGATGTCAGAACGGGTTGCGCATGCAGAGGACGCAGATATTAACCAGATTCTGCAGGAGGATCTGGATGCTGTCCGTGCGGGAAACCACGGAATGCGTACATTAAAAAGCACAGAAGAGGGTACGGAAAAAGTAGTTGCAGATGAGAAGGGGTATGCAGTACCACCTGGTAGCAACTGATTCCGAAACCGGCGATTGATAAAATCGACAAAAAATGTATATTATTTTGCACAAATTTGTAGAATGTATCAAAAATAAAAAAAATATAAACTTTGACTTGATTTTTTAGAAAGTTTCATGTATTTTAGATATAGCAGATGAAATGTGCGTGACGAACAAGGGTGTTCCAAAGGAATTGGAATGCCCTTTTTTCTATATCTGGGGAATTACCGGAGGAGAGAAGTCATACATTGATTGCAGAAAAAAAATCATATTTCTCAGGGGATTTATGGTGAGAGGCAGAAAGGATGTATAGTATGAGTGAGACAGAATATTTCAATGTAGCAGATATTTTCGGCGAGAACGTATTCAATGATGCAGTAATGCAGGAACGTCTTCCGAAAAAGACCTACAAAAAGTTAAGAGAAGTAATCGAAGAGGGAAAAGAATTAGATCCCGAGACAGCAGACGTAGTGGCACATGAGATGAAAGAGTGGGCAATCGAAAAAGGAGCTACCCATTATACACACTGGTTCCAGCCATTAACAGGAGTAACCGCTGAGAAACATGATTCCTTTATTACAGCACCAATGCCAAATGGTAAAGTTTTAATGAGCTTTTCCGGTAAGGAATTAATCAAAGGTGAGCCAGACGCATCTTCTTTCCCATCCGGTGGATTAAGAGCAACCTTTGAGGCAAGAGGATATACAGCATGGGATTGTACTTCACCGGCATTCGTAAGACAGGATGCAGCAGGAGCAACTCTTTGCATTCCTACCGCTTTCTGCTCTTACACAGGAGAAGCATTAGACCAGAAGACACCGTTACTTCGTTCTATGGAAGCGATTAATACCCAGTCTCTTCGTCTTTTAAAATTATTTGGAAATACAACATCTAAGAAAGTAACTCCTTCCGTTGGACCGGAGCAGGAATATTTCATCGTAGACAGAGAAAAATATTTAAAGAGAAAAGATTTAATCTTTACCGGACGTACCTTATTTGGAGCAATGCCTCCAAAAGGACAGGAAATGGATGACCATTACTTCGGAATCATCCGTGAGAGAATTGCAGCATACATGAGAGATGTAAATAAAGAATTATGGAAACTTGGTGTATCTGCAAAGACGCAGCATAACGAAGTTGCTCCTGCACAGCATGAGTTAGCTCCAATCTACTCCGAAGCAAACGTAGCAGTAGACCACAACCAGTTAGTAATGGAAACCTTAAAGAAGGTTGCCGGTCGTCATGGCTTACAGTGTCTGCTTCATGAGAAGCCATTTGCAGGTGTCAATGGTTCTGGAAAACATAACAACTGGTCTATCACAACAGATGATGGAATTAACTTATTAGAGCCGGGCAAAACACCTCATGAGAACGTACAGTTCTTATTAGTGCTTACCTGTATCTTAAAAGCAGTAGATAAACATGCAGATCTGCTTCGTGAATCTGCAGCAGACGTTGGAAACGACCACAGATTAGGCGCAAACGAGGCACCTCCAGCAATCGTTTCTATCTATCTTGGAGAACAGTTACAGGATGTATTATCACAGCTTATCTGCACCGGAGAAGCTACACACAGTTTAGCTGGTTCTAAATTAGAGACTGGTGTTAAGACATTGCCTGACTTCATGAAAGATGCAACAGACCGTAACAGAACTTCACCATTTGCATTTACCGGAAATAAATTCGAGTTCCGTATGGTTGGTTCTCAGGATTCCATCGCACAGCCTAACGTTGTATTGAATACAATCGTAGCAGAAGCATTTTCTGAGGCGTGTGATGAACTGGAAAAAGCAGACGATTTCGATATGGCAGTACATGATCTGATTAAGAAATATGCAACTGAGCATCAGAGAATCGTATTCAACGGAAACGGATATTCTGATGAATGGGTAGAGGAAGCAGAGCGTCGTGGACTTCCAAACATCAAGTCTATGGTAGATGCAATCCCGGCACTGAATACAGAAAAAGCAGTTTCTTTATTCGAGCGTTTTGGTGTATTTACCAAAGCGGAGCTGGATTCCCGTGTAGAAATCGAATATGAGACCTACGCAAAAGAGATTAACATCGAAGCAAAAGCTATGATTGATATTGCAGGAAAACAGATTATCCCGGCAGTTATCAAATATACAACAGAGCTTGCAACTTCTGCAGCAGCTGTAAAATCTGTATGTGATGCAGACATCAGTGTTCAGACAGAATTACTGGCAGAAGTATCTGACCTCTTATCTGAGACCAAGGTTGCTTTGGCAAAACTGGAAGAAGTAACAGAAAAAGGTGGAACAATGGAAGAGGGAAGAGATCAGGCTGTATATTACAGAGATGTTGTAAAAACAACAATGGATGCATTAAGAGCTCCGGTTGACAAGTTAGAGATGCTTGTTGACAAAGATATATGGCCAATGCCATCTTATGGAGATTTAATCTTCGAAGTATAAAAAAGAACTTTAATTGCAGGGCATTCTCCTTAGAACAGACGGAAAAAAGAGGCATAAAAGGGAGGATGCCAGGCAACTTAAGTTACCTGGCAGATTATGAAAAAGAATATTTAAAGTTATGTTTTTCTTTTGCTTATGACTATACTATATCAGCCTAATTTGAAAAAAGCGTGTTGATAAAGTGAATCATCTTTGAATGCCAGGTGAATAAATTGTGAACAATAATAAGAAGGAGGACGAGATAATATGAAAAAGCTGGAAATTATTATCAAACCGGAAAAGCTTGAAGATTTGAAAGCAGTCTTAGAAAGCAGTGAAGTCAATGGTTTAAACATTGTAAACAGCATGGGATATGGTAATCAGAAGGGTATTATCAAGAATTACCGTGGAGCATCTTATAATGTAACATTACTTCCGAAAATCAAAGTAGAGACCGTTGTCTCAGATGAAGTTGCACCAGGATTAATTGATAAGGTAGTAGATGAGATTAATACCGGTAACTTTGGTGATGGTAAAATCTTTGTGTATGATGTAGAAGATGCCGTTCGTATCCGTACCGGTGAACATGGTGACAAAGCATTATAAAAGATGCAAAGAGGAGTAAGGCGCAGATAGGAAACTGTCTTGTGGATATTGAAAAATGAATATCGCAAATAAATATTATCGAAGGAGATAAGCAGACAAGGAGAGAGCCTTGTTTGATATCTCTATTTTTTTTACTTTAATATTTATTTTGGTAAAGGAGGAAATGATTATGGATATGAGTGTTTGGTTCCTGATGGGAGCAGCGTTAGTATTTTTTATGCAATGTGGATTTGCAATGGTAGAGGCTGGTTTTACCAGATCAAAAAATACAGGTAATATTACAATGAAGAACCTGATGGACTTCTGTATTGGTACCGTTGCATTTTATTTATTAGGATATAATATTCTTTGTGGTGATGGAAAATTTGTGGGATGGGGTTTAAACCCATTGAAGAATTTTGGAACAACAGACTGGTCCAATTTCGTATTTAACCTGGTATTCTGTGCAACAGCTGCAACAATTGTATCTGGAGCAATGGCAGAGCGTACCAAGTTCATTACATATTGTATTTACAGTTTTGTAATCAGCCTGATTGTATATCCGGTAGAAGCACACTGGGTATGGGGCGGAACTCCATGGCTTACAGACCTTGGATTTACAGATTTCGCAGGTTCTGCATGTATTCATATGGTAGGTGGAATTACCGCATTTATCGGAGCCGCTTTATTAGGACCTCGTATTGGTAAATATGACAAAGATGGTAAATCAAGACCTATTATGGGTCACAACATTTTAATTGGTGCTTTGGGAGTATTTATTCTCTGGTTTGGCTGGTATGGATTTAATGGTGCAGCAGCAACTGATACCTTACAGCTTTCACAGATTTTTGCAACAACAACCATTGCACCGGCAGCAGCAACTGTTACAGCAATGATTTATACCTGGATTAAGAATGGTAAACCGGATGTGTCCATGTCCTTAAATGGTTCCCTGGCAGGTCTGGTAGCAATTACAGCAGGATGTGCAAATGTTGATGCAGTAGGCGCATTCGTTATCGGTGGTTTAGCTGGTATCCTTTGTACCATGTCAGTATACTTTGTAGAAGACAAATTAAAAGTAGATGACCCGGTTGGCGCTGTATCCGTACACGGTGTCTGTGGTCTTTTTGGAACATTGATGGTAGGTCTCTTCGATTATACAGATGGCCTCTTCTATGGTGGCGGAGTTCATCATCTGGCTATTCAGGCACTTGGTGTCGTATGTATCGCAGGCTGGGTAATTGTAACCATGAGCATTGTATTTATCGTATTAAAGAAGACAATTGGTCTTAGAGTATCAAAAGAAGAAGAGTTAGAAGGTCTGGATTCTACTGAGCATGGCTTAGAGTCAGCTTACCCGGATTTTGTAACAAGAGAACTTCACTAATCATGTACTAATCTAATTGTGATTAGGTTAGTAATTATCTAATCCCCTTAGTAGTATATACATCAACAACGAAAGTCCTGGCGTATGTCAGGGCTTTTGTTGTTGTCTGTGCCCGGCATCAGATAGAAAAAATAGAAGCTGCCTTTGGCAGCTTCTATAGGTGTCTGATTATAGAATAATGATTTGGTTAATTCGTAGTGTTTCCATCAGAGCCGGTACCGGAACTTCCACCGCCGGTTCCTGTACCACCACCGGTTCCTGTATTGCCGCCGGTTCCTGTACCACCACCGGTTCCTGTATTGCTGCCGGTTCCTGTACCACCATTGGTTCCTGTATCACCACCGGTATTTGTACTGGTTCCGGTTCCGGTATTACCATGATCTGGTGTAGTATTATCCCCACCACCGGTAAGACTTCCACTGGTTGGATTAGAGGTATCTGTTGTATTAGTAGATGGGGTGGAAGGCTGTGTAACGGAACTTGAAGTGTGTACGTTACAGGTGCTGTTGGATAATTCATCTGTCATAAGATATGGAGAATCATCCGTACCTTCAGAACCGCCAACGATATAGATGCCAGTCTGTTTTGTTTCTTCCGGACAATATTCATTTGCAAGCATTCCGGAGGAAGTACAGATTGTTGCACTGACATGATGGTCACATACTTCTGTTGGAACTGTGCCGGTTGCAAAATATTCTGTTTCAACCATGCTGCCACGCGGATCACAGTCACATAAACCTTCTACGGCAAGTTTTCCGGATTTCTTACATACGACAGCAGAAGTAATTCCACTTGGCATAGTAAAGTCTTTATATTCCAGATTTTCATGAACACGGGACATAACTGCTTTCCAGATTAACTTTGGATATCTGGTGCTGGAAAGTTCGCTGTTATCATCATATCCGCCCCATACACCACAGGTATAATATGGTGTGTATCCTATGAAAAGAGCATCGCGGTCAGAGGTTGTAGTACCTGTTTTACCGGCAATCGGCATAGAACCGAAGTTAACGATTGTACCGGTACCGGAGGTAACAACATCTTCCATGGCATTGGTTAAGAGCCATGCAGTGGTGTCCTTTAATACAGTATGGGTCTGCGGAGTATTGTCAATTAAAACATTTCCGTCATGGTCTAAAATCTTGGTATAGAATCTTGGTTTGGTATAAGTACCGCCATTTGCAACGGTCGCATAGGCGGCAGTTAATTCTAAGTTGGTAACACCTTTATAGATACCTCCAAGACAGAGAGCCTGATTATTATCATGTTCAGCATCTAAGGTGGTAAATCCAAAATTCTGTAAATAACTGTAACCTAAATCGGTACTGATATCGGTGAGGGTCTTAACTGTTACAATATTGATGGAGTGGCAGATTGCTTCTCTTAAAGTAGTAAATCCACGATACTGGCCATCGTAGTTACGAAGAGAACGTCCATTGGTATAAGAATAAGGAGCATCATCTTCTACAGAAGCTAAGGTCATTCCGCCACTGTCAAGAGCAGGTGCATAAGCAGCTAAAATCTTGAAGGTGGAACCCGGCTGTCTGGTGGTATCAGAAGCCCGGTTTAAGGTTTTGTTTGCGGTTTTATCACCACGGCCACCAACTAATGCTTTCACTTCACCGGTAGCCTGATCCATCAGCGTAAGGGAAGCCTGTGGCTGAATCGTAAAGGTAACGGATTCGCCGCTGCCCCGGATGGTATCTCCCTCTTCCATAATATCTGCTTTATACTGGTCAATGGCAGCCTGGGCATCTTCTTTGGAACTGAAGTTGATGTTGTAGCTGTTATTACCGGTTTTTTCACGATAGTAGGTGAGCATGGTCTGTTCACTGTAATTCTGCAGTGTACCATCGGCTTTCTGGATGGAAAGACGGTAGGAGAAAGAATATTCCACCTGACCATTGTAGTTATCTAAGTTATTGACTTCCTCATCACAAATCTGCTGGAGATTAGTATTCTGGGTGGAGTAAATGGTAAGACCACCACCATAGAGTGCATTGAAAGCCTGTGTCTCGGTATAACCTAATTCATTGATTAAGTCATCCATTACCTGGTCGGTAAGGGTATCCACAAAGTAGGAGTTGACATTTGCAGTAGAAGAAGTGCTGTTATCTACAATCTGAATACGGTCGTAGACATTATCTTCTAATGCTTCGTCGTGTTCTTTCTGCGAAATATAACCCTGGTCTAACATATTGTCTAAGACATCTTTACGACGGGATGCGTTGTTGTCCGGGTTAGTAATCGGATTATACTTTGTCGGACTCTTGGTAATCGCTGCAATTACTGCACACTCAGAAAGTGTTAAGTCAGATACATCTTTGTTAAAATATCGTTTGGATGCAGCCTGGACACCAAGGGTATTCTGACCAAGGTTAATGGTGTTTAAGTAATTTTCCAGAATCCAGTCCTTGGATTCTCTTTTTTCAAGCTGTATAGCCAGATACTGTTCCTGTATTTTACGCTCAAACTTATCAGCCATACTGTCTTCGCTTGTCCAGTCGGTGAAGACGTTGTTTTTCAGAAGCTGCTGTGTAATTGTGCTGGCTCCCTGATGAAAATGAAAACCGGATGCAATGCCTTTGAAGCCGGCACGGATGATTCCTTTGATATCAATTCCGTTGTGCTCGTAAAAACGTTCATCTTCGATGGCTACGAATGCATGCTGAAGATTAATCGGCATCTTGTCAATGGTTACCGGGTCACGATTTGTACCGGAAGTAACCAGAGTGGCAATTTCATTACCCTCATCGTCAAGAACGGTAGAGAGCTGTCCGGTAGGACTTGCATCAATATCATCTATATCTGGTGCAGAATCAATGATTCCTTTGAAGATTCCGATTCCTGCACAAATACCGACGACAGCTGCTAAGAAAAAGCAGATCAGTAGAGTCTTGCAGAAAATTACGGAAAACTTCTTACGGACCATAGTACCTTTGGAAGTGAGCTCTTTTTCCTTCCTGGCGGTACTCTTCTTTCCATAATTCATAATGTGCCTCCTTTGGATTAATAACATTATTTTCTTATTATAGCAAAAAGATACCATATAATAAAGAAAAAAGTAAAAACGCAAGGTTTTGATAAGAAATTCTTAAGGTTTCCTTGCAGGAAAAATGGAAATCATGCTACAATAAGGAAACGAAAAAAGAGGCAGGAGCAATGCAATATGTCAGAAGTTTCAAACGGAAAAGTAATATATGAAGGCGGCAGTGGTGAGATTGAAGAGAAAAAATCGCGGTTTATTGCAAATATTGCACCAGTTACCACAGAAGAGGAAGCGGTAGCATATATCAATGCTATGAAGAAAAAATACTGGGATGCAAGACATAACTGCTCCGCATTTATAATAGGAAGAAATCAGGAGCTGACCCGCTGCTCGGATGACGGAGAACCTTCCGGCACAGCAGGCCGTCCGATGTTAGACGTACTTTTACGGGAGGGCATCCGGGATGTAGTGGTAGTAGTAACCCGGTATTTTGGTGGAACACTTCTGGGAACCGGTGGACTGGTGCGTGCTTATCAGGGTGCTGTACAGGAGGGCTTAAAGAATTGTACCATCATTGAAAAGAGACCGGGAAAGCGTCTTAAGATAAGTACGGATTATACAGGACTTGGCAAGATACAGTATCTTCTGGCAGAACAGGGCGTTACGATTATGGATACCGAATATGCAGAAGGTGTGGAACTGGATGCAGCAGTACCGTTAGAACAGTGTCTGGAATTAGAAAAGAAACTTACGGATTCCACCAGTGGAAAGGCAAAGCTGATGTGGGAAGAGACCATTGAATTTGCAGATTTGAACGGTACAATCAAGGTCTTTTGATGACCTGTAAAAACTTTTTGCAAAAAATCGAAAAAAAATCGAAAAAGTGCTTGACGAATGGAATGTTTTCATGTAGAATACCCATTGTTGACACAACAAAGGGCTATCGCCAAACGGTAAGGCAACGGACTCTGACTCCGTCATTTCAAGGTTC